>Ga0214917_10002753_pt1 | contig 21098 bp, 15 predicted proteins | sample LL_1208_BB_MetaG_FD_177983 | JGI IMG/M metagenome (GOLD analysis project Ga0214917, IMG submission 177983) | Freshwater microbial communities from Lake Lanier, Atlanta, Georgia, United States - LL_1208_BB | ecosystem: Environmental > Aquatic > Freshwater > Lake | place: USA: Georgia | collected...
ACCCAGACAGCCATCGATTTCCGCATGCAGAGCCCATCAACGCTAGCGCCCGACCTTCATCATTGTGCTGATGTGAAGCACCGTTTCATCACACTTGAGGGAATCGATGGTGCGGGCAAGAGCACGCATCTTGAGACATTGGCGCAGTATTTGCGAGAGCAGGGCGAGTCGGTGCTGGTAAGCCGCGAGCCTGGTGGCAGCGAACTTGCCGAGCGTATCCGCGATCTCTTGTTGCATCAGGAAATGGGCTCGCTCACAGAGCTCTTGTTGGTTTTTGCGGCCCGGAATGATCATCTTGAGCGGTTGATTCGACCAGCACTTGCCGAAGGTCAGTGGGTGATCTGCGACCGGTTTACCGATGCAAGTTGGGCTTATCAAGGCGCGGGTCGCGGAATGGACGCTGCCAGTATTGCCTGGCTTGAGGCAAGGGTTCATTCAAACTTTCAGCCCTTAAGAACCTATTGGTTTGATCTCGATCCGCTTGAGGCAGCAAAGCGTCGGGCCATAAGTCGAGGCGCAGCGGATCGATTTGAGGCTGAGGATCTGGTTTTTTTTCAGCGCGTACGCGAAGGCTACGCTTCAAGGGCCGCGCTGCGTGGCCAGGCTTTCTTGCGCATCGATGCCTCGCAAAGCAGGGCAAGGATCGGCGAACAGATCATGATCGATCTGACTTCGCTGCGGGCAGGATTTGCCAAGACACATCCCGGGTGAAGCATGACTGAGTGGCAGCACGCGCCCTGGTTACAGCGTTTATGGCAGCAGTTGGCTGACACGCAAACCCGCCACGCCCATGCCATTGCGATCGAGGCGCAACCTGGCCTAGGTGCCGAGGCGGTGCTCAAGGACTTTATTGCCCTAAGACTGTGTGAGGCGCCCGGAAAATCTCCTGATGGTTCGGCCTGTGGGCAGTGCGCCTCATGCGGTTGGCTCGCTTCGGGCCAACACCCTGATTTGCGGCTTATCAGGCCAGCTGCCCTGGAGGCCATACAGGTTGATCTCGAGGCCCTTGCTGAGGACGAGGATCCTGAGCAAAAAACCAGCGGCCGAAAACTTTCTCAAGACATTCTGATCGAACAAATTCGCCCGCTTGCCGGCTTTTTACAAGTCGGTTCTCACCGCGCTGGGGCTCGTATTGTCTGGATTGAGCCAGCACAGCGACTGAATCGAAGCGCTGCGAATGCCCTGCTCAAAATGCTCGAAGAGCCCGGGGAGGGTGCGATTTGGATCCTGCTGACCCAACAGCTTTCGTCCTTGCTCCCCACCATTCGATCACGATGCATTTGCCTTAAAGTCAGCCCGCCTGATGCCGGTGTTGCTCGCCGCATGCTTGAGGCGCTGTTGAACAGTCAGCAAAAGACCCCAAGGCAGGGCGATACGCCAAAAGCGGCATTGATCTCACTTGCGCTCGGACTCAGTCATCATGCGCCCTGGGCCGCACAACAAAGGCTACTTGATCCGGTCCTTCAAGCGCAACAGGCGTGGTTACAGACCCTTGCTGAAACACCGCAAGGGTGGTTCTCAACGCTTGCTCGCCAGTGGGCAGATCATCCGCCTGAACAGTGGTTTGAATTGCTTGAACGATGGGCCATGGACTTGCTGCAGGCGAGCCACCAGCTTGAGCCGATTTATTTCAAAACCTTCAGCGAGGCAGCGCTGTATCGCGTCAAGTCTTTGGGGGTGGGCGACTGTTTCACACTGATTGAACGATTGTTCGCGATGAAGGCAAATCTGCGTCATCCCTTGAATCCTCGGCTCCATGCCGAATCGGCGCTCTTGCTTTATGCGGATTTCTGTCGCGGCGCAGCTAAATGTTGATCTCAATCTGAGGATCTCGGCACTTGAAAAGGATTTTTAAGTGATTGATTCACATTGCCATTTAGACTTCGAAGATTTCGATCAAGATCGGGAAGAAGTCCTTGAACGCATGCGCGGCGCGGGTGTCCACCAAGCTGTTTGTATCAGCGTTAACCTCGCTGACTTTCCACGGGTTTTGGCGCTCGCGGCATCCAAAGCCAGTTTGTGTGCAACGGTTGGCGTTCATCCTGATTATCAGGATGTTGAAGAGCCAAGCCCCGAGCGTTTATGTAGCCTTGCCAATCACCCCAAGGTGGTTGCGATTGGTGAAACCGGATTAGATTACTACAGACTGCAGGGCGATTTAGCCTGGCAACGCGAGCGATTTCGTTGTCATATTCGAGCAGCGCGGCAAATAGGCTTGCCCCTGGTTGTTCATACGCGGGCGGCTCGAGCTGACACCCTAAACATCATGCGAGAGGAGGGTGCGTCGCACTGTGGCGGGGTCATGCATTGCTTCACGGAAGACTGGGACACTGCGCGTGCAGCACTCGACTTGGGTTTTTATATTTCATTTTCGGGCATCATCACTTTCAAGTCGGCCTCATCATTGCGTGAAGTGGCCAAAAAATTGCCACTGGATCGGATTTTGGTTGAGACCGATGCGCCTTATCTGGCGCCGGTGCCACATCGTGGCAAGCGCAATGAGCCAGCGATGATTGCCTCCACCGCCCACTTTCTAGCCGAACATCTCGGTATAGAGTCCGAGCGATTTGAAACCATCACCACAGAAAATTGTTATCGTTTATTCAATCGCTTACCGAAACTTCATGAGTGTTAATCGTCGAAGGCTTTTGGTCAGTCTGCTGGCCCTTGCCGGCGCTACGCAAGCGCATCTGATCGCACAAGCAGCGCAGGCCGCTCAGGCTTTAGCGGGTCAGTTACTCGATGTGGAGCATCCCTTGTTGGCTGCTATCCGAGGCGATGAGGTGTTTAAGGTCATGAGAATGCTGGATGCTGATTTCAAAAAACAGCCGGCGCCGCTTCATCCGGTCTGGGGTAGCCTGCTGCACGCTGCGGCGGCTGAACGCGCGCCACAATCGCTTCGCTATTTGATCAGCAGGAGTGACCAAGCGGTCGATGCGATCAACATCCGGGGTGAAACGGCGTTGATGCTCGCGGCCAAAAATGGGGATTTGGCCATGGCTGAGCAATTGCTGAGGCGAGGCGCGCAAATCAATCGCCAGGGCTGGACAGCCTTGCACTATGCGGCCGCCTTTGGTCAGCGTCAAATGGTGGACTGGCTCCTAGAGCGTGATGCCTATATCGACGCCGAATCCCCGGCGAACATCACGCCACTGATGATGGCAGTTCGCCAAGGTCACGAGGCACTTGCCATGCATCTGGTTCGGCAGGGTGCCGATGTGAGCTATCGCAGCCATGCCGGTCTGACGGCGATGGATTATGCGCGGCAAATCGGACGCGAAGACTTGGCCACCTGGTTATTCGACAGGATTCGTTAGTTGAGCGACAGGATGGCCTTGACCAGCGTGCTGGCGATCAGCGCCTGCCGGAAGGTTTGCCCGGTGGGTGAACCGGCGGGATGAGTTCTGTGTTTTGCGCATAATCAATATTATGTCAACTCAAGCTTGCGGTGACACGGCCGAAATCAGCGAAGTCAGCACAAAGCCTGTCGCCTGGCTTGACGGGCACGGGAACCACACAGGTTCCGGTAAAGATGACATCGCCCTGGTGCAAATCGATATGGTGGCTTGCCATTTCGCGCAGCAACCAGTGCAAGGCTTGGCGTGGATCGCCCAATACGAAGGCTCCCGAACCTTCAGCGGCGACTTGATCGTTGATGATGCATCGAACCGGGTGTGTGCTGAGATCCCTGCTGCGCCAGTCCGCGTTCACCGTTGGTCCAAGCACAAAGTGTCGCGCACAGGCGAAGTCTGCAATCAGCTGCGCTTCACCGGCTGTGACAAAAGCCTCAAATCGCGAATCAGGTAGTTCAATGGCAAGCACCATATCGGCAACTGCCGCGAGCATCTCCTCTAAGCTGAGGCCGCCAGGCTGGTCATTTTGCGATGACGCTGGAATCGATTTGGCTAATCTGAAACCAAACTCGGCTTCTGCCACGCGCATCCGATTGCCGGTCAAGGGGATGACTGCGCCATCTGGCAGGATACGGGAGCGGAAAAGGCGACCTGCAAGCGGTGCGCCCACATTGATATGACGCTGTCCGCCCTCGCTGGTCGCTGCAATTTTCCACCCCACGGTTGGCTCGTTGAGATGTTCAACGATGGCAGCTTGTACGGCATAGGCCTCGACTCGATTCTGGGGTCGGCAGTCTTGCGCCAGGTTGGGCATGTGGGATTGTTCCTGCCAGGCTTTGGCCAATTGCATGCTGGCTTGGTTTAGACGCTGATGCATGATTCATCTTTCCCTTGGACGATGGCTAAGAAAGTAGTCGCTGATGCTCTCGATCGATGAAGATGGCTTTGGCCTGCGCAACACACGCTACGGCGATGTTTATCGCAGTGTTTCGGATCCCTTGCAAGAGGCGCGCTGTGTTTTTGTGGAACCGGCCTGGCGCGAAATTGAACGTCTGGCGGCTGCGGGCCGCGAGCAATTTCATCTGTTGGAACTTGGGTTTGGGCTCGGGGTCAATCTGAGCGAGTGGATGGCTGTTTGGCTCAAGCGGGCAAAGCCTTCCTGGCGATGTTATTTTCAAACGATCGAGCGGCAGCCTTTGCGATCAGTCGAGTACCGCCAGGCTTGGGCCACGATCCAACGGTCGACCTCTGGGTGCCCCGCGGTATCGTGGCTCGAGCGTTTTGAGCCTGACGGTGTCTACGCCCTGCCGGGGCTTCATCGCTATGGATTGCAGCCGGATTTTTGTTTTGATTTTTTTGTGGCTGACGCAAGCCTTGCCTTAAAGCGTCTTAATTCAACATTTGACATTGTCTTTTTGAATGCTTCTTCAGAGTCGCTGAATCCAACGATGTGGCGGGCGGAGCTTTTGCGCCACCTGCGCCGTCATTTGTTTGAAGGTGCCCTCCTCCTCAGTGGCGCGAGTTCTGAGCCTTTCCAAGAACGGCTCAGCGCGCTTGAATTTGAAGCGCTGCGATTGCCCGGCTTTCCGCCCAATCGATTTCGGCTCGAAGCACGTTATAAGCCCTATCGGCGTGTTCAGGCTTTTTCACGGGGGACTGCGCCTTTAGACCTTTTGATTATTGGGGCCGGTCTTGCCGGACAGTGCATGGCGCAGGCTGCTTCAGCAAGAGGTTTGCAGGGCATCTTGATTGATCCCAAAGCGCAGCAGGATGGTGATCCAGAGGCTCAACTACCTGTTTTTCTGGAACATTTGCATTGTTCGCCGGACGATAACGAAATAGCAAGGCTTTGCCGGGCGTCCTTGCTTTCAGCCTATCGGATCGCCTCCGAGCGCGGCAGCCCCGGCCTGCTGACGGCGGCGACTGGGCGACTTCAGCCGCTGCCTGATCAGACGCTTCGTCATGCTTGGCAGACTCGACTTCAAGCGCTCGGCAGAGGGTCTGAGGGTTCGTTCGACCCATGGCCCTCGCTTTTTCGCTGGCTCGATGAGGCCTTGCTTTTCTTGCCTCGTTCGCGTGCTTTAAGCCTTCCCGCTGCGTTGCCTTTCAGGCAGGCCAAGGCGCGTGTTGCCTACGTTGAGCGTGATGCGCATGATGGTCGATGGAAGTCCTTCGATGACGAGGGTTGCCTGATCGGCAGCGCCAGCGCACTGGTACTGACGAGTCCGCAGGCGCTGATGGCCCTGGGCTTGAACCACGCCATGGCCTTGCAAAAAAAGCCAGGTGTGAGTTTGATCATTGATATCCGTGCCATGCCTCCGGCGCATCAGATTTGGGAACTCAAGGCCATACGCGCAGGCCAGCAACAGGTGGTTCGTTTGAGCGATCCTGATCGACTCCTGGTGGGGGCGCTTTATGGCGAGCCGACGGATGATGAGGCCCGGGCGTCGTTGATGGCAGCGGCTCAGCAACTGCTGTCATGCCATGAAGATGACTTCGCCCTGCTTGCAAAGGCGCCATCAAGGCTTTGGCGTGGCGTGCGCTACAGCGCACCCGACCATCTACCGATGATCGGTGCGATTGCTGACGGTGATCGCATGGGACAACAATGGGATCGACTAAAAACAAATGCCCGGCTACCGATACCCCGACTTGAACAGGCCTACGCGCTCACCGCACTTGGAGCGCGAGGTGCCCTGTGGGCGCCCTTCGGCGCAGAAGTCCTACTCGATATGATGCAGTCGATACCCTGCCCCCTGGAATCTGATCTGCTCGCCGCCATCGATCCGGCTCGCGCCATGATTCGAGCCATGAGGCGAGGCAGCATCGGTCAGGCACAATGCAAGATCTCCAGCAGATGGGTGTTCAATGGCAACAGTGCTCCGGTTTGATTGCGGCAAATGCCCAGGCTATTGCTGTACCTACCCAAGAATCGTCGTCAGTCTCAAGGACTTGCGACGTATCGCCCGCCATTTTGCGATGACTGAGGATGAGGCGCGCCGTCGATTCACCAAGCGCTATCAGGAACACGGTGAAGATGAGACGGTTCTTAAGCATCAACGCGATACCGTCTACGCCTCGGTGTGCCGGTTTTTTGATACCGAAGCTCGTCGTTGTACGATTTATAAAGCACGCCCAACGGTTTGCAGGGATTATCCGCACGGCACCCGCTGCGGCTATTATGAATTTTTGCGATTCGAGCGCAAACAGCAAGGCGACCCCGAGTTTATTCCGTCGGCCTAGCGCCACGCGATAGTTTTTCTAACAGTCTTGGCGAGCTCGTGGTGTATTGCAGAAGAATTTTTTTTCCGGGGAAAAAGTAGTCACAAGCGGCATAGGCAGCAAGCGTTGCTTCGTGAAAGCCACAGGTGATGAGTTTTTTCTTGCCCGGGTACGATGCCATGTCGCCTATCACAAAAACCCCAGGCACACGGCTCTCAAAGCGGGCGGTATCGACCGGAATCTGGCCTCTGGTCATCCCCAAATCCCAATGAAGCATGGGTTCAAGCCTTGGCGACAGGCCATGACAGACAATAACAAGATTGCTTTGAAGACTTCGTTCAGCGTTTCTCGGTTCATCACGTAAGCTGATTCTGACGGCATCAAGTTTGATGGCCTGATCAGGAAGCTCAAAACCGGTGATTACCCCTTTATGGATCCGAATCCGGCCCGCTTTAGCAGCTTGCTGAACGCTGTCAAGCAAGGCTTCATGTTGTTGATCCAAGGCCGGCCTCAAGCCGTTTCGTGCAAGCAGGTCAATGCGATCTGGTGCAAGCGCTTGAGGACATTGCAAAAGCTGGACTGCGATGCTCAGCGCGCGCTTGCCGCCACCGCTGATCAAAACCTGTTTTGCCTTAAAGGTGGGTATCGTTGGCAAGACGCTATAAAAAAGATATCGACCTTCGAGCGATTGCGTCCCCTCAAGTCGCAATCGCTTTGTGGCGAAGGCACCAACACCGGCTGCGATAAAAACAGCTTGAAAATATTGTGTTTCAGCGTCGTCTGCGTCGGCAGACAGGGCCTGGGTCGATCTGCTTGTTACCAGAAAGCCACCGCTCGTATCAGCTTTGATTTGGATGATCGTCCGGTTAAGCTGCAATGAAGGTTTGGCGATTTGGGCTTGTATCCAAAGGCGCTCAGCAAGATCGATCGCTTTGATCGATTCAAAGCCCGGAATATCAAAAATGGGTTTATCGGCGTAAAGCTCATAGCATTGACCACCAATTGCCGGTAGCGAGTCGACGATGCTGCAAGGAATATCAAGCAGCCCAAGCTGAAATGCAAGGTACAAGCCGCTCGGACCAGCCCCGATGATGAGTGCGCTTCCCCTTGCGCCGCTCCCGGCCGGCATATTGCTCATAGGCGCGCTGCAAATCGTCTGATATTCTCAAACATCATGAGCCAAGGACTTGCATCTTGCCAGCTCGGATCCGACCAAGACAGCTGCCGCGCAAGAAAGGAGCGCTCGGGATGTGGCATCACAATCATGGCACGACCATCGCTTGAACAGACGCCTGCAATGCCTCGGGGCGATCCATTGGGATTTTCAGGATATTGGCTTGCGATCGAACCGTCTGACAAAACATATCGAAGACTGACCGCAACCTGATCAAGATCGCCCTCATGATCAAAGCTTGCCTGACCCTCGCCGTGGGACACAACAATGGGGAGCAACGCGCCTTCAAGACCTGCGAACCAAGGGTTGTTGCCCGCTTCAATGCCGACAAGGCTTAGGCGCCCTTCAAACTGACGCGATCGATTTTTCAGAAAACGTGGCCAGTGTGAGGCGCCGGGAATAATCGCCTTGAGCTGCGACATCATCTGGCAGCCATTGCAAACACCCAGACTAAAACTATCCGGGCGGGCAAAAAAAGCTTCAAATTGATGTTTAAGTTTCTCATTGAGCAAGATGCTTTTGGCCCAGCCGCTACCGGCACCTAAGACATCACCAAATGAAAAACCACCGCAGGCCGCAAGACCTCGGACGGGAGCATGGCCTTTATTGAGATCGAAGTGACCCTCGATCAAATCGGTCATGCTCACATCAATCGCCTCAAAGCCGGCTCTGGTAAAAGCTGCTGCCATTTCCTTATGGCTGTTGACGCCCTGTTCTCGAAGGATCGCGATTCTCGGCGCATTGCCAATCAGCGCTGGTGCGCGATCCTGCCTCAGCGCGGCAAGGTCTTCGTAAGTGGGCGATTTGGCGGTAAGGACTGAAAGCGGGCGGGTGATGCACTCATAGGCCTCGCGCGCGCAGTCGACATCGTCACGTAGGCTTGCCATTCGGTAGGAGGGCTCAGTCCAAATCGCTTGAAGTACGGTACGTTCTTCTTCGTAGAGTAATTTCGCATCGCGATAAATACTGATTCGATCCTGGCGGTTCACCCGTCCGATGACATGGCTGCACTTTGAAAGCCCCTGAGCACGAAGTAAGCCAAAGACATGGTCGCGATGTTCGGGTCGAACCTGAATCACCACGCCCAGTTCTTCATTAAACAAGGCCTGAATCGTTTTTTCATGGCGCTGCACGCTTACCTGTTCGGGCCGAATTTTGAAATCACCCCAATCGGCGGCGTTGGCATCCATGGTGAGCAAATCCAGATTAATGCTCACCCCGCAATGGCCCGCAAAACACATTTCGCATAGGCAGGCCCAGAGTCCGCCGTCGCTTCGATCATGAATCGCTTGAACGAGTCCCTGATCGAGCAGGGAGGCAATCGCCGGAACCAGGGCCCTTAAAAGCTCGACCTCCGTGAGATCAGGCGTATCGCTATCGTGCTGCTTCATGCATTCGCTAAGCATGCTGCCGCCCATGCGTTGCCTGCCGTGCCCAAGATCAATCAGGATTAAGACACCTGCCTCGGCGTCATGTGCAGCCTGTTGTAGTTGGGGCGTTTTGCAGTGCCGCACATCTTGGACGGGTGCCCAGGCACTCGCAATCAAGGTGACCGGAGACCGTACCTCGAGGTCTTCGCGGGCATCTCGGATTTGGGCGCGCATCGAAAGTGAATCCTTGCCAACAGGTATGGCGATGCCAAGCGCTTGGCAGAGCGTGCTTGCGGCGTGAACCGCATCAAACAAATCACCGTCCTCATCAGCGCGCCCGCAAGCCGCCATCCAATTGGCTGATAGCTTCACCTGTTGAATGGCTTGAACACCGGTCCCAAGCAAATTCGTGATCGCCTCGCCGATTGCCATCCTCGATGCCGCCGCTGGATTCCACACGGCCAGGGGTGCACGTTCGCCGATCGCAAGCGCATCGGCTTCAAAACTCGAAAAATCTCGCAGACCGATCCCGCAATCAGCGACCGGGATCTGCCAGGGCCCCACCATGGGATCTCGATGAGAAAGACCACCGACGGTTCGGTCGGTAATGCTGACCAGATAGGCCTTGCTGGCCACGCTTGGGTGACGAAGAACTTCCTGGCATGCTTTTTCAAGATCGATTACTGTAGTGTCCAAGCGGGCTCGGGGCCTAGCCCGCCTTGTACCGAGGCGGTGCATTTTTGGCGTTTTGCCCAGCAACACATCCAAGGGTAGGTCGACCGCAGTCTGCGCACAGGGATCACGATCTGTAAGCCGCAATAAGCCGGTCGAAGTCACCTCGCCGATGACCGCAAAAGGACAACGTTCCCGTTTGCATATCGCAGCAAAAAGTTCGAGCTGGGAAGCTTCAATCGCAAGCGCGTAGCGTTCCTGAGATTCATTACACCAGATCTCAGCTGCCGACATGCCCTGTTCATCGACCGGAATGGCAGCAAGCGAAATGTCGGCACCACGTCCCGCACCGTGAACCAACTCGGGAAATGCGTTTGATAAGCCCCCCGCACCGACATCGTGAATGGCAAGGATTGGGTTGCCGCCCCCGCGCACAGCGCAGGCTTCTATGACTTGCTGTGCACGCCTTTGCATTTCCGGGTTTGCGCGTTGCACCGAATCAAAGTCTAGAGCCATCGCATTGCTGCCTGCGCCTAGGCTTGAGGCCGCTCCGCCTCCCATCCCGATTCTGAAACCTGGTCCCCCAAGTTGAATCAACAGATGCTTTTCTTGGAGTTCAAGTTTTTTCACCTGATCGTTGTGAATGCTGCCCACACCGCCGGCGAGCATAATCGGCTTGCGATAACCCCGCCGCTCATCGAGCACCGCTTGCTCGTACGATCTAAAATACCCGACGAGATTGGGCCTGCCGAATTCGTTATTAAAAGAGGCAGCGCCAATCGGTCCTTCCAGCATGATGCGAAGCGGCGTTGCAAGCCTGTCGCTTTCACCGACAGCATCTTCCCAGGCTTGGGGAAACCCAGGCAGGCGTAACTGAGAGACGCTAAAGCCAGTCATTCCAAAACGCGGCACGGCCCCTCGCCCTGTTGCCCCTTCATCGCGAATCTCGCCGCCTGCACCGGTTGATGCACCAGGATGAGGTGCGATCGCCGTTGGATGGTTATGTGTTTCGACTTTCAGAACGCTATGTAATCGCGATCTCCTAACCTGATAAACACGGCTTGCAACATCCGCATGAAGATAATCGGCTTCGGCACCGGTGAGCACCGCTGCATTATCGGCATAGGCAATCTCGACGCCTTGGGGGCTGGCTGCATGGGTTTGCCGAATCATGCCAAAGAGACTTGATGGCTGTTCTTCGCCGTTGATCGAAAATTGAGCGTTGAAAATCTTGTGCCGGCAGTGCTCCGAATTTGCCTGTGCAAACATCAGCAGTTCAACGTCGGTCGGATCACGCTGCAGCCTGGTGTAGGCCTGCGCCAGATAGCGGATCTCATCGGGCTCGAGTGCGAGCCCGAGCAGATGGTTGGCCTCTTCAATCGCTGGCTCGCCCAAAGCTAAAAAGTCGATGCGGGTATCGGCTCGGGCCGTTGGCGGTGAAAACCAGTTGCTGAGCGCGGGCAGCGCGTCCAGGCAGCACTCGATCATCGGGTCATGGACATGCTTTGCCAGGGGGCCATCAACATCGAGCAAGGTCTTTAAATTTGCGGCGCTCGTCAACCAGTTCTTTGCAAGACGCAGCCCGTAGACGATGCCTCGTTCAAGCGAGCGCAGCCCGGCGACACCGGCGATGGCGGCGATTTCTTTGGCCTTGCTTGACCAGGGCGATATGGTGCCGCGGCGCGGTAAGACCCAAAGCGCTGGGCCTTGGGCTTGATAAGGCTCAATCGGATAGCAGCCCAAGGCACCGTCTTCACAAAAAAGCGTAACAAGTCGCTCCTGTGCGTCTTTCAGTTGCTGTGCCTGTTCAAAGCGACCGATATAAACAAAGTGCGCACGCAAATCTTCGATGCTGTGGCCATCCTGCGCAAGTGCCGCTTCAATGCGACTCAAAGCGGCTGGCGTGAGTGCTGGGGGCCCTAAATATGCAAACTCGGCTTGTGACAAAGTCGTTGAAAAGCGGCTTGCTTCATGGGTCAAGGCGCACCTCCTGCGCGTGGCTGCGGGTAAGAAAAATCCCCAAGGCAGATTTTATCGGTAGCTACCGCTACACTTAGCCTGCATACACCTAAAGTCAAAGTAAGTAATAAACTTATGAAGGGATGAAACGTGGATTTAAGTTACAGCGTCCAGGAGCAAGCCTTCAGACAGGAAGTTCGTAGCTGGTTCGAGGCGAATTTGCCGTCTGATTTAAAAGAAAAAGTTACCCACTACCAGGAACTCAGCAAAGAAGAGCTGACGCGCTGGCACAAAATCCTGGCCGCTAAAGGCTGGGTCGCACCCTCATGGCCGGCTGAATGGGGAGGAACCGGTTGGAACGCCGTCGAGCGCTCGATTTTTGAAGAAGAGTATGCGCTTGCGGGCTGCCCGATTGTTGCGCCTTTCGGGCCCGTCATGTGTGCATCGGTCCTGCTCCAATTTGGGACAGAGGAACAAAAAAAGCGGTTTCTTCCCCGGATTTATCAGGGTGACGATTTCTGGTGCCAGGGCTATTCTGAGCCAGGCTCGGGCTCTGATCTGGCATCGCTCAAGACCCGTGCCGAACGCCAAGGCGATCACTATTTGGTCAATGGTCAGAAGATCTGGACCACGCTTGGTCATTTTGGCGATTGGATCTTTGCCCTCGTGCGCACTGATTTTGATAGCAGCAAGCGACAGGAAGGCATCAGCTTTTTGCTGATTGATATGAACACGCCAGGCATTACGGTGAGGCCCTTGATTCTTCTCGACGAAGGCCACGAGGTCAATGAGGTGTTCTTTGAGGATGTGAAGGTACCGGTCGAAAACCTTGTTTACAAGGAAGGCAAGGGTTGGACCGTTGCGAAGTATTTGCTGGGTCATGAACGCTTGGGAACCGGGTCATTGGGCGCGTCACGACGCGAATTGCGACGGATTAAGCGGGAGGCCGCCGCAACCGAGCATCAGGGCCGTCCCTTGCTCGAAGACCTGCGCTTTCGCGACCGACTCAGCAAGGTCGAGGTCGAGCTGACCGCGCTAGAGATCACCCATATGCGATTTCTCGACACCATGCGGCGAACAGGCAACCCACCAGGCGCTGAGGTATCGATGCTCAAGATCAAAGGTACCGAGATTCAGCAAGCACTCACCGAGCTCCGATTGCAGATTGCTGGGCCAGGCGCTGCGCCGTTCAAAGCACTGTCCTACGATGGTTTCGACGCACTTCTAGCCTCGGTTGCACCGCGCTATTTCAACTATCGGAAGACCAGCATTTATGCGGGTTCAAATGAAATCCAGCGCAATATCTTTGCCAAGATGGCCCTGGGCCTTTAAAACGCGGAGGCGCAAGCATGAATTTCCAGTTTTCTGAAGAACAACAACTGCTCGCTGACAGTGTGCTACGTCTGATCGATGAGCAATACGATTTTGAAGCGAGAAAAAAAATCATTGCATCCGATGAGGGATGGAGTCCTTTGATTTATGCCAAGCTGAGCGAGCTTGGATTAACCGCCCTTCCCTTTGCCGAATCACTGGGAGGGTTCGGTGCCGGCGCGCTCGACATGGTGCCTGTGATGCAGGCACTCGGCAAAGGACTTTTACTTGAACCGCTTGCCACAACGCTCGCGGTGCCGGCGGCTTTGCTTGCTCACTTCGCTGAAACCGATAGCTCACAACGTCTGAAAGACCTGATTGCTCAAGTGATCGAAGGCCAGGTTCGAGTTGCTTGGGCGCACGATGAAGCCAAGAGTCGTTGGGACCTCGCAACCGTGCAGAGTACCGCCAGCCAAGAAGCCAACGGTCAATGGCATCTGCGTGGCGAAAAGCGGGTCGTGCTGCATGCTCCAGCGGCGCAATGCTTTATCCTTTCTGCGCGCACTGCCGGCGGCGCTTCGGATCGCAAGGGCATTTCGCTCTTTTTGGTGCCAGCCGATACTGCCGGCTTGCACCAGAAGACTTACCGCACCTATGACGATCAGCGTGCGGCCGATCTGATTTTTGATTTGAGGCTCGAGGCCGGCGCTTTACTTGGCAACAGCGGCGAAGCATTTGATGCGATCGAGGCCGCTTGTGACTGGGCGCAAGCACTGCTTTGCGCCGAGGCCTTGGGCGTGATGGATGAGGCAAACCGTCTTACGCTCGAGTACTTAAAAACAAGAAAGCAATTCGGTATGCCAATCGGATCGTTTCAATCATTGCAACATCGTATGGTCGATATGATGATGAGCGCCGAGCAAAGCCGTTCGATCACTTATCTGGCTTGTGACCGTGTTGATGCCTATCGCGCTGGTCGGGTAACAGCAAACGAGCGTTCGAAGGCTGTTGCAATGGCGAGGGTGAAAGTTAATGAGGCCGCTCGTCATATTGGGCAGGAGGCAATCCAACTACACGGTGGTATGGGCATGACCATCGAAATGAAAGTGAGCCACAGCTTTAAACGCCTGACCGCCATCTCTCAGCAATTTGGTGATCTTGATCATCAACTCGACCGGCTGGCAAACGCTGCTTAAGCCTGTTATACGGTGCGGCAAGTCGCCGCACCTCCCAAGTCCAAAACGCGGTACGGCCACGCAGCCGTACCGTTCTGGATGGACACTTAACTGTTCAGCGCTTTGTAACGAATGCGCTCGGGTTGATCAGCAGCATCGCCAAGGCGACGCCGGCGATCCGCCAGATAATCTGCATAATTGCCCTCGAACCATACGATCTGGCTATTGCCTTCAAAGGCAAGAATATGGGTTGCGATTCGGTCAAGAAACCAGCGGTCGTGCGAGATCACCACGGCACAACCCGGAAACTGCAGCAAAGCCTGCTCGAGTGCTCTTAAGGTTTCAATATCTAAATCGTTTGTCGGTTCATCAAGCAAGAGCAGATTGCCACCCATGCGCAGGGTCTTGGCCAAATGTACCCGATTGCGTTCGCCACCAGAAAGATCGCCGATGCGTTTTTGCTGATCGGCACCTTTAAAGTTGAAGCGTGCGCAGTAGCCGCGGCTTGAGGTTATGTAGTTGCCGACCGTGATGTTGTCAAGCCCATCCGAGATTTCCTCCCAAACGGTTTTTTGATCATTGAGTTGATCACGACTTTGGTCAACAGCCGCAACCTTAACGGTATCGCCAATCCGCAAGCTGCCTTGATCAGGCTTTTCCTCACCCGTCATCATGCGAAACAGGGTGGTCTTGCCGGCGCCATTCGGGCCGATGATGCCCACGATGCCACCGGGAGGAAGCGCGAAATTGAGGTTTTCATAAAGGACTCTGTCGCCAAAGCGTTTGCTCAGGCCATGGGCTTCGACAACAAGATCTCCGAGTCTCGGGCCGGGCGGAATGTAAATCTCATTCGTCTCATTACGGGCTTGAGCCTCGGTCGAAGACAGTTCTTCAAACCGCTGCAATCGCGCTTTGCTTTTTGCCTGCCGCCCTTTCGGATTACTTCTCACCCACTCGAGTTCCTCTTGCATCGCTTTGATACGTGCGGACTCTTGTTTAGCCTCAATTTGCAGGCGTTGTTCTTTTTGTTCGAGCCAGGTGGAGTAATTGCCTTGCCAGGGAATGCCATGGCCACGGTCAAGTTCGAGAATCCAGCCGGCAACGTTATCAAGAAAGTATCGATCGTGCGTGACGGCGATCACAGTGCCTGGAAAACGCTCGAGAAACTGTTCTAACCACTGGACCGACAGGGCATCAAGGTGGTTGGTTGGCTCATCGAGCAAGAGCATATCGGGCTCCGAGAGCAACAAACGGCACAGTGCAACGCGCCGGCGCTCGCCACCCGATAAGTGGGTGACCGAGGCCTGCCAAGGCGGCAGTCGCAAGGCATCGGCGGCGATCTCGAGCCTTCGCTCAACTTCCCAGCCGTTACAGGCATCGATCGCCGATTGCAGTTCGCCCTGGCGTTCGAGAAGCTTATTCATTTCCTCATCATCCATCGGTTCGGCGAATCGATCGCTGATGCTGTTGAATTCCTTGATCAGCGCAATCGTCGACCCCAGGCCTTGCTCGACGTTGCCGCGTACATCGAGCGTTTCATCGAGTTGCGGCTCTTGGGGCAAATAGCCGACTTTTAAACTCGGCATGGGCCTTGCCTCGCCCTCAAATTGCGAATCAACCCCGGCCATGATGCGAAGCAGGCTGGACTTACCGGAACCGTTTAGACCCAAAACACCAATTTTTGCGCCTGGAAAAAATGATAACGAAATATCTTTCAAGATGACGCGTTTGGGCGGTACGATTTTCCCGACGCGGTTCATGGTGTAAACATATTGGGCCATTGGCGAACTCTCAGCGTTAGAATCAGAAGTTGCACATGGTAGCGCGTTGCGTCGAGACAGTGGTTTTGCACACTACTCGCCCCAATGCGAAACCCCTTGGCTGTGTCGTGGTGCTTGCAAAGCCTCGGATGCTAGCCTTTTCTCGTTCGCCTTTGTCACAATACTGTCTCGTTCATCGCAACGAGACATCAATTTCAGGAGATCATGACGATGAAATTCACCAAGCGACAGCTCTTCGCATCGATGGCGTCGATAGCGGCATCTTTTGCGATCACCAGCGTCCAAGCCCAAAACAAATGGGATCTGGCATCGGCATATGCAGCGGGTAACTTTCACACCAAGTTGCTTGGCGAATTTGCTAATGAGGTTGACAAGGCAAGTCAGGGCAAGTTGAAAATCACGGTCCATGCAAACGCCTCGCTCTTTAAGGCACCGGAGATCAAGCGAGCCGTTCAAGGCGGACAGGCCCAGGCTGGCGAAATTCTTTTGGTTAATTTCCAGAATGAATGGCAACTTTTTGGCGCTGATGGCCTGCCCTTTCTTACCGATTCCTATGATTCAGCGCTGAAGCTTTACAAAGCGCAAAAACCATTCTTGGAAAAAAAACTCGGTGAACAGGGCATGATGCTTTTGTACGCGGTGCCATGGCCCCCCCAGGGTATTTTTGTCAAAAAGACGCTCAACAGCGCTGCGGACCTAAAGGGCGTGAAGTGGCGCGCCTACAGCCCGGCGACGGCAAGAATTGCTGAGCTGGTCGGGGCTCAGCCAGTCACCATTCAAGCTGCCGAGCTCTCCCAGGCCATGGCAACAGGTGTTGTCGAATCCTACATGTCATCGGGTGCTACGGGGGTCGACACCAAAACCTATGAACATATCAAGCATTTTTATGACACCCAGGCCTGGATCCCCAAAAACGCTGTCATCGTGAATCGCAAGGCCTTTGATGAACTCGATGCTGCAAGCAAGGAAGCTATCCGTCAGGCGTCCGCAAAAATGGAAGCCAAGGGATGGGAAGCGTCAAAAACCGTGATGGCCGATTCCCTAAACACCTTGAAAACCAATGGCATGACGATTCATCAACCACCGGCTGCGTTGAAGTCCGACATGCAAAAAGTTGGCGATACCTTGCTCAAGGAATGGCTGGCAAAGGCCGGACCCGAAGGACAGAGTCTGATTGATGCCTTCCGCAAGCCGTAAAACGCTTAACGCGCTGTATGACGGTGCCGCGGCCCTTGCGGCACTGTTCATGGTGCTTTTGCTTGCGGCTGTGTTGTCCTCGATTCTGGGCAGGCAGTTTCACTTCATGATTCCAGGCACTGACGCCTATGCGGGCTATTTCATGGCTGCGTCAGCTTTTCTGGCCCTGGCGCACACCTTACGGCGAGGAGAGCATATCCGGGTAAGTCTGGTGCTTTCCATGCTGCCTGCGCCCTGGCGCAAGCGCATGGAGATCTGGGCAGGCGCTGTCGGCGTGATGCTGGGTGCTTTGTTTGCGGTCTTTTCGATTCGATTGGTGATGCAATCACTGCGCTATAACGACATATCAACCTCCAATGATGCAACCCCCTTATGGATTCCACAGCTCAGTATGGCGATTGGAACAGTTGTTTTTTTCATTGCGTTAGTCGATGACTTGATCGACATCATCACCGGAAATAAGCGCGCCAGCGAGGGCTTATCGCGTCATGAATGATCTTGTGATTTCGGGTCTACTGATCCTTGCTTTGTTTTTGATCCTTGGATCGGGCGTATGGATCGGACTCACGCTTTCCGGCGTGGCCTGGATTGGGATGCAATGGTTTGTATCAAGGCCTGCAGGCGATGCGATGGCTGTAACCATTTGGGGCTCTTCTTCAAGTTGGACCTTAACAGCACTCCCGCTTTTTATTTGGATGGGCGAGATCCTATTTCGCACGCGTTTATCGGAGGATATGTTTAAAGGCCTTGCACCCTGGTTGCAGGGGCTGCCCGGACGCTTGCTTCACACCAATGTGGTTGGCTGCGCGATTTTTGCCGCGGTCTCGGGTTCGAGTGCGGCGACCTGCGCCACGATCGGCAAAATGACCCTGCCCGAACTCATGCGGCGCGGGTATCCCGAGCCCATGGTGATTGGCACGCTAGCCGGCTCGGGAACCTTGGGACTGCTTATCCCGCCTTCGATCATTATGATTGTTTACGGCGTGGCTGCGGAAGTATCCATTTCCAAGCTTTTCATCGCAGGTGTTTTGCCAGGTGTTTTATTGTCAGCACTTTTTTCTGGTTACATTGTTTATTGGGCTTGGCGGCATCCCGATCAGGTCCCCAAGGCCGACAGTGCGCCAAGCCTCCTCGACAAACTCAAAGCCTCAAGTAGTCTCATGCCTGTACTACTCCTGATTACCGCGGTGTTGGGTTCGATTTATGCGGGGGTTGCGACAGCGACCGAGGCTGCAGGCCTCGGTGTTGTTGGTGCGTTTGTTCTGTCGTTATCCCAAGGTTCCCTAAACGTGAAGAGCTTTAAGGAATCATTGCTTGGTGCCACCAGGCTTTATTGCATGATTGCGCTGATTCTAGCGGGCGCTGCCTTTCTCACCCTATCGATGGGTTATATCGGCTTGCCTCGTCATTTGGCGTCATGGATTGGCGGTTTGGGACTAAGCCGCTTTGAGCTGATTGTGGTTTTGATGCTGTTTTATGTGCTCCTTGGATGTTTTCTTGACGGTATTTCGATGGTGGTACTGACCATGGGCGTCATCATGCCGACCGTTCAGGCTGCAGGGATCGACCCGATCTGGTTTGGGATATTCATTGTCTTTGTGGTCGAAATGGCTCAGATCACCCCACCTGTAGGGTTCAATTTATTTGTGCTTCAGGGCATGACCGGCAGACAGTTAACCTATGTTGCCCGGGTGACGATGCCTTTTTTCGCACTGATGATGCTTGCCCTGCTCATCTTGTATTTCGTACCGGGACTGGCAACCTGGCTGCCGGCCCAGATGAAACTTTAAGCCCTGCTGCCAATCACGCATGAGTCCTGACTACGATGCGATTGTCGTTGGTGCAGGTGTCATCGGCGTCTTTACGGCCTGGGCATTACAGGCGCGCGGTTTAAGCGTTTGTTTGATTGATCGCGACGAAGGGCCTGCCCGGCAGACATCGGCTGCAAATGCCGGTGTGATTGCACCCGGTTATGTTGCCCCTTTTGCCTCGCCAGGCGCCGCGCGCAAGGCCTTCTTGAACTTGTTTGAAGCCGATCGTGCTTTTTCCTGGATGCCAAGTAAAAGTCCCTCGCAATGGCGTTGGTTGGCGCAATGGCTTGCGCAGGGAACATCCCTCAAGTATCAGCAAAACCGGGCGGCAATGTTCGCACTTGCGCATTTCAGCCAAGGCTGTCTGCATGCGATCGCAGACGGGCTTGGCCTTGCCTATCGTTCTGTGGCTCATTATCATGTTATTTTTAGAACGAAACACGATTTTGATCGTTCTGAAGGACTTAGACATCAATTGAAGCTTTCTGGTCTTGAGCACACGATACTCAAGCGTGAGGCGCTTTTTGAGCTCGAACCCGCGCTCGCCGATGCAGACCTGCAGATCGAGGCAGCACTGCGTGTCCAAGGCGATGAGGCAGGCGACTGTGCAGGTTTTGTTGAGCACCTGTGCGAGCGGTTAATTACAGGTGGCGCCCAATGGATGGGCGCTGTTGATGTCAGCGCGATCCGAGTTAAGCCTGAGGGTGTCAGCCAGTGTGTACTCGCCGACGGTCGCAGCATCTCGGCAAAGCATCTCGTGCTTGCAGCTGGTCCCTGGAGCAAGGAGTTACTTGAGTGTCTTGAGCTTAGGCTACCGATCTACCCGATTCGAGGTTTTTCGCTGACCTGGGACCAAGATGCCATGTCGCCATCAGCAAAGCATCGCGTCCGTGCACTGGGCACAGCACTTATGGATGACCGCTATAAGATTGCCCTTACACCCTTGCATCACGGAGGCCCAAGCAGCCTGCGTGCTGCCGGCATGGCATTGCTTGGTCCGCCGTCAGCACATGAGGGCATTGGTATCGACCGCCAGCGTGAGGCCGCCGACACGCTCTGGCGTATTGCCACGCAGTGGTTCGAGGGTCTTGAGCCGCTTCATCGCGATCCGAAAACCGCGGATGCACCGCCCTCACCCCGGTTTTGGATGGGCTCCCGTCCCATGCTTCCAGACGGTCTTCCCCTAATCGGCCGATTGCTCGGCGCCGGGAAGCGCGGCGGGCTTTGGATTAACAGCGGTCATGGCAGCACAGGCTGGGCCATGGCGGCAGGCAGTGCGTATTTACTTGCTGATCAGATGTTGGGCCTTAGCCCTGAGCTTGAGCAGCGGATCCGGCATGAGGCGATGGTGGTCAGGCCAGCCTCCCGAGCTTATGATCTTGATGCAAGGCGTTTTTGCCCAAGCCGCTGGCTTGGCCGCAGGTTTAACACGCGATGAGCGGATTTGGTTGATGCTAACGAGTCGGTTCAGCGAAGCGCATTTTGTCTACCCACAAGCTTCGGCCCGTGCTTTCGAGGCCTTGCAATTAGCGCTTACAGGCGATGGTGCCCTCATGCAACATGCGGCTTTGGCGATTGCGCGGCTTGCAGGTCAATGCATGCAAACATGCCCACAAGGCAGCAGCATCTTGGTCCTTGCTGGGCCTGGTAACAATGGCAAAGATGCCTTGCTCGCCATGCAAACGCTCAGCCAATGGGGCTGGGATTGCCAAGCGCTTGAAGGACTTGAGCCGGAAACACTCGCAACATTAGATCACTGCCTGCCTGAGCAGGGTCTGGTGATTGATGGCTGGCTGGGTTTAGGGCAGCGGCGTGCCTTGTCGGCAAATCTCGCCGCAGCAGTCGATCGCGTTAATCGTTGGCGTTTACAAAAAATACATCGATATTGCCTGAGTATCGATCTGCCAACGGGCTTACACCCTGATCTCGGACGTGCCTGGCCAATCGCCATCGAGGCGGATGCATGCTTATCGCTGCTAAGGCCGCTGCGTGGTTTGTTCACAGGACAGGCAAGAGCACACTGGGCGTCGCATTACTTTGCCCCGCTCATCAGTCCGTCCGCTCACGAGCACC
>Ga0214917_10002755_pt1 | contig 21084 bp, 33 predicted proteins | sample LL_1208_BB_MetaG_FD_177983 | JGI IMG/M metagenome (GOLD analysis project Ga0214917, IMG submission 177983) | Freshwater microbial communities from Lake Lanier, Atlanta, Georgia, United States - LL_1208_BB | ecosystem: Environmental > Aquatic > Freshwater > Lake | place: USA: Georgia | collected...
AGATAATAAAGCTAAGAGAGAAAAGCAGATCGATCTTTTAATTGAATTTGAAGAAAGCTTTCTTTATCTGGAAATAAAGAGCAATGCAGAGTTAGATAGTGAGAAATGGCCACATACGGTAACAAAAATCGGTGTTGTAGCAAATGCCATTTCAGAACAATATGGTAAGCCTTGTGAAGCCAGGATATTGACGCCATGGTTTAATCTGGAAAAGGATATGGCGCATCAATATAAGAAAAAAGAAATAATGTTTGTTTCAGAATATTTTAAAAGGATTGGCGTTGAGATCACATCGGAACAATGGTATAGTGAATTAAATCAATTTGCATTGCGTTGGCAGGAAGATACAAACGAATGAAGCCTTTATTTAAGTGGTCAGGCGGCAAGACAAAGGAGATCTCAAAAATTCTTCCTTTGATGCCTAAAGAGTATGACAGCTACTATGAACCTTTTATTGGTGGTGGGGCATTGTGGTTTCATTTAATGCCACCCAAATGTCATATCAATGACAACTATGAGGCTGTTGCCAACTTCTATACGGTCCTAAAGCAAGACCCAATGAAGTTGATTAATCATCTTAACACTATAGCTGACAACTACAACCTAGAAGATAAATCGACAAAGTCAAAGACGGAGTTGGTAGCAAAGAACTATTATTATTCCTATCGAGACACGTCTTACACAAATAGCTTTGATAAAGCCGTACAGTTTTATATTACAAGACAGCTTTCGTTTTCTGGTATGTTGCGGTTCAATTCAGAAGGTAAGTTTAACGTCCCTTATGGATGGTATAAGAAGCTTAAGAAAATTAATGTCAATGCCAATCAATTGTCAACATTAGTAAGCAATACATCGGTTACTAATTTGGATTGGAAGTCAGCAATAGCTACTGCTGGATCAAACGATTTCGTATTCCTTGATCCGCCCTATACTCGTGTATTTACCAAATACCATCCAGATGGTTCCTTTGGGCAGAACGAACATCAAGAACTAGCATCTTGGTTTGCCAGTAAGAAGGCAAAAGCAATGATTGTTATAAACAAAGATGATTTTACTTATTCGCTATATCAGCCTTGGATTGTGAAAACATATTCACATGGATATTCAATAAGATATCGTGATAGAGTATCAACAACTGATGCTACTACTGAACACTTTATTGCAATAAACTACTAATTAACGTTATGGACCAACATCATCATATTGATGATATCATAAAGGCTATACGTCAACGTATACGTCATGGAATGGGTCCAGAAGACATTGCTAAAGATTTGAGTAGATTTCTTGAGCAAGAGATCATATTCTTATGTTACGCTGCTGCGAAGATCATGGAGAATGATGTTAGCGAATGGTATGGTAGAGATTAATTAAAAGCCCATAATATTTATATGGGTATTGGAAGCGTGTCCGAGTGGTCTATGGTGCAACATTGGAAATGTTGTGTACCTCTAAAGGGTACCGGGAGTTCGAATCTCTCCGCTTCCGTTAATAAGGTAATGTCATGAAAGTTGGATTTACTTGCGGATCATTTGATTTGCTTCATGCCGGTCATATAATGATGCTTGAAGAAGCGAAATCATATTGCGATTATCTAATCGTTGCCATTCAAAGTGATCCAACATTAGATCGTGGAAGCAAGAATAAACCGGTTCAATCATATGAAGAACGTATCATTATGCTTAAGGCAATAAGATATGTTGATGAAATAACATATTATGATACAGAAAACGATTTATATGAACTATTGAAAAGAATAAAGCCTGATGTTCGTATTGTTGGGGCTGATTGGCAAGGCAAACAGTATACGGGATATGATTTAGACATTCCTGTTATTTTCAATTCCAGAAATCATGGATATTCAAGTTCCGAGTTAAGACGCCGTGTATACGAAGCCGAGCTTAAGAAAATAACGAAATATTAATAGTTGATAATCTTCATTGTATATGATATGATGGGATTATGATTATTAGTGAAGTTAATGCAAGCAATCCGGTTTTTGTTCATATTCTTGTTAACGGTAAGAATGTAGGGACACGCAATCATGTTATTGCTGTGATTTATGAGAATACTGCAACGCCGGAAGAGATCCTTCATGTTAAGGAAGCTTATTCTGGTGGTGGTTATATTGTAGCGGTTAAGAATTCTAACGGAATGATGGGGGTTTGATATGATGTGGTTTCTTGGAATTCTGTGGACGATTTTTACGTTTATGTGTGGCATTGGCTGGGACGTGACCCTATGGTTTATCCGAGAAATGCCTGGTGCTTCATGTTGTTGCGGGGTATTTCTGATACTTGCAGCTATTGGTTTGTTTCAAATGGCGGAAGCTGCTTTGGGTATTGTTACTTCAATTGCGGAATTGATTGGATCCATTTTCCGTTAATCTAACCGTTTGAAAAATCATAACATACTTATAATATAGGGGGGTGTAGGGCAAGGTATGTCCTCTCTACATTATAGGTGTGTTATGAGTAATATATTAAACTCTTCTGGAGTATTGACGGTAATTAAGAAATTTTTTCATATTAACGGTAGTGTGAGAGATATCGTAGTAAATCCTACGTATGCCATAGTAGCTTCTACAGGTTCTATAGACGAAGGAGAAACGGTTACATATACGTTTACTACAACCGATACCGATGGAACATATTATTGGGTTAACAACGGCAATTCTAATGCTGCTGATTTTTCTGATGGACAAATGAGTGGATCATTTGTAACGACCAACGGGACTGGAACTATAGTAAGAACGTTAAAATCTGATTTGTTAACTGAACCTGTCAGCGAAAACATACAAATATACGTTAAGTCTGATGGTTATACTGGTGCAGACGTTGCAGCCAGTTCTATCGTTTCAATTGGAGACGTATCTCAAACGGCATATTCATTAGTAGCCTCTACGGGGTCTATTAACGAGAGCGGCACAGTAACGTATACCTTTACAACAACTGGACCGGATGGAACGTTCTATTGGTCTAATAGCGGCACTACGGTATACACGGACTTCTCTGATGCTATTAATAGCGGTTCATTTGCGGTTACAGCGGGAACTGGCTCTGTTTCCAGAACTGTATTAGCGGATAATCTAACTGAAGGTAACGAAACATTAGTTTTTGAAGTTAGAAATGACAGCGTAACGGGAAGCATAATTTCAACAACAATTGTAAACGTTAATGACACTTCATTAACTCCGTGGTCGCCTCTACAGTTAACAAATATTCGTGGATGGTATAAGGCAGATACCGGTCTTACCTTAAGCGGATTAAATGTTAACACATGGGCAGATCAAAGCGGCAATGGAAATAATCTTGTTGCTACTGCATTTTCGCAGAGCCCTTTCACAACCAATCCTCCTTCTTATAATGCTGGCGGTAATCCTTTAGGTGGTGCATCTATAGATTTCACTACGGATTATATGACTACTTCTAATTTCTCATTAGGAGCAGCCTCGGGTTCTCTATCGGTTATAATGATTGGCAAAGTCACCACGTGGAATTCCAGCACTTGGTTAGTAGGCTATTTCAATTCTTGGTCTACAAGTGATAACGCTCTTTCAATCATTAATTCAAATATCACTAATAAGTGGCAGGGTGTTGGTGGCTCAAGCAATACACCAGTAAGTTCACCTACAAGTTTAGTAACGACCGATGCTGTTCGTATAATGAGAAGAAATGCAACGTCTCAACAAGCTATTCAAAATGGAACGGTAGAAGCAACAACGGCGAATTTAAAAACTCTTCCAACAACAAATGGCGTTCTTGTATTAGGTGCTCGTCCAGCAGCTATAGGCACTCCTAACTTGGCTTCAACATATAGAATATATGAAGTTATTATAATGCGTTCATACATAACAGATGCAGAAATTGCCAGCTTACAAACATATGCTGCAAATAAGTGGGGCATTTAATACATACTTTTATATTTAAAGTTAAAGAAGCCAGGAATTGTTTTAGTTCCTGGCTTCTTTTATGATATGATAGGATGATATGAAGCGCCGCACATATAGTCATATAGACAAAACCGGGATGAAGATGATGGAAGAAATCCGTCCTGGTGCCCTCTTGCGTGTTACTTGGATTGAAGATCCAGAGGCAGATGCAGAATGGGGATTGGATATGATATATTTTGAAGACCCGCTCGAGCTGCCACCCATAGTCATGTTAATTGAATGGATGCCATATGTTAACAATGCCAAAAACATCATAACATTCAAATGCTTATATGAAGATAAGTTGTATCATTCTTCAACCAACGCATTAGTTGAGGTTATAAAATGAAAGTTGGTAGATTATATAAGTTAAATCCCAAATATGATCATAACATTGGAAAAAAGTTATATAGTTTGGATCACAATGACATTATATACTTGCATGAAAATGATATCGTAATGATTGTTAGTGTTGAGCGCCCTGATGTAGATGCAATAACATTAAAGCTTTTACATGGCGAGCAAGTATTCATATTCCCTTACAGTATATACCAGCCAGATATTTTTATAGAGATTTCAAATGAAAACCCCTGAACAACGTAAAAAAGAAGCTTTAGACCGTCTTACTTCTTTTATGAGAGAAGAAAGATTTAATCATTGGAGGATAAAGGATATCCTACTAATTGAAGCTGCGATAGAAGCTGCATATGACGCTGGAAAGGATAGCGGTGATGCAGCTATGAAAGAAACGTTACAGAATATCAGTTATTGTGTGGAACGTGGCTACTTCAATGGAAAAAGATGAACCGTTTTATTTCCGTGCTGGTAGACTATATCGCATTTCTTTTGAAAACAATAGTGGTTGGGCACCAATTTATAAAGATCGATCTGCCCGTCAATGCATTGGAAGGTTTCATAAAGGCGGCATATGTTTGTATACAGGAAGCACGTGGTGCAGCAGTATACAAATAATATATGAAGACTGTATAGGTTGGATTATAACTCATTCCAAGATGACTGTTGAAGAAGTGAAGGAAAAGATAATTCTTTAATCGGTTTAAAACGTCCAGCCGCCGTGATATGGTTAAAAGATAGAGAACGACGTAACGACTTGGCGGTGAAGAAATGATGTTTCTATTCTTGCTATTAGCTTTTATCGTAGCGATTGCATTGATCCTGTTCGGATTGGTTATGATTGCTTATCGTTATGAGAGCAGTAAGATTATAATGGAAGAGTATCGTCATAACGACATTTTGAGACAAATTAACAACATTAATCTTGACATTGCTGATATCAAGCGTTCTATTAACTCACGAGGGAAGAACATCTGATGCATGAAATTGTTGTAACGTTTGTTGGTTTCGTTCTGTTTTTGGGTTCCCCGGTTGCCTATCACAAGTTGAAGTTTGACGGATTGTTCTGTCTACTTGCATTTGTGTGGGGCGTTCATCTTCTTACTCATTGAAAAGGACAAGGTATAATATGACCTGGAATTACAGAATTCTTGAACATAAGAATGCAGACGGTAGTTCGTGGTTTGCTATCCACGAGGTTTATTACGATGAAGCGGGAGCTCCGAAGTCTTGTTCGGAAGAACCATGTTTTGCTCACGGTGAAGATGCAGAGGCACTAATTACCGATATGGAATATATGATGAAGGCTCTAATTAAGCCTGTGTTGAGTTATAACCACTTCGGTAACAAGGAATGAGGTAAGTTATGTCGGAACTGCGAAACGTCTCTAATGGGCAGCTATACGGTCTTTATTGGGCTGTATATGCTAATGCTCGTCCAGAGTTGGTCGCAGTTCCGCAAGACCTTACCACCAAGACAATTCATAATGCAATCCGCATGGACTTTGTAAGTATAAGCGAAGCGGCTCGGACTGTTACCCCTGCCGTATACGTAAGGAATGATCCATGAAAAGACTAATATCGTTTGTAATCTCATTTGCTTTATTCTCTTGTGGACCTGCACAAGTTCGTTCTGAGACTGTTGATATTAACAGAGATAGTCTTTGGAACCGATGCAGCTTTCACGTTATCGATCATGAATGCGGAATGATTGAGGATGCCGATAGAAGATTGGATTGCAATCTAACCGCTCAAGCCAATTATATAGCTACTTCCCCAGGTCTTCGCTCACATTATCTTCGTTCACACGGTTGTCCTACCTACGTAATAAGCCAATGAAATATCTAATCCTACCATTCCTACTTCTTGTTGGTTGCGTCATTAATGTTGATAGCCCAGATAATGTGGAGGCAGCAGAAGAGAACCTTCTAACCGCTCAACAGATTTTGGATTATTGCAATGCAGCCTGTGAATTGCCAATGTTGGCTTGTTCAAGTTTTGATCATGACAACTGTATTGACAGATGCCTCACCATTAGTCCAACGTCAGATTATACCCGTCGTGATGTAGAAATCTTTGATGCTTGCATTCAATGTTATATCCGTATTATTTGCACACCGGACAGCTATCCTGACTGCTATCCGCATTGTCTAACTACGGTTATTGGTCCTCGTTCAACGTGTCCTAATACCGATCCTGGGACTTGATTAATAGTTTAAATCCTTGTTATATTAGTGTTATATTAGTATTAAGGAGAGACAGACAATGACATATCAAGAGCTACAAGAGCAAAACGAGCGGCTTCTAAAGAACAATTCAGACTACGGAGCAGAGAACAGGCATCTACGTTGTGTGATGCTTGAAGCGGCAAGACACCTTGATGCTAATCAGCATCCACATTTGGTTCGTTATCTTTATTCTGTATCTACTCATTGGGTGGGACCAGAAAAGAACCCGTATCCTCAGAACGATGCTGCTTTGACGCAGCAGTTTGAGAAGTATATCAACACACCGGAAAAGCCATGAAGAATATTTCTTTTATCACACTTTTGTTTCTGTCTGGTTGCAATGGATATAGCCAGCAGCAGCTTCAATGCACGGATATATGTAGCCAATTGGAACACACCTGTCGTCCTACAAACGTTGGAACATTTGAATACGGTCTTTGTTATGAATATTGTATGGGGCTTCCTACACAACAAAAAGTAGATAGCTATCAGAGTTGTAGTGAATGTTATATGGCTATTGAATGCAACAATGATCTGTATGCTTCAATGTGTTATCCTGCTTGTGAGATTTGATTATGAAGCTATTACAAACTGCCGGGGGCGGAACTAAAAAAATCTACGATGTTGGGGATCAAGTAACTTATAGGAATATCTGGGCACCTCGAGGTTTTATCGCTCAAGGAACAGATAAGCAATCAGGAGCAAATCTAATCGTTTCTGATTTCCTTGAAGATGGATCCTCATACATTGTTAAGGAAGTAATCCCAGCTAACGTCCATAAGATGCATGACCTATATCGTTATGTGATTGCCGTAATGAGAAACAATCAAGAACTGGACCTGATTTTGTCAGAGATTTATTTGCGATAAAGATATGGAAGATACAGAAACGGTAGAATTGAACATTGGTGCTCTTGTTCGTTTTTTTTCCACTACAGCTTTGTTTTGGGGAGAACAAGATAGTTTCGGACCAGATTTTGGTAAGCAATATTATGCGAATGAGATTTATCACGAAAAAGAAAATCCGCTCGCAATGATTTTGGGAGCGGACTTCACAGGGGTTTATGTTAGAGTGCTATGGGGAGAGAAGAAGGGTTGGGTTATGAGTTCCGACCTTCAAGGGTTGGCTTGATCACGCTCTGCCGCTAGCGCCGAAAGAACCACCAACACCTCGATCAGGTCTTACACCTACTGCGCCTCCATAACTTTCTGGACGAGCGCCACCAGCGGCGGCGGGGATACCAGTTCTTGGAGAAGGAACAGATACGGTTGTTCTTGCAAGTTCAGAACCTTGGACCGCTTGAGTTAGCTTTTTAGAAGCATCAGATATAGCGATTTGAAGTTGTTGCAACATTCCACGTGCTGTTTTAAATGCGCTTTGAAGCTTTGGCAATACGTCTGGAAGAGCATCTCGAAGAGCATTTTGTTTTTCTCTATCCTCTACATCCTCTACATCCTCTACAACGTCTTTAAAATCGCCATATAGATCAATAAGAGAGGTAACATATTGATCAATAGCACCATCAAGAGCATCAATATTTCCGATGTTCATCCCTTTAAGAGATTTTGCTTTTGCTTCTACGGCTTTAAGACCGTTATCTAAAGCTTTCATTTCTGGAACTTCAGAAGCGATATCTTCTGTGGATGCTCCACCATAACCTTTATATCCAGGTATAGCCGATCTTGCAACTGATTTACCAATTGCAGACAAGCCTTGACCTAATTTCTTAAAGAATTGTTCATTAAGAACTTCGGAGTTATAACGTGCAAGCTTTTTTTCTAAAAGCTTTACTTTAACGGCTTCGTTAAGCATTACGGCTTCGGTTAAAACTTTTTGTTGTTGTTTATTCATGTGGTCCTCTATAATGTTAGCAAGTTTAAATATCAAACATAAAAACAAAAGTTTACAACTTAATTCAAATTTGTTAAGATCGTATATATGAAAACAGGAACTTTAAGAGTATATGCTGGACCTATGTATGCGGGCAAAACTACGTCTCTTCTTGGAGAGTTGACGATAGCTTTGGATAACAATAGACGCCCGTTAGTTATTAAGCCATTGATAGACAATCGTTATTCAGATGATGATATCGTTTCGCATGATGGAGTATCAGTTAATCATGTAACCGGTGTTAAGGTTTTACGTCTTCCTGTCAATGACATTCCAGATTTAGATCAGATTGAAGGTATTGATGCGCTTTTTATTGACGAGGCACAATTCTTTCCAAATATCGGTAACGCTATAGACGCTTACCTTGAAATGGGTATTGATGTTGTGGCGGTGGGATTGGATATGGATAGTAATGGCAAGCCGTTTGGTTCTATGCCAGTTCTTCTTGCCAAGGCTAATCGTGTTGTAAAGCTAAGTGCCAATTGCTCTGTTTGCGGCGATACAGCTACCAGAACCTATCGTAAGCCTGGAGTGGCAAAGGATCAAGTTCTTATAGGTGGTGCTGAGACATATGAGCCTCGGTGTTTAGAACATTGGTCGCCAAGAAATATATCGATAGCTCCAGCAGCATGATAAAAGCCCTGTAAATCAGGGCTTTTTTATTACTTGAAAATATTTAAATCGTTTGATACTATATATATATGCGAATGAAAAACGTTTACTCCATGCTCGGCTCGGTTGGACTTCTTAACCTTCTTGGAACGGAAGAGGTCTGTCAGGCTCTTGATCTCTGGTATTCTGGTATCCTATCGCATGATGAAACGCTGGATCGTCTTGGTGGTCATTCCTCATATATGCTAAACCATCAGGATTATCGCATGGTTCTTAGCTATCTCTATCACACCCTTTGCCGCTGAAAGAAACATGGAAAAGCGAAACTCGTATAAGAAGGCGATCATCGGTCCCGGTGGGCTTAACTGTTCCTGCTGCCGTTGCGGTTCTAAGGGCTACGCAAAGCGTCTAAACAGCCGTGGCAAGCGGCGGATTGCAAAGGTCGCTCTTCACAATGAGGTCGGCTGATATGGAAATCGCAGTTTTCTTCGCATTTGCTTATGTTATGGGCTTTATCATTTATGGAATTAGTGAGTGCTGATTATATGAAGATCGGTGATAAGGTTTATGTAGCATGGATCGGTCCAGATCGGGAAGGCGTTTACGAACATACGTTAGAAGCCATCGGTGTTCATCGTGCAATCCTGCGTGGTAAGGATGAAGGCTATGGTGAATATAAGATCCGTGGGCGTCTTTCGTCCGCTCCCCTTAATCAAGTGTTTGCTACTGAGAAGGAAGCTCAAAATTATTTGAGCAGCTTCCAGCCCCAGATTGGCGACTATGCTGCGGTTCTTGTCTATGGAGATATGACTAAGGGATTGGTGGTTAAGTCCACTCCAAAGATGGTAGAACTCCTACTTAGCAACGAAGACGATATCGCAAGAAATAATGGAAAGATGAAGAGTAGACATTATAAGCATAGCGTGATCACTCTTATCCGAAACGGTAGTCAGTAAGCTAACCATAAGAACAAATGAGAAAGCCCCGGTTTTGCCGGGGCTTTTTTCATTTCTTTTCAAACAACTTAATAATCAAGTCATTATATCCTTTAACGTTACGAGGATGCTCTGGTAAGAACTTGGATATTATTTCACGTGAGTTTTTAAGATATTCTTCACGATATCCTGGCACACGATCAAACACTCTTATTACTTCATGTAAGTGCTTAACCGCCATTTCATCATCAAACCTTGGATAATACCATCCTAATTCTGGAACCATAGCCGCATTGTGAATAACAGGGAAACCTAACCAAGCGGCATCAAAATAAAGATAGTTCAAGTCGCAATCCTGTTGGTGAGAAAGAACAATGTCGGTGTGCTTTTGTAATGCCCAGGTAATAGGATAGCGGGCTTCAAAGAACATTTTCTTTGCCTTGTTAACATGAAGGTCTAATGCAAACTTAAGAAATGACTTCTTATCTTTAATATGAGCGGTTCCAAACATACTAAACTTTTTAACTTCATTAGGATATTTCTCATGGAACTTTTCAGCGATAATCATTGGGAAGATAGCTGTCTTATTCATACCAATGTTTGGTTCAAACGTACCTACTCTCTTCTGTGGCTCGCCGCTTGGTTGATATACTTCCGGATATCCCTTGAGCTTCAACTCTTCAACGTGATGCATCAAGAAACGAGGCGACCATATATAAGGTCCAATCTCTGCCGGGGCATCATACAATACCTCAAACAATGCTTTGTTGTTCTCATATAGATGCGGAGATATCCAGCTTGCATCCATTCCCTTTACCTTACGGATAATACTTGCATGATCCGTCTTGAATAATACGTTCTCCATGAAACCATAATATTCGTTACCCATTACGTGATTGATTACCTTTGCTCCCTTTTCACGTGCTGCACTAATCTCTCCATCACCCATGAATATACAAACGTTAATAAATAAATCAATCTTCTCCAACGCCTCCTTAAAGTCATTAATTATCCACTTCTCATATTCATTCCAAGGGGATTTAGAAACGTCTTTCTGTGTTCCAAAGTTCATGTAGTAACATTCGTTAACCACATCTGCCTTTATTAAACAATCTCTCAGAATTATAGCGTTCTGCTTAATGCCGTTCGTAAAGAAACTCTCCGTTGGATCCGTAATGTTAACCGTAATAGCAACGTTTATCTTCTTGTCCATATAACTTCTCCTGGCTCCATATAAATATTTCCATAATCAGCAACCCCATCAAAATAAAGGAAATTAATCCCTTTAAAAAGCTTCCCCGGTCTGCTATTCTATATAAAGTTAAACGGTTCGGAACAAAGAAAGAAAACGAATGCAACTCAATCTCGGACAGCCCAAGGTTAACAATAAGACCAACATTCTCGATATCGAGGTGCCTACCCAACTTGAAGAGAATGTCGTTTCGGGCTTCGCTCACGTTGACGCTCTATTCGCTGGCGACGGTATCACCCCGTCAACCGCTGCACTCGTGACCGGAATTCCCGGTGCCGGTAAGACCACTCTCATGCTACAGCTTGCAGATGCCGTTACCGGCGCTGGACATATCGCTATCTATAATACCGGCGAGGAATCGCTCTATCAGGTTCGTAAGGTTGTGCGCCGTCTCGGTCTGGAGAATGGCTTTATTCCTTCCTACGAGTCCTCTGCTCAGGCTATCGTCAAGAAGGCACGTGCAGTCCAGACGGCTAATCCCGGCAAGCAGGTTTTCCTCTTCGTTGACTCCCTGCAATGCGTTGAGGTGGATCGGGAGAAGGGTCAGCGTGGTCGTGGTCCCTCTCAGGGTTCTAAGGAAGTGAATGCTTCTGCTATCCTTACCGCATGGGCTAAGGAGACGTTCGGTGTTCTTATGATCATCGGCATGGTTACGAAGTCGGGAGAGTTTGCCGGTAAGCAAGCAATCCGGCATATCGTTGACGCCCATCTTCACCTTGCCGTGGATACGGATCGTAAGAGCGATACCTACGGGCAGCGAGTTGCAACGATGGAAAAGAACAGGTTCGGGCAGTCGGGTCTGGGCTACGTTTACGAGATCAATAGCAGCGGCGTTCACTTTGAAGTGTGATAGCTAATAATGCTGATACGGTAGCGATACCGTAAAAATAGAAGCCAGGGCTAATCGCCCTGGTTTTTTGTTTTTTGCAATATACTTAACTTTATCGATTCTAGGGAGAATAAAATGAGAATTACAGTCAGACAACTTAAACAACTAATCAAAGAAGAAGTTAATAGAGCTAAAAAAGTAAGCTTATATGAACAAGCACAAGACGCAAAGGTTGATCAATTGGCCTCTTTCTTTGAAGAAAATCCAGAGATTGGAGAGGCTGTTGCAAATTTAAATCCACAAAAGCTTCAAAAGCTTTTAAAAGTATCAAAAGCCGTTGCAGAAAAACTTCCTCCTGGCGGCATGACTGAAGCGGTCGGCGGACCTTATCCTTCGATAGCCGGTTCTGAGGCATGGAAAAGAGAAATGTCTGACCGGACAGGTAGACACCAAAAGGATATTTTTGGTGATCGCAAAGACGACAGTATGGTGGCTAATATAGGTATTCTTGCCGGATTGTTAGGGTTTGTTGGTGGCACCGTCCTCGGGGCTAGTATGACCCCCGCCCACGCCGGACTTGGAGCTGTCCCAGAACTCGCCGCATTTGCTGCTTTGACTGCTGGATTAGGCACCAGCTCATTAATAGATGCTCTACGTAGAGCCGGATTTGCAAAAGCAGATAAAGCTCTGCCGGTGGACTGAACTTAAGCTTAATCATTAAAGCCCTGCCTAATCCGCAGGGCTTTTTCTTTTGTTCTATTTAAAGTATATCATTATGAACCAAACCCAAAAAGATATTCTTAAAGTGTTTCTCTGGAGGCTTATCTCCATCCCTATCTCAATGCTCACTACCTATCTCTTCACAGGTAGAGCAGACCTATCACTATCCCTAACCATAGTCCTTACTGTAGTCCTTACTACAGGTCAATTCTTCTACGAAAAGCTCTGGCGCTATATAACTTCAAAACATATTTAAAAAATATGAAACTCTCAAAACTACTTCATTTCTTACTTGAGAAAAACATAGGTCCGGACGGTCCCTATGACGGCTTGTTTGGAAATTACGTGTTTGCCGATGAAAGAAAAGACGCTCCAAAAGAACCAAATACCCCAGAAGAAAAAGAAATCGCTAAAGCTTTATATATGCAATTCCATGGTAGACCAGATGCATTAGCACCATGGATCGATGATCTGTTGGCTAATAAAGATGACTATGCCTCTTTCTTGTCGCCTCCAAAGCAATATAAAAAAGCTTTCCGAACTATGACAATACCCAAAGATATCTTTGAACAAATGTTTCATAAGCCAACACCAAAAGATATGGATGGTAACGTTCATCTTATCAATGGCGGCTCCATAGGTCCATACGGTAATCGTAACTTCTTCTCATGGACACTCAATCCAAATATATTCTACGGACTAAAAAAAGATTGGGGCTCCCTATTCAACACAGATTGGGTCCAAAGAAAAATAGGTCAGGATGGCTTCGTAGTCTTCCTATCTGCTAACGTGGACCAAAATGAATTCTTACTCAACCCTCTCAAACTTAAAAAAACAACCCTCGGCGGCGAATTCTCTTATCAAATGGAAGTCATTGCTGTAGGTGATGTTAAGCTTAACTCCGTCTCCTATTTCTATTACTCAAAAAATACATCACCAGATATGGAAGCACAGCTAATCAAAGATGCTATCAAATCTGTTAAATAACTCTACATAAAGATGGTGATATCAATGACTAACCTACCTACTCTATTAGAATACCTCGACGAAGATATAAACGAAGCCGCTAAATCCGTTAAACAAGCCATATCCGAAAAACTTGCGGCGTCAACTACAAATAACTCCATCATACTATATAACCCCCAAGCAGCTCTATCCTCTACTAAAAACAATATAGAGAATGGTTACGCTATAGAAGATACCATCTCCTTTAATAACGCTATCGTAGGTTATGTCCTCTTTGATAGCGATAGCTCCTGTGAAGATGCCTATGAAGTTAAACAAAGCGCAGCACTCTCAGGTTATGGTCCCCTTCTGTATGATCTCGTCCTCTCTCATATCTATCCAAACTTCAAGGTTTCAACATCATTAGCTCCATAGATTACAATCTATTAGATGCCGCTGAAAACTTCTTCAATGAAATGTATTGAAAACCCTTTGTTTTTGCAAACGACACACCACCAAAACCTTCATTTTCCCAAGCATTTTACACTCATTTCAAATATCCCTTATTTATTGACTATTACATTAATGCCCCATAATCGCAATGTTTGAATGGGTAGCAGTATAAAAATAAAGATAAAAGGGACAAAACCCCCATCAACATAGCCTTCTATCTATAATCCCCCATATATTATAAGGGGTTTGTGAGGGGTGTATCTTCTAACCCCCCATTAAGCCTTATAAATGGGGTGGGGTAGGGGGGTGTTATACCCCCCCCCAAGAATAGCAGGGGGCTACCCCCCTACAAGATGTGTAGGGGTCTGCTTGTGCTGGACGAGGCCATACCCACGCACTAAATTTTTTTTTGAATTTTTGAGAATTGACTTTTTCGTGGAGGTGGGTGGTCTTAATTTTTTTGGAAATTTTTTGGTATAAATTTTTTTGGAATTTTTGGGGCTATATTTAAGATGGTATGAAACCGAATAAAAACAATCTTAAAACATTATTGGGATATTTGATGGAAGAGGCACGAGAGCCATCTCAGCGAGATATATTGGATGCTATAGAGCACGCAAAGGAAGGTTATCCGGAAGAGATAGACCAGGACGCTGGGATTGAAGATTTTGATAAAGTTTATCTTGGTAAGCTTACGGTAGACGAGATAGGTAGATATGATGATCTTTCATCTTGGATGGAGGATATAAGTGATGAAGACGAGTTAAGAAGTTTTCGTGGAGAGAAATGGAAGCGAATGGCGGAGTTATGGGGCGATGCCCCGCCGCCGATTGTAATTGTTAGTGGGGATACTTTTACAGTAGTTGGAGATGGTCGTGGTCGTGTATCATATGCATCTTATAGGGGCATACCATTAGAAGCTTGGGAGTTGCGTTATACCAAGAAGCGTAAAATGCAAAAAAGCCTTAAAAATGTAAAATAAAAGTTATCGGGAGCCGAGGAAGAAAAATGAGACTAAACAACTTAATAAACTATCTGTTAGAGAACATGGATGAAGCGGCATTACGTGGATTTTCTTTGGATATATTGAAGAAGGAAACGAAGCGGCTAAAAGAACAACGTGGATATATAGAAGACATATCATATGGATTATCTCAACTTGCCGAGAAGTATGATTTGCCATATATGGGAAGAGGAAGTTCCCGAGTTGTATATGCTTTGTCTACTGGTAAGGTATTAAAGATATCAAGGGATGAAAAAGGTATTGCCCAGACGGAGGCAGAGGTATCTGTATGGAGCAATCCTTCTACGAAAGAAGTAGCGGCACAGGTATTTGATTTTGATCCTGATTATAACTGGTCTGTCATGGAGATAGCGAAGACGTTTGAGGTTCCATATAATGACTATAATGGATCTCTTGAACATGAACTTGGAATACCGACTGCATATGGAGTAGTCTTTGAAATCCGAGATATTGTAGACGCACTTTTATCTGACCGTTCTGATGGTTTACCAGAACAGATTACAGATAAGTTACTTGAATTACCACGTGGACAAGAAATTGTATTGCGGAAGAGACTTGATAAGTATTTAGAGAACCCGCATCCATTTGTTAATAAGATAGTTGATTTAATTCATAATAATGATTTAAATACAGGCGATGTAGTTTCTGATCACTTTGGCAAGACCGCTGATGGGCGTATTGTTTTGATAGATTACGGTTTATCAGAAGAAGTGGCGGAACAATATTATGAATGATATTTACAGATATGAAACTTAAAAGCCTATTAAGCTATCTTTTGGAGAATGTAGACGAAGCTGCAATTCGTGGTTTCTCATTGGATATCTTAAAGAAGAAGATGCCTGAGTTTGAGAAGCGGCAATATCCAGAAGACATTGGTATAGCCATACGAGAGTTGGTTGGGAAACAATATGGTTTACCATTTTTAGGAAAAGGCAGTTCCCGTGCTGTATATGCATTATCAACTGGCAAGGTATTAAAGATAGCTATAAATGATAAGGGCATGGCGCAAAATGAAGCTGAGAGGATTGTTTGGCAAAATCCATCAACCCGATATATAGGTGCAAAGGTATTTGAGAGCGATCCAAATGATCATTGGGCTGTAATGGAAGTAGCTAAGATATACGGAGGCCCCACGCCACTTAAGCTTGATTTGGGGATCCCGAGAGAGCTCGCATCCAACTGGGGATATCATATAACTTCAGCAGCTTTTGATTTAACCAGCGTTTATGATAGAGGGCTTTCTGTTGAAGAAGTTATAGCAAATAGATATGGTGGAGCAGGACCAGGTGGGGATAGAGATCCGGAGATAGAAGAAGTTGTAGAAGCTTTCCGAAAGTTTTTAGAAGATCCACCGAACAGTATGTTAGCTCTTGTAGATTTGATGTATAATGCTCCTACTGATCATCAGTTGCACCCCGGAGATATAGTTCCAGATCATTTTGGTCGCACAGCAGATGGTCGTCCTGTATTGATAGATTATGGATTTACTACTGGAGTAGCTGAAGGATATTATTCAAAAAGTAGTGATGAAGGATATGGTTCTCCTCCACCATCATCTATAGCGGGTCGTGATGAAGAAGAAGATATCTACGGCGTATAGAACAACAATGTGAACATAGATTTAATCATATTTTATGTAACGGTTGGTTGCAGTTTATTTGGTTGGTGGTTTTTCTGGATTACAGATGAACAAAGATGATGTATTATAATGTAGAGGCAAAGGTAAGAATATGAATAAGGGAACCATAGTTCAAATAGTATTGTTTTCAGTTTTATTAGTAGGTGCGGTTGTAGGTGTAATATATGGAGCTATCAATCACACAGAACCTGGAATGATGAATGTATGTTGGAGTAGAGGCGGTATAGCCGACTATTCTTGTTCAGAGGGTGGGGAAGCCATTAGATGGAACCACAAACCATTAACTGTAGGAACTGACGGGGAAGAAGCCGCCGTTCGTTCTGCGATTAGTTTGATTAACGGTCAAGTTGGTTGTGAGGTATTGGTAGCGCCGGAAGCTGGTGGAGTTGATATTAATATACGGACTGCGGAAGCCCTTGGAAGCGGCAATGAGCGTGGCGGATCTGCGAGCCACATAAGAGACATTAGCGGCAACATGAGGGCTACGATTGAGTTATATGCGCCTGGAGAGCTATTGGTAAGAGTATTGGTTCACGAGTTAGGTCATGCACTTGGATTGGCACATGACGAATATAGAGCATCCATTATGTATCCTACGCAAGAAGGGATGACATCATTGGAAGTAGTTCAATTCAGCGAGAGTGATCGTGCATTGTTGCGTGATATGTATTGTCGCTGATATTTAAGTTCATGGCATATAAGATAATAAAACATACGAAAGTAAGTTATAACGCATCTGGTTTCGTTTCTTATCAGGAAATAGAAATGGAAAAGATGTATTATATGCCAGACATTATTGACGAACCGAATAACTATTGGACTATTAATGGTTTAAATAAGCTTACTGGTGAAGTTGTATTGGTATTAAGTGAATGCCCAATAAAAACTGGATATAGAATTCTAATAACAGAGCTTATTAATAGCAATATTAGCACATATCATATTCACGTTTTAAATACAAACAATGATTTGATATTGGATCGTTCAGTTTTATCTTCCGAGTATAGTTTGAGTTCAATGCGTTTTATTAGCTCTGCTTATATTATGCCGATTACTGTTCCTGTTAAGCCTACAGGATTAGTAGCTACGGTATTGAATAAGAACAGTATATCATTAACATGGACAGACAATTCAGATAACGAAGCATCATTTGTAATTCAGAGAAGTTTAAATGGAACTGTTTGGATAGAAGTTGGAACTGTTAATGAAAACATAACGAGCTATATTGATAATGGTTTAAGTCCTTCTACTTCATATCAATATAGAATTGTTGCAAGAAATGCATTTGGAAATTCTTTACCATCACCCAAGAAGACCGCAACGACATTACCAGAAGTTCCTGTAGCCCCAAGTGACTTAATAGTAGAAGTTATGTCACAGTCTGTGATGCAACTATCATGGACAGATAACGCTAACAATGAAGATGGATATGTAGTTCAAATAAGCTTAAACGGTTCAACGTGGGCAAATATTGCAACTATATCAACGCCAAACGTAAACAGCTATATTAGCACCGGATTAACTTCTGGGACCAAATATTTTTACAAAGTTTATGCATATAATACCGGGGGCAATTCTGAATACATAATAGAAAGTGCCACTACATTACCAAGTATACCAGTAGCACCAAGCGGATTAAGTGCTACGGTTTCTGGTTTGAATATAACTTTGAACTGGCTAGACAATGCCAACAATGAGGATGGATATAAGCTTGAACGTTCTTTGTATGGAAGCAAAACATTTGAGGAAATAGCAATGCTCTCCTCAAATATTACAACATACGAAGATACCGATTTGCCATCTGGAACAGAATATGAATATCGTGTCAGAGCATATAACATAGCAGGCAATTCTACATATTCAAATACCATTCAAGTAACGACAATGAATGCTCCAGATGCACCATTGGAATTTGTTGGATTTGCAGATAATCAAAATGGATATATTGAATTTATGTGGTCTGATGTAGCTGATGAAACAGGCTATATTATGGAGAGAAGTGATAATAATGGATCTACATGGACACAGTTGTCAGCTATAACTACCAATGAGTATAAAGATTATACCGCAGCTCCAGGTGTTTCATATTGTTATCGGATTTATGCATATAATGAAGTTGGTTCCGGAGGCTACTCAGACATTCTCGTGCTAAACTTGGCTGGCGCACCAACAGCTCCAAACAACCTAATAGCCACAGCCAGTAGTTCAACTCAAATTAACTTAACATGGACGCCTAATTCCCAAGATGAAAATGGATTTAAACTACAAATAAGTCTTGATCAATCAACTTGGAATACGATATATACAGCACAAGCAGGAGAAACAAGTTATTCAAATACGGGACTAAACAGCACAACAACATATTATTACCGAGTATTTGCTTACAACGATATCGGCAACTCAGATTATAGCAATATTGGAAATGCAAAAACGTTCTTAAGTGCTCCAATTAATTTGACTGCCACAGTTCCAACCGGTTTATATGTGGAATTAAATTGGACAAATACTGACGCATCAACTGTTGGATATAAAATAGAAAGAAAAGAAGGTAGTTCTAAAACCTGGATCCAAATTGCGACTAGAACAGTTAACAAAACTACATATGACGATGAAAATGTAATTAGCGGTGTAAATTATGATTATAGAGTTCGGTCATATAATGGAGACGGCAATTCTGATTACTCTGACGTAGCTACACAACTGTTACAATAAAGCTTATATTTTATAGATCTATAAAGCGAGGGTGTGATATGCTATCTGGCAAAATGGTATCTGGAGTTGAGAGAGTATTTAGACCTATCCGTATACATGGATATGTTGGCAATCAGTTGCATCAAGAAGTTCATATGCATTACATTCATTTCTTAAATGAAGATGGAACAGTTCGTAAGAGCAAGCTTGATAGAATGGTTGAAGGTAAGCTTTGGATGGAAAGCACGGGACAAAGATCATTGTATGGGGAATGTGATTATACGTTTCCAGATGGAACAGTAAAGCGCCTGATCCTTTTAGGAACAGACGCTCGTGGAAACCCGATGATACCTGGAGTTATGTGATTAGAACAAGTCTTTTAATTTAAGAATTGTATGAACTCTTGGTTTAAGGATATTAGCTTTATTAGTTCTGCTGGTTAGATTTGGCAATGGAGAATAAGTTGTTTCTTCATGAGTATGTCCAGACAGAACCAATAGTTTTTTATCTGGCATATTCCTCATTAGGAAGAACAGAGCATCTCCCAAGATTTTAGAAGAGAAATGAGATAAGAAGTTGGTTGTCATTGGTAGACCGAAGTGTGTGCAATTTTCTTTAAAAGGCGGCACATGAACTGCGAGTATAACGTTATCTACTTGCTCAAAAGCCGACTTAACTTTTTCTATAATAATTGTAGTAGAAGCTTCGCTCATGCCTTTGAGACGAATAAATCTTTGTTCTGGAGTAACAAGCCCCTTAAGATTATCGATAAGTGTATAATCTTGGAACATAAAGGTGCGGTCTATAAGATTTGAATATTCTTCTGAATATCCACCATCCCACCAGTTTTGATGCCCAACTATAGCAACGTCATCTGCAATCATATATGGAGGCATTATGGTTAATGGATATAAGTTATCTACGCTTATTGATAATAGTTTATCATGTTCTGTAGACAATTCTGAATGATATATATCATGGTTTCCTAAAATGAAAAAAACTGGCATGGGAGCCAGTTTTTTTGCTACTTTATATACATAATGTTGCCAGGAAGTTGCTTGCGCTATATCTCCTGTAATCAGGAGGGTATCATATTCTTCGGCACTTTGTAGAAATTTCTTAAATTGTTTATCATTAGCAAGTTCAAAGTGTGTATCTGTAGCCCAAGCAATGTTTTTGAACTTTTTCATGCATGTAATTATTCGTTACCTGGGATAATAAGTTGAGGAGTTGAAGAACGTTCTAAAGTTGCAGAAACTGGGACGTTCTTTCTATTCTCTCCAATAGCCTTGGCTATAGATTTCATAACTTTATTATCTTCAAGTTCTAAAGATAGAAGATAGATTATATAAAGCATTTGACGTTGTGAGACGCCAAACTTACGTATTTCCATTACGATCTCTCTACAATCTTTACGTTTATTGACTGGGAGTTCAAGTTCAATATTTGGCTGTATGTATTCTTCACCATCTTGGGCTTCTTCTGTAAGGAGGCTATCCCAATCTCCATCTTTATTTTCTTCGGTCATATAAGTCCTTCTTCACGTTCAAATGGTTTAACGTCATATATGGTTTCTCCAAGA
>Ga0214917_10002756_pt1 | contig 21080 bp, 15 predicted proteins | sample LL_1208_BB_MetaG_FD_177983 | JGI IMG/M metagenome (GOLD analysis project Ga0214917, IMG submission 177983) | Freshwater microbial communities from Lake Lanier, Atlanta, Georgia, United States - LL_1208_BB | ecosystem: Environmental > Aquatic > Freshwater > Lake | place: USA: Georgia | collected...
GTAAAAGATGCAAATGAAACTAGCTAGCGATAAGGAAAGTTATAGTATTAAATTTAGGTCCCTATGACACAAACAAGACTTTTTCGAACAAAACGATTCAGTCACTGTCAAATGTAACTGGAGGATTAAATATGAACAAAAAAGCCATCCTAGAACTCAACTCCCCCACATCTGTCCGACCCGTCGCTTGGTTAGCACTGGCGATCCTTGCAATTGGGGCATTTGGAAATTGTGTTCAAGCGCAATGGGTAAATGAGAATTTCAGCACGCTAACTGCCGGAGTTGCGCCAACAGTTGCGCTTCCGTTGTCCGCGAATGGTGACGGATTCGCAAAAGGGGTTTCTCCGAGTGGGGGAGCGCTGCAAATTCAGTATCTTGGGACGGCTACCGGTTCTGAAACGAGATGGTCTTTATCAACTTCCACTTTTTCAACGCCCAGAACCAGCGGCTACATAGCTTTCAAAATTCTCCAAAATGCGAATGCAAGCGTAGCTGCGGCAAATTACATGAATTTCAGGGTTGGCGCAGCTGATTCATCGAGTTTAGGTACCTCTGCAAATAATTGGTTAGAGCTTCGGTTTGTGCAGGCTGCTTCTTCCAACCTAAAAATTAGTTGTGCTGGGGGGGCTACGACAACAGCCTCGATATCTTCTACGGCTCAAGTCCCTATCCAAATCTGGTACAATCAAAGCGGTAGCCCCATTAATTATACTCGACCTGACACTTTAGTATCCACCTCGCTGGCTTCAGGTACGTTCGCTGTCTTTGCTAACAGCGTGGCCATTCTCGCGCCTGGCACATTCCCAGCCAGCATCCAAGGCGCTGCTGCTGTAACGACGGCTATCGGTAAATTTTCATTCATCGTGTCGAGCACCCAAAAAGCGGATTTCACCATTGACGACGTGTATGCGGCCGCTTCTGCCCCTGCCACTACCTCACCACCTACCCTCGCGACAAATCCTATACCGGTCACGGCTCAGGCTGGCACGACGGTTAATAATACCATCAGCTATGGCGGGAATCCGACACCTGCTTTTTCGACTACGACCACCGGAGGAACTTGGCCTAGTTGGGCGACTTTGAGCTCCAGCGGAACTGCGACATTTGCCCCCCCTTCCAGCGAAACGCCTGCTCAATACACCCTTACTTTTACGGGGATCAATAGCCAAGGTTCGGTCAACGGGACCTTCAATGTGAACGTTACGGCCGCGGCAACCACTCCTCCTACGATCACCAGTTCGAGCAGTCCAGTTGTGGCTAAATATTTTTCCTCTTATACGGTGGCGAGTCCCCTTTATACCCTGACATCAACAGGGGATCAACCGATCACATATACGGCGGCCAACCTGCCTGCAGGATTGTCTTTGTCGGGGTCCACGATTATCGGTTCTGCGACAACGCTGGGACAGTCTGTGAGTGCAACCTTAACCGCAGTAAACGCTGCGGGATCGTCGACTCCCATCACGCTTCCCATCAAGGTCGCTAACTACTCTTGGAATGGGACTAGCACGGATTGGACGCTTGCGAGTTCATGGAACTATGACGGGGCTGTGGCCACTCTCGCTCCGGTATTCAGTAGTACTGCCACGGGCGATGTGGCGGTTTTGGGAAGCGGTGGAAGTACGGTGGTCGTGCCGGATAGTGGGAGTTCCATCGCCGGCCTTATTTTCAATGCAGGCTCCCCTGCGTATCAGTTTTCCGGCGGAACTTTGACGGTCGGTAACAATGCGAGCATCGTCAATAATTCGACGTCCGCCATCACTTTCGCCAACAAGGTGGTAAATAACGGAGGAAATGCTACGTGGAGTTCCGTTGCCGGTGGCTCGATCGTTCTCGGCGGTGGGTTTGACTGCACCGGCAGTGACTCAGCTAGCAATAGGACAGTCACACTTGGCGGTACCGGAGACTTTACCGTCGGCGGTCCGATCGGAAATGGTGGAAACGTGGGCACAGTTGTCGGCACGGTCGCCGTAACCAGTACGGGGACAACTCTCTTCAACGCGGCCAATACTTATTCCGGTGCCACCACGGTGGGTACCGGCGCGAATTTGAAATTGGGCAACGCTGCGGCTCTGGGCAACGCCACTGGGGCCACGACGGTTAGTGGAACCCTCGATCTTTTTGGGTTCTCTCCTGCGCTTGAGAGATTCACCCTTTCGGGAGGATCGATCGTCAACACTAGCTCCACGCCGGTGACGATCGATGGTACAGTTGCCCTCACGGGGACGGGCAATACGATCAACGCTTCCAGCGCGGATATGACCATATCCGGCGCAATTTCCGGCTCAGGGGGGGGCTTCACGAAAACCGGAGCCAACACGCTGACCCTGACCGGGGTGAACACATTCACCGGCGGGTTCACTCTCAACGCCGGAACGGTGATTGGGAATTCCGAATCACCGTTTGGAAATCTCAACTCAAGTTTTTCCATCAACCTTTTGGGCGGTAATCTGATTGTTCAGAATGCGGCCGCGCTTGGATATGGAGCCAACGGTTCCGGCAATTTGAAAGAAAGACCTAAAGTGAATCTGGGGGGTGGCACGTTGACCGCTCAAGCTGATCTCACCCTGAATGCGAATGGTGGCACATCTGGGCAAGTGACTATTTCAGCGCCGTCGACGATCTCGGTGGACAATAATAGAACGGTAAAGATTGAAAAAATGATTCCGACGGACACTACCATTGCGGCAAATTCCGTCCTGACCAAAACAGGGCTTGGGACCTTGACCATCATCGGCTCGGCCTCAACGGTTATCGGCGGGTATATGGTGAATGAAGGAATCCTTGCCTTCAACGGAAGCTCGAATGCGGGTATGGGCAGTGGGCCGATTGTGATGAACGGTGGAAGCCTCTGGGTCTCAAAGGGAGCAGGAAGTAAATTCCAATATTCGGGATTCAACATCGCCAACCTGCTTTCTCTTCAGCAGAACACGGTCAATTATTTTGAACCTAACGTTAACTCCCCGGCAGGGTACAATGTGATGAGCTTGGGCGCCCTGAATCTCAACGGATACAAGTTGACCTACATGAGAACCAGCACGACCCCATTTGTCAGTGTTCCCCAAACCGATCCGATGGTGACACTCCGTTCGGCTACACTTAATCCTGGTGCCAACGGACTCGAAAATGACACCAGCGTGGTTCTCGTTCTGCAAGGAGCTTCGGGTACGGGTGGATTGACCAAGACAGGGACTGGCACTCTTGTGTTATCGGATCAACCGAATCAAATCTCTCCAAACGCTGTTGTGACAGGCGGTGTCGTTACAAGCATTGGTCTACCGGATAATCCAATGAAGGGATTCACCGGGACCCCAAACGTTACGATTGCGGCCCCCATGAATCTTGATGGGACACCGGTCCTAGGCGGTGTACGAGCCACGGCTACGGCTACTGTAGTCAACGGAGTCATTACTGCGATTACAGTGGACAGTGGTGGTGGTGGGAGTGGCTATCTCAGTGCTCCCCAGGTGACGGTAACTCCGACCGATGCCGTGACGTTTAACACCTATAATGGCGCGACTTCGGTTCAGGGCGGGAAGTTAAATCTAAGTGGCAGTTCCTCCTCCTCAATCAGCTTCGCGAGCGGAACAACGTTGGAACTCAACTATCAAGCCCCTTCCGAGGCATCGGCTTCCTTGGATTCAGACGTTTCGACCATGCCACTGAAGGGCATCTCCCTGGCAAAATCGTTTGCCGGATACACGGTTCCTCCAACGGTAACGATCGGGGCTCCGCAAAATCTGGATGGTTCACTGATAGCCAATGGCGTCGCGGCTACTGCCACGGCACAGATCGCGAACGGCCGGATTGTAGGGTTCACCATCACTAGCCTTGGTTCTGGATATTCATTGGCTCAGAGACCCAACGTGACCATTACGCCTCCCGATCAGCAGACGGTGGTGGCAACGACAACGGGTAGCCTGAATTTTGCACCAGGTTCAAGGGTTCGAGTCACCATGTCCTCGGCACCCGTGGCAGGCAGATCCTACACCCTTGTGACCGCCAGCGGAGGAATCACCGGCACTCCAGTGTTGGAATCCTTGACGGTCAATGGGGTTGCTACGACCGGTTACACATTGAGTAAGAGCGGAAATAATCTGACCCTTGAGCAAGTAAGTCTCGATGGTTATGGCACTTATTTATTGAACAACGGATTGAATTCAGCGACTCCATTCAATGCCGCAACGGCCAACGGAGCACAGGTCGGATTGGTCTATGCCTTTGGCTCGGCGAGCGGAATGCCGCAGAACAACGGTGTGACAGCTGTCCCGGTGATGAACGGGAATCAACTGACCTACGCCTTCGATCTAGTAAATGACCCGGCCCTGACTGCGACCTACCAGACCAGCACCGATCTGGTCACTTGGACGACGCCTCTAGCGGTGAGCGCAGGCACAGGAATCACGCCTAGTGGATTCTTGAAAAAGCAGGTGCAGGTCACTGGATCGGGCAAGCTGTTCATTAGAGTCAACGTTACGCGGTAACCATAGGCAGGAGGGCTGAATGATCAGCGAGGCGGGTTAGGGACAACCCGCCCTAATAGCTAATGAATTTTTTGGAATTGGTAGGGACGGCTAATGATAGCCGTCCATGTGGTGAGTTGGATGAAAAGGGTTCGGTGCAAAACATGGACGCGTAGTGGTTGGCCCCCTCAAACCTTCCCCCGCCCATCCTCATCACTGCGTCCCGCAAGTTTTGATTCCCGCTTACGCGGGGGGATTCTCGTCCCTGCCGGTGATGAGTTCCGCGTTGTGAATTTTGCGCGCCCTACCTTTCTGTTTCGGGGTGGTGTGGGTTGGGTGAAGCTGGTAAAATTAAATATGTTTTTACGCGCTGTTTTTTGTTTCTTGGCGTTGATGGGTCACGCTTGGGCTGGGTCCCCTGTAACTATCCGTGTGGATATGGAAAAACCGATCCGGACGATTCCGGAAGATTTTTGTGGGTTGAGCTATGAGACGAAGATGCTCTTGCCCAACACCAACACGGGCAAACACTACTTCCGCGGGGATAATCTGCCCCTGATCACAGCGTTCAAAACGCTGGGGATTAAACATCTGCGGGTGGGGGGGAACACGGCGGAGCGGGCGACTGTCAATATTCCAGATGAGAAGGACATCGATGCGCTCTTTGCCTTTGCGAAGGAGGCGGGAGTGAAGGTGATTTATAGCGTTCGCCTCCAGAAAAACACGCCTGAGGCTGCGGCGAAGATCGCGAAGTATGTGAACGAAAAGTATGGGGATCGGCTTTCCTGTTTCATTTTGGGGAATGAGCCGAACAAGGACATGAAATATGAGGAGTTTCTGGCGGATTGGAAAAAGTTCCGGGAAGTGATCGCTCGGCCCGAGTATGTTCCGTCGGCCAAGTTTTGTGCCCCGACGGCGACGGATCGGAATCCCGACTGGGCCAGAGATATGGCGGGGGAGCCTGGAATGAAGGAGATGTTGGCAATGATCGGTCAGCACTACTACCCGGGCGGGGACGGTCCGAGTGTGAAGGATATTGTGAAGGCGAGGGATGATATGCTCTCTCCTGCTTGGCATCCGAAGTATCAGGCGTTTTACGATCTCTTCGTGCCAGCGGTATTGAAGAACGGGTTAAAATTCAGGATGAACGAGGGGAGTAGTTTTTCGAAGGGCGGGGCGTTGGGGGCGAGCGATACGTATTCCGCCTCGCTGTGGATTTTGGATTATCTGTACTGGTGGGCTCATCATAGTGCGAGTGGGTTGAATTTTCACACGGGGGAGAAGGTGTTGCCGGGAACGGTGGGGCCGGATAAGCCGAACGTGTACACCTCGCTGACCAGTTCGATGAAAGGGTACACGATTTTACCGCCTGGATACGGGATCAAGATGTTTGAGCTGGGTGGGCACGGGGATCTGTTGCCTGTGGAGGTGGAGAAGAATAAGCAAAAGGTGAATCTGGTGGCCTACGGAGTGATGGCTCAGGGGAAGGTGCTTTATGTGACTTTGATCAATCGGGAGTACGGGCCGAAGGGGAGGGCGGCGGAGGTGGAGATTGAGGTAGGAAAGTCGGTGGAGAAGGCGGAGACAATCACGATGAGTCAGAGGGATGGGGATATTGCAAAGGTGAATGGGGTGACAGTGGGAGGAGAGGAAATTGGGGAGAATGGGGGGTGGGCGGGCGGGTGGAAGGGTCTGGCTGAAGCAGGCAATGGGCCAAAAGTTACAGTGGGTGTGCCAGCTGCATCGGCGATAGTTCTAAAATTATCCCTAAATAGATAAAAGTCTGTAGTTGGAGAGTGGCAATGGGGGTTGGTTAGCTAGGTGGTCCAAACTCAGTAGTTCAAAAGATAGCTAAAAAGCCTAAAAATTTAAATTAATTAACTAGTTAAACAACTTATTTTATCAAAATTATATATATGTAAATACATAATAGACAGCAATTTAAATTGTAAAAGTTAGTTTTATTCATTTAATACTTTCAAGGCAATTGATAAATATCCTTTTAAGGATATATTAGTTAACGTGATTGACAGTTTATTTGAAAAAAGTTTTAGAAAAAGCTGTTTTAATTTGAACATAGGTATCCCTTTTGGGTCAAAATAACATGAGCAAAAAATTAAATACTCTGTTCTCGCTGGGGGTCGCTCTCTTGGGGCTATTATTTTGCCCCACGCCCAGTGCGATGGCGGTTAATTTTATGTGGAACAACACTGGGACGACTTGGAATGGTGGCTCATCTTGGGTTGGGGGAGTTGCGCCCTCTAGCAACAGTTCCAGCACCACCGATACGGTCGAGTTTGGTAATATGACAGCAAATTTCAACAATGTTTATTTGGCCTCCAACAGAACAGTTCTTGGGGCCACGTTCAATGCGGGAGCCAACGCTTACACGTTTGCCACCGATCCGGTTACACCCCTCCGTTGGGCCGTCTCGACAAGTGGCATCGTGAATAATTCCACTGCGACACAAACGTTTAATTTGGGCATGGATTTGACTCAAGGAAACTCCACTTGGCAATCGGTAGCTGGCGGTAGCCTGATCTTTAATAACGGCATAAATCTTAGCGTCTCTGCATCGAGCAGAACTCTCACAATTGCCGGTGCCGGAAACTTCACTGTGAACCAGGCAATCGCCAATGGCGGAACCGCCACGGCAGGCGCGGTGACAGTTACAGCAACTGGATCTACCACCCTTACGGGAAACAATACTTACGATGGGTTGACCACGATGAACGCTGCGAACGGAACGTTGACCTTGAGCGGGAACAACTCAGGTGCTGCCGGAGGGGTGACCCTGACTGCGGGCACATTGAATATTAACAACAACAATGCCTTGGGATCAGGAGTTCTCAGCCTTGCGGGTACGGGTGCCACCATTAACAACACCAGTGGCTCTGCTGTGGTGAATGCGGGAAATCAGGCTTGGACGTTAAACGACGGACTGACTTTTGGAGCGTCCGGAAATAGTGCGGCAAATAACCTCGATCTTGGGACTGGAGTTGTCACTGCAAGCTCTTCCAGGACGATTACTTTGGCGGGAACGGGCACCCAATTGACGATGGGTGCTGTGAATATTACCAGTTCCTCAACCGGAAGAAACCTTACTGCTAATGGAGCGGGGAACAATCTTGAAATGCGTGGGTTGACCCTTTCGGGAAATACATCGATTGCGGTTACCGTGACCTTGGATGGAACGGCTAACATTGGGGTGACCGGAGCGATTACCAACGGGCAGAACTTCGCCAACGGAGTCTTGATCAAGAGCACGGGGACAACGACATTCTCTGGAGCGAATACCTATACGGGCGGAACCGAGATTACCAGCGGGGCTACGCTGCGTTATGGGGCGAACGATGTTACGGCTAATAACGGTGGTGAAATGTATGTGAACGGGGGAACCCTGAATCTGCAATCTTATAACGACACGGTCTCATCTCTGAGAGTCAGTACAGGAGGAACCATCAGTGGTACTGGGACTCTGACTGCCGCCAGCTTTGCACTTTCTGGAAATACAACCATCGATGCGAATTTGGCAGGTGATGCGGCCACATTATCCAAGACAACGTCAGGTTCAGTCTCATTGTTGAACGGAAATAATACCTACAGTGGCGCAACGACTGTCTCCTCGGGGACCTTAAAATTAGGATCTAACACAGCATTGGGGAGCACATTGGGAGGAACGACTGTGTCGAGTGGGGGAATCCTTGATTTGAATGGCAAGACAGTGGGTGCAGAGGGACTTACTTTTAGCGGTACGGGAGGACTTCTTAACAGCAGCGGGTCGACCGCCTCCGTCAGTGGAAATATGGAAGTCGGAGCTGGGATGACAGTTGATACAACAGGGAGCATCACTTTGAGCGGAAACTTGACGGGTGCATCAACAAGAAATTTGACGAAGAACGGGGCTGGAACATTACGACTTACGTCCTCGGGTTCAACGTTTGCTGGAACAAGCACGGTGATTGCCGGCACCCTGTTGGTCGATACGGGGGCCAGTGTTGCAACTAGTGCGAGCATCGTGAATGGCGGTTTGCTCAAGGTGAATGGGACTGCTGGCGCCGTAACAGTGAATACCGGTGGAAGCTTGGGTGGATCGGGAACGGTGGGTGCGTTAACACTAACAAGTGGTTCATTTCTAAAGCCCGGAAATAGCCCTGGATTGCTGACAGCTTCATCTTCTAGTTGGGCGGCAGGATCCACCTACAATTGGGAGATCAACAATGCGACTGGCACAGCTGGAACAAGCTGGGACGTTTTCTCTGTGACTGGCGCACTTGATCTGAGTGCCCTTTCCTCCACAGCCCAAATGAATCTGGTTTTGGAAAGTCTTTCGATTGCCAACTACAGTACTACCTCACCCTACACCTGGGTCATTGCCAAAGCGGGATCTTTCACCGGAACCGGTTTAGTTGATGGTGCAAATGTGACAGATCTCTTCAACATTAACGCAATAGCTTTCAACAATGGGGATCTACCAGCAAATGGATTTAGAGTTGAAGTTGGGACTTCAGAAGGTCTTCGCACACTCAATCTGATGGCCATTCCTGAACCGTCGACCGGATCCTTGATGATGTTTGGATTGGGTGGGTTGGTGATGACTCGTCTCCTTCGCCGCAAAGTAAGTTAAGAGTCTTTTCAGTTCGGCCGAGTGTCGCTGCTGGCTGTAATCACGATTTCATTTTGCGGAAGGACTCCATCGCAGATATTCTCTTCGGATGAGTTTTTCTCTGAGAGCAGTTCCCCTTGTTTGCTCTGCAATTTTAGCGGGTGGGTGGGCAGAGACCAATCTGCCCGTTAGCGTAAATTCAGCTGATACGAATGAAGTCACTCCCCTGAACCTGCCCGGATCAGAACCCTTTGTTTTTAAGAAGGCAGGCGATGTGGAGCTCCGGCTTCATTTAGTAAAACCGAAGGATTGGATAGCGACCGACAAGAGAGCCTGTCTGGTCACTTTTTTCGGGGGAGGATGGAGCAGTGGAACGCCATCCAAGAGTATTACCTATGCAAAGTGGGGGGCGAAATACGGAATGGTGGGAGTAGCTCCCGACTATCGCACCCGCAAACGGTTTGATGCCAAGCCTGAAGATTGCGTGGCGGACGGACGCGCGGCGGTGCGTTGGGTTCAGGATCATGCGGCAGAGTTGGGAATCGATCCGGCAAAGATTGTGGTACAGGGCTCTTCAGCGGGAGGCCATGTGGCGGCATGGACTGCAATCCAGGATCCTGTGACGTCCGAGACGGCCTCCGATCCCGTGCCGAACCCTGCTCCGATGGGACTGATCCTTCTCTGGCCAGTGACGGATACGGGAACGAATGGGTATGGGGGGCCAAAGCGTTTCGGGAATGATGAGGCTCGGGCAAACAACCTTTCGGTGACAGGTCGAATGCCTGTGAAGATGCCGCCTACTCTGGTGTTTCATGGAACGGCGGACAAGACGGTGAAGTTCGAAAATTCAAAGGCTTTTACCGACAAAATGAAAGCCAATGGGAATTCGTGTGAGTTGATTGTGTTTCCCGATGCCCCGCACTCCCCGCAGTCGAGTAAGGAGGGGGAGAAGGGGAAAATTGTGAAAGCCAAGATCGAGGAGGAGAGCCTGAAATTTTTGGAGAAATTGGGGCTGGTAAGTAAAGAACAGGCTTCGGCAGGTGCTAAGGCGACGGACAAGGAAGAGGGGGAGTAGATTTTTGTTTAGATTCGCCTGCCTTGTCAGTTTGTGGGGGCTCTGCCTGAACCTTCAGGCGGCAGAAAAACTTCTTCTGATGCAGGAGGCTCGGCTAGACCAGTTGAAATCGGCTTACGAAGGGAAGGAGGATCCTAACGTTCCGCCCGAAGCGAAGGCTATGGCGACGAAGATCGTGAAGGAGGCGGAGAAAAGAGTGGGGAAGCCGGCCATCACCATCACGGAGAACGAAAACCTGCAGGCGAGCAAGGATCCGCACGACTATTTCAGTATTGGACGGTATTTCTGGCCGGATCCTAGCAAGTCCGACGGGTTGCCTTGGATCAATCGGGACGGGGAGACCAATCCAGATGCGGTGAAAGCATCGGATGAGAAGAAGTTGGGGGAGATGATCCATGCGGTGGAGTATCTCTCCTTGGCCTATTATCTAACAGGGGATGAGAAGTATGGCGTTGAGGCGGCTCGGTTTTTGCGGGGATTCTTTCTGAATGCGGAAACTAAGATGAATCCGCATCTGGATTACGGGCAGAGTGTTCCCGGGAAGGCAACAGGACGGGGATGGGGGCTGATCGATACGAGGGGGTTTATGGTCCTACCCGATGTGCTGAAGCTGTTGGAAAAGTGCACTGCGTGGACAGCGAAAGACCGAGAGGGAATGAAGGCTTGGTGGACAACTTATGGGAATTGGATGCAGACGAGTAAGATCGGGATGCAGGAAAAAAGCGCGCCCAATAATCACGGCGCAGCCTACGATGTTCAACTGAGCGCAGTCCTAGTGATGGCCGAGAAAGAGGACGAGGCAAAGAAAGTCCTGGGAGAATCATTAGCTACTCGGTTGGACGCACATATCACTCCGGAGGGGAAGCAGCCGAGGGAATTAGCTCGGACGAAAAGCTGGTCGTACAGCTGCTTTAATCTGAAGAATATTTCCAAGGGAGCGGTGATGGCCGGGTCGTTGGGCATTGATCTTTGGAATCATGAGGGAGAGGGGGGCAGGGGGAGTTTGAAGAAGGCGATGCTTTACCTTGTTCCTTTTTTAAAAAATCCCGAGAATTGGCCGGAAAAGCAGATCACAAAGTTTGATTCGAAGGAGGCTCGTTACTGGCTGGATGTGGGGGCGGCGGTCTATCATGAGGAGGCCATCCGAAGTGCGCAGAAAGAGTTTGCCCCGATGGAGAAAGCTGATGTGACGGATTGGGTTTCGACTCCGGTTCAGAAATGAGGTGTCGTGGGGGTCTTCTTGGCACTAATATTCCCATTATGGTGAGATCTTTTCTAACTTGTTTCGCATGGGTATCTCTTGGCCTGGGGATGGCTTCCATTGGATGGGGTGAAGCGAAAGAGTCTGCTCATTGGAAAAGTTTCCAGTCCGCCAGCGATCGCTCCCCGGCGGAGATTCTGACCGACTACTCTTACGCCGGTTATGAGCATGGAGAGAAGGCGATTCCCGATGTGCAGGGGCCTGTATTCAAGGTGACCGATTACGGTGCGATAGCGGACGATGCGATTTCGGATGAGGATGCGATCCGCAAGGCGGTGGCGGCAGCTGAAAGTGCGGGTGGAGGGGTGGTGCTATTTCCGGCGGGTAAGTTTCTGATTTGGGCGGATCGCAAGAAAGTGAAGCCGATCCGAATCACCCGTTCCGGAGTGGTGTTACGAGGAGCAGGGTGTGGGCGCGGGGGCACGGTGATCCGACTCGTGCACTCCGGCTATGGTACGGGTCCCTATCCGGTGAAGGGCATCGATTTCAACACGATCCCCTACGCCTTTGTCTTCAGTCCGAGGGACGAGGAAAAGTCGGAGATGGACAAGGGGGAGGCGGTGACGGGGGCGGTGAGAAGGGGGGCTATGGAGGTTCCGCTAAAATCAACAGAGGGGTTTAAGCCGGGCGATTGGATCACGCTGAAGGCGACCACGCCCAAGTTGAATGTGGAGTTGATGGCGGGGCTGAAGCCGGATCCCACTTGGGAGCGAATCATTCAAAAGGGGTCAAGCATCAGTGAACTGCATCAGGTGGCCGCGGCACGTGATGGAAAAGTCGTGTTGAAGGATCCGCTTTTGGTGAACCTGGGCGAGGATTTCGGGGTCAAGGTCGCGCGCGCGGTGATGATTGAGAACACGGGTGTCGAGGACATGACATTTCAGGGAGGATGGCGGCAGGTTTTCGTGCATCACCGTTCGGCCTTGGATGACGAGGGATGGGATTCGATCCTGTTTTCCCATGTGGCGAACGGGTGGGTTCGGCGGTGCGCTTTCCTCAACCTCAACTCGGGTGTGTACTCGAAAGATTCAGCATTCTGCTCGTTGTTGGAGAACCGTTTTGTCGGGACCCAGAGCCACTACGACTTAGCGGTTCGCGCGAACAGCACGTACAACCTGATGGGACTGACGGATGAGGCGATCGGACCGCAACATAGTGCCTCCACGGGCAACCGCTCGGCTGGAACGGTAGTTTGGCGCTGGAGGATGACGCCGAACTCCTCGATTGACTCCCACGGGAATGGGCCCTACGCAACCCTGATTGACCGGGTGGATGGTGGAACAATGACCCGAAGCGGAGGTCCGGCTCCCTCTTTCCCGAATCATATGCGGTGGATGGTATTTTGGAACTTTGCCTACAATTCGGACGACAACCAGCCGATCAACCTATGGAACTACGTGAAAGGGAAAGAGGCCAAGTTTGTGAAACCGCTCTTCGTGGGGCTACATGGGAAACCTGTGACCTTAGTGGCGGAGGCATTGGAGGGGAATGAGTGTCAGGGGGAGAAGGTGGCGCCGGATTCCCTGTATGAGGCCCAGTTGGCCCTGCGGTTGGGCAAGGTGCCCGATTGGGTAGGATCGGCGCGTAAGGATTGGGAAAAGGTCATGGCGTTGGAGTTGCCACCCCATGGGGTGGTGGATATTGCAAAGCACGATCTTTGGGAGGAGGAGTTTGAGCTTGGGGAAATGATCCAAGACTGGAAATCGCAGATGGAGAAGCAGGAATTGGAATGGAATGTTCCAGTGGAGATTTCGACACCCGTCCCGGCCGTGAAGTGGAAGAAGGATTATGTGTTGATGCGAACCCTGCTACAGACGATGGCGACCTACGCCAACCCGGTGGCCTCGAGGGGCATCGTACGGACACCGATGAAGGTCAGCATAGAGGGTGAGGGCAACGAGGTGGTGCTGAGAATGGCGGTGCAGTCGGATCAGAAATCACAGAAAAAGACGGAAGAAAATCTCAAGGTGGCGCGGGAGTTGGCGCCTTTATGCGGGGGAACGTTGGTGGTTGAGCCGACGAGTTTGAAGTTAACCCTGAAAAGGTGAGGGGTTTTGGATTTGGTAGGGACGGCTACCCTTAGCCGTCCATGCGCTGTGTTGGATGAGCATGGTTCAAACCAAAACATGGACGCGTAGGGGTACGCGTCCCTACCAGTGCTTCAATCTAGTTAGAGTATTAGACTGATGGAAGAATGGGGTGTCGGACTGTCCAGAGTTCGCCTTTTTGATTTTTAAGGGACCAGTTGCCGGCTTTGGTTTCGCTTAATTCCCAGCGGCCCAACGGGGTAGAGATTTGGGCGACGGCGTGGAGTGCGGCCAGCCAGCCATCGCCGGAAAGAGAATCTGTCTCCAGAAGGAGGGTGACGCTGTTGTGGGCGTAGATGTGGGTGCGCCGCTGTTTTCCTTCGATGGTCCTTCGGGATCCGGCCTTGGCAAAACCTTGTAGGGATTGGAGGACAACATGATGGGTGGAGTTTTTCCAAGACAGGGTAGGGAAAGAAGATTTTTCCTTCAAATCCTCTGTATCCTTTGCGGAAAGGCTCTGGCCTCCAAGGAGGAGCCTGCAGGGTTGTTTGACTTTGTAGCGATGGAGGTGGAGTTGCCACGGACCGTTCCACCAGAGATGGGTTTCGATCTCCACGGAGTCTCCGAGTGGGTAGGAGCAGGCGAGGTGATCTTTTTCAACGGCAAGAGAGCGGGTCTGCTGGCGGCCATGTAGGGATTCGTCCTCCATCTGGGCAGTGAGGGATGAGTCGATCGGGTAAAGACCGTCGGGAAGCTGGACGTCGAATCCGACGCCGGTGCGGTAGGAAAGTTTGCCCCATTTGTAGGGACCGAAGACGGTGTTGGATTTTGAGATGGCGGTGCCGGCGTTGAGGAGTTCGATTTCTCCTTGGATCGAGCGAACCACTAGTTCGGCTTTGGGAAGTGGTTTGGAAAAATCGGAGATCTCGGAAGGAAGGGGCTGTTCCGGTTCCTGCCAGAATGGGGAGGAGGGAGGTAGTAGGAGGGCGGAGAGGCCCTTGGCAGCCCAGTAGGGGGATCCGCCACAGGAGTAACGTTCCGTCAGAGGGATAAATTCATCGATCCAGCCCAAATTGAGGAGACCTTGGGACTGTTGGATGGGGTGACTCCAGAAGAAGTGGAGGTTTTTCGATGAGATCCGTCGGGATTGGCCATGGGGAAGTGGAGAGCATTCGCAAAGTTCGGCGAGGGCAAAGGGAGCGACGGCGTTGAAGCGGTAGGTGAGGGAGCGGCCGAAAGGAACGTTTTCACCAGAAGCGGCAAAGAAGTGTGCGTAGTCGGATAGGAATTCGCGGGTGAAGTTTTGCCAGCGTTTGGTGCGGGTAGGATCGTTTTGGCCGAAGAGTCGGCCCCACCAGAGGCCGTAGTAGTGAAAGGCGTAGGCGTTGTAGTAGTCGACCGTTTGGTTGGATCCATCGCGAAACCAGCCATTGCCGATGGCCATGGTTTCGAGTGTATCGAGCCATTGGCTGATCTGTGGGGCATCGGTTTTTTGGCCAAAGCCCTCCTTCTCCAAAAAGGAGAGAGTGAGGACTCCGAAGAAGAGGTGATTGTTGGTATGAAGTTTGGTTCCGCGAACGGAAGCGAACCATCGGGCGACCTGCTCTTTTTCTTTCTTGGAGAGTGGATCCCAAAGGAATTCATGGGCGATTTCGAGAGCCAATACGAGGGCGGCCATTTCAACGGTGTGCTGGTGGTTGTCCTGGGTTGGGCCCCAGTATTCCGAGGAGGAGGGGTCGGTCCCGAGGAGCAGGCCTTGGCGGAACCAATCGGCAATCGTTTTACGCGAGAGGGATTCGGGTGCAGTGGCGGGGAAGGTGGTGGGGGTAGTTTGGAGCCAGTGGGCGGCCCAGAGGCACGGGCGGGAGAAGGATTCGAGGCGATCAGCTTGTGTACCGTGACTGCTGGGTTTTCCGATGATGGGCAGGTCGGCCTTGCCCGGTTTCATCAGTTTGGAGAGAGGACGAAGGCCTTCCTCGGCCACGCGGAGCCAGTCGAAATATCCCCAGGACGGATCCGGAGATGTTTCGGTTTTTTTTACCACCACTTCTCCTTTTGGCAGGCGGAGAGGGCGTCCTGAATCGTAGTGAGATAGGGATGCCACATTTTTTCCCATTCAAGCGAGACGGCTCCGCTGAAATTGTCCTTTTGGAGGAGGTCGAGAACTTGGCGGGCGGGCATTTCGCCGGTTCCGGGCAGGACATAGGTGTAGGGATGCCGAGCGGAAGGTTTGAGGATGCTGTCCTTGATGTGGACGTGGCGGGTGTGGGGCTTGAGATGTTTCCAGCTATCGGCGGGAGTTTCGCCGGCAAGGCGCCAGGTATGGTGGGAGTCCCAGATCACGGGATGGGTGCGGCCAAGGAGTTCGAAAAGCTTGAGGAGGGGAGGTGTGGCGGAGAAAGCGTCATGGGTTTCGATGAGGATTTCTACCTGCCACCTGTTTTTCTTTTTCTGCTCCTGCCACCAGTTCAGGACTTCGACGGCTTGGCGGTAGTTTTCGTCCGTGAGGGGGGTGCCCCAAGTGCCGCCACCGAAGATGCGAAGGTAAAGAGTGCCGATCTGCTCGGCCAGTTGGGCAAAGGAGAGTAGGGTGGCGCGGCCGGCTTCGGTGTCGCCAACGAGCTTGAAGGAGGTACCGAGAACGCGGGCGGGGTGGCGAGCGAGGGAACTGCGGATAGCGGGGAGGCCGCCGGGTTGTTCCGGAAGATAGGTAGGGAGGTCGATCCGGTTTTCGAGAGAGCGGAGTTCAAGGCAGTCGATTGAGAACTGCTCGGCGAGAGAGAGGACTTGGGGAAGGGTCAGTTCGGTGCAACCCATCGTCGAGAAGCAGGTGAGGAAAGTGCGGGAGGGATTATGTGGCGCGGTCATAGACATCGAGGGTGATCACAGATTCGAGGGGTTTCCCCTGAATGAAGCGTTGAAGATTCTCGATGGCGAAGGAGGCGGTGTCCTGACGTCGGTCTTTGGTAGGGCCGGCGATGTGGGGGAGGAGGGCGACATTGGGCAGGCCGCGAAGGGGGGATTCCTTGGGGAGAGGTTCGGTTTCATAGACATCGAGGCCGATCTGAAGGTCGGCAGCGCGGTCGCGGGCGACACGGATGAGGGCAGCTTCGTCGACGACGGCGCCTCGGCCGATGTTGATGAAGGTGCCTCCGGGGCGGATCGAGCGGAGAAGTTTTTCGGTTACGATGTGGTGATTCTTTTCGGTGTAGGGGGCGAGTTCGACGACGATGTCATGTTGGGAGAAGAGGTGGTCGAGGGAGGTGGAGCGGGTAACGCCGTATTTCTGGAAGACGGCGTCCGGGACGCTAGGCGAGAAGGCGGAAATGGAGACATCGAAAGGGCGTAGGAGGGGGATCATTTCCTGGGCGATAGCTCCGAAGCCGTGGAGGCCGATGCTTCGGCAGAAAAGGCTTTGGGTGACGGTTTTCATACCGTCCTTCCAGGCTCCGTCCCGATGCATGGCCACGTTCCAGTAAGCGGAGCGGCGCATCGCGGTGAGGATGAGGAGGAGGCCGCATTCGGAGATGGTCCGGCTGATGGCATTGCCCCAGTTGGTAACGAGGAGGCCGTTTTCGATGAGTTTACGAGGAACCAGCTTTTTCACGCTACCGGCGAGATAGGCGACATAGCGGAGTTGGCCGGGTTTGCCGACGGGAAGGTCGTCGGGGAGTGGAGGGCAACCCCACGCACAGAGAAGGGCCTCGGGTTGATGTTTTTCGAGAACCGACTTCCAGGATGCTGGATCAGCGAGGGGGAGGGAGATAGGAACCTGGCGGAGCGGGAGGGAGTCCAACTTGGTTTGGACGGAGGAAGGCAGGAAGTCTTTGCCTTCTTCCGAGGTCATGGGAATCAGAAGAACAGGTGAAGACATCAAAAAATCTTACAATTTTTTTTGCGAAAATCACGCGAAACTCTTGCATCCGGATGTTTCCTTGGCAGGTACTGACTCGAGAGGCAAAAAAGAAAAAGAGTTAACTCGTTAACAAGCCTTTCTTTTGCAAGCGCGTCGTGGGAAGCTTTAACATGAATAATATCATAACAAAATTACTCCTTGGGATGTTTCTTTTGGGTGAATTTGGATTTTCAGCCACGAATAAGCCGAATGTTCTTTTTATTGCGGTAGATGATTTGAAGCCGGTGTTGGGTTGTTATGGGGATAAAAATGCGAAGACGCCGAATATCGATAAGTTGGCTGCCCGCGGGATGCTGTTTGAAAAAGCATATGTGAATCAAGCAGTGTGTGCGCCTTCCCGCAATTCTTTGATGTTGGGAATCCGACCTCAAACGATGGGTCTCTATGACTTGAAGACCTATTTTCGTGATATCCCCGTTTATTCGAACGTGGTCAGCATGGGTCAGACCTTCATGACTAATGGGTATACGGCTGAGTCCTTGGGTAAAATTTATCACTCCAGCTTAAAAGACGATAAATCGTGGTCGGTTGATAGTTGGGATCCGAAAGGGGAGACGTATGCGATCGAGGGCAACCGTGCGCTGATGAAAGGAGAAAAGGGGACGACAACGGAGGCGGGAGATGTGGAAGATGATTACTATCAGGATGGAAAAATTGCCGAAGAGGCGGTCACCCGCCTGAAAGCCAAGAAAGCCAAACCAGATCAACCCTTCATCATGATGGTGGGCTTTCATAAGCCTCATCTTCCCTTTGTGGCCCCAAAAAAATACTGGGATCAGTTTAAGCCCGAGCAGTTTTCTTTGCCGGAGTTTCGTACGGCTCCTGAGGGATCGCCCGCATACGCCCTTGGAGAGTCAGGTGAGATCATGCAGTATCAGAAGTTGCCCGTGGATAAGTTGCCTTTCCCGGATGATTTCGCCCGTCACCTGATTCATGGATATTACGCTGCGACGAGTTACACGGATGCACAGATTGGAAAGGTGGTCGCGGCTCTGGAAGAGTTGGGGTTGGCAGAGAATACCTTCATTGTTCTTTGGGGGGATCACGGTTGGCATTTGGGGGACCACGGGAAGTGGTGCAAGCACACCAACTACGAGCAGGCGACCCGAATTCCGATTTTGATCAGTGGTCCTGGGATCAAGCCGGGTCAACGCACCTCTGCCCTGATTGAGACGGTTGATCTCTATCCCACTTTGTTGGAATTGACTGGGCAGTCTCTGCCGGAGACCGGAATTGCAGGAATGGGTTTGGATGGGAAAAGCATGGTTCCGGTCTTGAAGGATCCGAGTCAGAAGGTGAACGAGTATGTGTTTCATGCATATCCTCGGGCAGAAAAAACGGATGATACGAAGAGGAAATTGATTGGGCGTGCGGTGAGAAACGACCGCTACCGTTTGGTGGAGTGGAAAGAACCTAACGATCCAGCAGAGAAAGCAGCCATCGAGTTATACGACTATCAGGTCGATCCGTTGGAAAAAAAGAATCTCGCCCAAGAGAATCCTGAATTAGTCGCCAAGCTTCGGGCTGTTTTGGCCAAGCTTCCCGAGGCCAAGCCCCAGATGGGTAATGAAGGCGCCCCTGAATCAGGGTACGAAAAGAAGGCCAAGAAAAAGAAGAAGGATAAAGCGGGAGACGGGGAGTAAAACAAAGAGGATCACACATGAAAAAATATCTATCTGTCTTATTGGTCTTAGGTTTGGGATGTCTTGTACGGGCTGGAGAAACTGCCGCCCCCAAAGCGACAGGGGCGAATAAGCCCAACATCATTTTCATTCTCTCGGATGACTTGGGAGCGGATATTCTCAGCTGTTTCGGTTCGGATCAGTACAAGACTCCCAACTTGGATGCTTTGGCGGCAGGGGGAATGAAGTTTACCCACACGTATGCTGCGCCACTTTGTGGTCCTTCGCGGGCGATGATTTTGACAGGACGGTATGCGTTCCGCACCGGGGCAGTGAATCAGGATAAAACCAGTGGTTTTACCCCCCAGCAAGAGACCATGATGCCGAAAATCCTCAAGGAAGCGGGATATTTCTCCGCCTCGATCGGTAAGTGGGGGCAGTTGCCCCTGATGCCTGCGGATTTCGGCTTTGATGAGTATCTGACGTTCAAAGGAAGCGGAATTTATTGGAATACTCAGCCCAAGGGGAAGGAGTACACCCTCAACGGAAAACAGGTCGAACTGAAGGACAAGGAGTATGTGCCGGATTTGATGCACAAGCTGATCGTGGATTTTATCACCCGCAATCAGGGTAAACCGTTTTATCTCTACTATTCGATGTCTCATATCCATGGGGACATCCTACCGACCCCCGACAGCAAAGAGGGGGCCACTGCTAATGAGCTGTATGCAGATAACATTGTTTACCACGATAAGTTGGTGGGGCAGTTGATCGCTGAATTGGAAAAGCTGAAATTACGGGAGAAGACCCTGATTGTGTACGTCGGCGACAATGGAACGGCTAAGGGCGGAGCGGCTATTTCGACGGTGGGAGGGAAAAAGATTCATGGATCCAAGGGATCCATGCTCGAGGGGGGAAGTCTGGTTCCGATGATCGTTAACTGGCCTGGCACGACTCCGGCCGGCCAAGTGTGTCCAGATATGATCGATTTTTCAGATTACGTACCCACGTTTGCGGCAGCCGCAGGAGCCAAGCTTCCTGAAAATGTGATTATCGATGGGCACAGTTTCTTGCCGCAGATCAAGGGAGAGAAGGGGACGCCCCGCGAGTGGGCCTATGTGCAGTTGGCACGGATGTGGTATGTGCGCGATATGAATTGGAAATTGAATGAAAAAGGGGAGTTGTACGACATGAGTGGTGCTCCATTTGAGGAGAAGCTTGTGCCTGCGGACAGCACCGATCCAGTGGCGGTGGCAGAACGGGCAAAACTCCAAGCAGCCTTGGAAAAGTTGAACCCTGCCGGTGGAATTTTAGATGACGGGGATGGGACCGGACGGCACGGTGGTAAAAGTGAGAAAAAGAAGGACAAGAAGGTAAAGAAAAGTAAGGACGATACGGGCGAGCCTTCCTCTGAATAATTTGAATAGTTCGATTCTTCTTATGAAATCCAAGCGGATTTTTTGGGTTCTTTTTTTCACTGTTCTGTCTTCCCTCTCGCTGAGAGCGGAGGAGATCCTCTTTCAGGATGATTTTTCCGGAGATCTTTCGCGTTGGGTGGTGGAGCAGACTACCAGTGGAAAAACCCAGGTGATCGATGGGGAAATGGATATCGATGATGCTCCTGGGGAACAAGACAAAGGGGGATGCACGGTTTGGTTTAAAGAGAAGATCTCGGGCCCCGTACGAATTACGTACGATGCGACCATGGTTCAAAAAGGGGGGCCGAACGACCGGATCAGCGATCTAAACTGTTTCTGGATGGCGAGCGATCCCAAGAATCCGGAAGATCTTTTCGTCGGTTCAAAGGAGCGGAGCGGGAACTTTAAAAAGTATGATCCGTTAAAGACCTACTATGTCGGATATGGGGCCAACGAGAATGCCACCACCCGGTTCCGTCGTTATCCACGACCAAGGGACGACAAGGCCCTGAAGCCGGAATATGACCTCAGCGATGTCAAATACATGAATGTGCCGAACAAAACTCTGAAGATCGAGTTGGTTGCCGATGGCAGCACCATTCAGTTCATTCGCGATGGAGAAGTCATTTTCACCTATCAGGATCCGGAGCCTTTGAAAGAAGGCTGGTTTGGTTTTCGGACCACCCGCAGCC
>Ga0214917_10002757_pt1 | contig 21076 bp, 18 predicted proteins | sample LL_1208_BB_MetaG_FD_177983 | JGI IMG/M metagenome (GOLD analysis project Ga0214917, IMG submission 177983) | Freshwater microbial communities from Lake Lanier, Atlanta, Georgia, United States - LL_1208_BB | ecosystem: Environmental > Aquatic > Freshwater > Lake | place: USA: Georgia | collected...
CGGGTATGTGAGAGGAATTTCTGGGCATTGTCGGAGTGCCCTGTCACAATTTCTATCATGAGAAAACTTCCTCGTTCATTGGCGACGGTGTTTGTTTCGCTGGTTGCTGTCTTTGGTTTGCTTGGTTCAACCGCTCCAGCCCAATCACTGGATCTTGGTCCGTCGTCGAATTACTTGATTCGTGTGACGCCAGAAGCGAAAGCAGCGATTGAGAAAACGTTGGGTCAATACGGCGGGAAGATTGATCAGAGATATCAATATGTTTTTGATGGATTCTTGGTGAAGCTGCCTGATATCGCGGTTGTTGCCTTGAAGAAATTGCCAAATATTTTGATTATTGAAAAAGATGCACCAGTTGAAATGTCGGCAATTCAGAATGTTCAGAGTCCAACGCCTTCATGGGGATTGGATCGCATTGATCAGCGCGAGAAGGTTGGGGCGACTTCTGCGTATGGATATAGAAGCGCAGGTTCAGGAACGACGGTTTATATCGTCGACACAGGTGTTGCTCCGCATAATGATTTTGGCTCACGTCTCTCCACGAGCGGATTTTCTGCAATTAGCGATGGTGGCGGACCAGTAGATTGCAATGGTCACGGAACGCATGTTGCGGGGACAATTGCGGGAACAAATTATGGAATTGCGAAGAACGCAAAGATTGTCCCAGTTCGCGTTTTGGGATGTACTGGAAGTGGAACTTATTCACAAGTGATTTCCGGAATGGAGTGGATCCTTTCGCCTGAGAATCCAAACTCAAAAAATCAAGCTGTTGTGAACATGTCATTGGGTGGCGGAGCATCATCGACTATTGATGCAGCCGTTACAAAATTAACTAATTCAGGAATCGTTGTTGTGGTGGCTGCGGGTAACTCAAATGCTGATGCTTGTACGGCTTCGCCTGCGCGAGCTCCTTCTGCAATTACTGTTGGAGCAACTTCGAGTACGGATGCAAAAGCATCATTCTCGAATTTTGGTCCTTGCGTAGATATCCATGCACCAGGTGTATCGATTACCTCGGCCTGGATCGGCTCCCCTACCGCGGAACGCAGTATTAGCGGTACTTCTATGGCCTCTCCTCACGTGGCTGGTGGAGCAGCGGTCTATCTCGGATTGAATCCTTCGGCTTCCGTCGCTCAAGTAACGCAGTTCTTGGATGCACAAGCAACGCGTGATGCGATTACAGGGTTGCCAGCTAATACAGTCAATGAGTTGTTGTATGTATCGCCTACAGATGGTTTGCCACCAGTTGTGGCGCCGACTGTTGCGCTCAAGACAGTTTCAAATATCACGCATCTCTCAGCGGATATTTCCATCGATGTTAATGCTGGTTATGCACCGACGACGGTTCAGCTTGAGTACTCGACTGATGCAACGATGGCAACCAGCGTTGTGAAAGCAAATGTGACCCCGTCTTCATTTGAAGGTGGAACAACTGCGGTTGCAACGGGAGCTCTCTCAGGATTACTTGCATCGACCACTTATTACTTCCGACTCTCAGGTACCAATGAAGCGGGCACCACAACTTCGCCGATTGGTAACTTCAAGACTTTGGCGCCGCCAAAAGTGAAGCCGACACCGGTGGTCACCGCGCCGACAAATGTGACTGCGTATAGCGCGACATTAAATGGAACGGTCAACCCTGGAAATGACACTACTCAAGTTTCATTTGTCTACGGAACTGATCCGAACTTCGTCAATGGAACTAATACTGGCCTTGCAAGTCCTGCAACTGTTTCGGGTGGATCAAATGTGAATGTCTCGTTGCCGATCTCCTTCTTGAATGGCGCGACTTTGTATTTCGTCAAGATTGTTTCGAGCAACTCTGCAGGTTCGGTTAGCTCAAATACTTTTAGCTTCACAACTCCCGTGTCTTTGGGTAAACCGCCAATCGTGGTGACTGATCTAATTCCAACCAGCATCAATTACTATTCACAAACCTTTACTGGCAAGGTAAATCCACAGGGCCAGACCACAACAGTTAGCTTCACTTTTGGGCCCGAATCGACGCTTACTACCAGCACAAAAACAGTGGAAATAACTACTGGGCCAATTACGGGTGAAGTCGATGTTCCTGTCACCATCACCATCAATAGCATGTTCAATTGCTGTGGTCGCGGTGCGTACTACCGATTCAATGCAACGAACCAATCTGGAATCACCAAGGGCAATACGCAGTATCGGATTGTTAGCCCAATAAAGCCAGTAATTGTCTCCACCAATGCGGATAACTCGGTAGCGGGACAATTGAGGTTCAGCACTATCGCAAACGGTGGTGGATCGAATGTTTACTGGACTGTGATTTATGGAACTTCTCCAACTTTAGTCACTGGCGATCCTGACTATCCAACTCTTGCGCCAGGTGCAATCGAAGTGAAGATGACTCCGAATATCACTTCTATTGGAAATGCAGCGAATACGAGTGGAAGCGTGACCGTTACGGGACTTGCTTCCAATACGAAGTATTACTACTTGATTCGTCTCAAACCATATACAGGTGATTGGACTGGACAGTCATTCCTTAAGGGCGGAGAAGTGACGACTTTGAATGTCGCACCAACACCAACTCCAACTCCAACTCCAACTCCAACTCCGACACCGACACCGACACCGACACCGACACCAACTCCGACACCAGCACCGGTTGTTCCAAGTCCGACACCAACTCCAACTCCGACACCGACGCCAACTCCAACACCTGCGCCTGGTAGAGATACGCAAATACCAGTAATTGTCAGTGGAACGGTAAGTCAGTCAGCGCTTGAAGTCTGTCAGACGCTTTCTGCAGTAACCGCACGCGTCACAGATAACACTGCGGTGGTAACGGTAAATATCCGAATTGTGGATCCGACCAATGCACAAGTAGCTTCCTTTGGCGCATATCGCTTCGAAGGAAATGCACTATCTGGCAATTACAAGAACGATTGGGTTGTTCCATGTAACGCACGTGCAGGTAAATATCGTGCAGAAGTAATGGCGTTAGATGCAGCAAGAAACGCTACTGCATGGACACTTGCAGGTGAGTTCACGGTGAATCCTCCTGCAACACCTGATACTTCAGCACCTTCTGTGATAATTGGATCTGTTTCGCAGACATCTGTAACTGTCTGCAAGACAATTTCAGAAATTAGAGCTCAAGTTCGCGATGATTCACGAGTTAAGAATGTCATTGCCGGACTCTTCAACTCTATGGGTGCAAGCGTCACTCTTGAAACTCTCTACTTGAAATCTGGAACTGCCCAAGATGGGTCATGGTGGAATGACATGACAGTTCCATGTTCAACTCCGGTAGGGACATACACAGTCATGGCTCGCGCCATGGATCAATGGGATAAGAACTCTGAGTGGAAGACGATTGGAAGTATTTCAGTTGTTGCCGCAACTCCTGCTACGGCGCCAGCTCCCGCTCCATCATCATCACCTGTAACAAAGACGGAACAAAGAATCACGATGAGTGCGCTCGTGGATTGGGAGAGAAATGCTGCGCAACAACTAGCTGCAACATCGACATCAGGTCTTGCAGTGACGTACTCGTCATTGACTCCGGAAGTTTGTTTCATCCTGAATACAGGGACTGGAATGGTTGTTCAACGTCAAGCAAGACTTGTTGATGCGCCTTCATGGACTTGCACCATTCGGGCAAATCAAGCGGGAGATGCGCGATTTGATGCAGCGCCAGCAGTTGATACAACATTCAAGTTCTTGAAAGCGCGAACTGTAATTGCAGTGACTTCGTCGTCATCTTTAACAGGCGCTGGTCCTCACCTTGTAATTGCAACATTTGGCACTGTTGATCGAACAATCATGAGTGGACTTACAAGTTTGGCAACTTTGCTCAATGTGACTTCACAAACTCCTACGATCTGCCAAGTCGCAAAGAATGAACTTTGGGATCAATCTGGAGGCGTTGTTAACCGTACATCGGTAACGGTCTCAGCGAGCGGAACATGTACGTTGAAGTATGACTTCGTAGGTAGCGCAGATCGCCTACCTTCGACGTTAACTTGGAACGCAACAGTTCGGCGTTAGTACCTCGAGCGATCATCAGCGTAGCGAGTGATGTCTAGATTGTTTAGCGCGGTGTTTGCGGCAGTTTGGCCGCCCTTAATGGAACTCAAGCCAAGTTCGCCCAACACGAGATCTCGCCCAATCCCTTGACCGCTTCAACGGTCGCCTTTACTCTCCGTTCAGACTGATACCGCTACGGAAGGGAGAGCATTATGAAGAAACTAATAAATGATCCATTTGAAGTGGTTGACGAAATGTTTGAGGGTTTCGTTCGTGCAAATGACCACATTGTGAAAGCAGTTGGTAAACGATCTATAGCTCGTGTCGAATCTCCTATTCCTGGAAAAGTGGGAATCGTTGTCGGTGGAGGATCAGGTCACCTACCTGCATTTGCTGGATATGTAGGGAAAGGTATGGCGGATGGAGCGGCCTTTGGAAATATTTTTGCTTCGCCCCCTTCTAAGCCAATTGTGGAAGCAACTCTTGCCGTCAATTCTGGGGCCGGAGTCATGTACACCTATGGCAACTACCAAGGTGATTGCATCAACTTCGATAAGGCCCAAGATGAATGCCGCGCGATGAATATAAAGGTTGATTCTGTAGTACTTAATGATGATGTACTTTCATCTCCAAAAGCAGAATCTGAGAAACGTCGTGGTATCGGCGGACTTTTCTTGGTATGGCATGTTGCGGGCGCAAAAGCAGAATCGCTTGCTCCTCTAGAAGAAGTAGTCGCGGTTACGAGAAAAGCAAATGCTAATACTCGCACGGTCGGCGTCGGACTTACGTCATGCACCGTTCCCGCCAATGGACAACCAACGTTTCACCTTCCTGACGATGAAATGGAGATTGGTCTCGGAATTCACGGTGAGCCTGGTATCAAACGGGTAAAGATTCGTTCAATTGATTCAGTGGTGGACGAGATGATGGAAGCGATTCTCGCTGATCTAGATTTCGAGGGTTCAGATGTCGCTTTACTTGTGAACGGACTCGGTGGTTCACCAGCAGAAGAACTCTATGTTGTATATCGACGAGTTGCCGCAATCTGCGATGCGAAACGGATCAAAATCCGATTTAAGCATGTGGGAGAACAAGTCACAGCCCTGGAAATGGCTGGAGCATCGATTAGTTTGATGCGTCTTGATACTGAGATGCATGACCTGATGAAGAATTCTGTGGTCAAGACTTGCATGTACAGTAAGAACTAGTAGAGGGTCTGAAGGTAAGGAGACGCTAATTTCTATTAATGGTGGGAAAGTCGTGCAAGTACTCTCGCACGTTGCAAAAAAGGTTGAAGCGAATAAAGACTATTTGTGTGAACTCGATGGCGCCGTCGGAGATGGTGATCACGGAGTCTCAATGACGATTGGAATGCGTGCGGTTGTGAAGGCGTTGAGGGATCTTCCTGATACAACAACTCCGCAAGAAGTTTTTCAAACTGCTGCTGATGCTTATGCCGAGGGAGTTGGTGCAACGATTGGACCGCTCTATGAAGCAGCATTTTCAGCCGCAGCACATGCAAGTCAAGGTAAAAGCGAGCTCGCCCACGTTACTGATTGGGCCCAGATTTATGAAGCAATGGCCCAGGCGATAAAGATGGTGGGACAAGCAGAACTTGGCGACAAGACCCTGCTTGATTCATTCTTCCCAGCAGTTGAGCACATTAAGAAATGCGCAAATGAAAATATTTCTCTCGCCGAGGCGCTTACGACAACAGGAGATATCGCACTTGCCGCTGCCATAGCTACTAAAGATCTCGTTCCTAAAAGAGGACGCGCCGCGCGACTTGGAGAAAGAGCCGCGGGACATCAAGATGCCGGAGCGACATCATTGGCGATTGTGCTACAAGGTATTGCTGAAGGTGTTGCTACAGATTAGTTGCCTTGTTTAGCAAGCGCTGCGACTAACTCTCGACAGAAATTAGGAATATCCGCAACAACGCGCCCCCAAACTAAATTGCCTTCGGTAAAGGCAGATTCGTCTACCCACGTGGCTCCCGCATTGATCAGATCATCCTTAATTCCAAGTGAGCCCGTTGCCTTTTTTCCTGCGACTATTTTCGCGGAGATTGCCAGAAGACCTCCGTGGCAAATTGCTCCAATTACTTTTCCTTGGGTGTTGATTGCGGCGATGAGATCATTAACTGCCGAATATCTACGAAGTTTGTCGGGGGCCCAACCGCCTGCCAAAACAATTCCTGCCACATCATGAGCCGAGACCTCGCTGATAAGTCCTTCGACGGGTATCGCAAGACCGTTCTTTCCCATAACGATCTCCTGTACCAGACCCACACTGAGAACTTTGTAACCTTCCTCTTCAAGACGCATTCTGGTAACCCAATACTCGAGGTCTTCCACCCCTTCAGCGATGGGAAAAATCACGGTACCTCGGCCGGTTTTCATCATTACTAGAAACCCCTCCTCATTTTCTATTTTCTGCGCTCTTGTTCCAGCGCATTGATTCTTTGAACTTTGGCATGCGATGGGCTATTGGTATCAAATTGATAATCCAACCATTGCGATATCAGCTTTGCCGCATTTTCTTGGGTGATGACCTTTGAACCCATACAGATCACTTGACAGTCGTTACTGAGAATCGCACGTTCCAAAGAATATGGATCATGGGTTGTGGCCGCTCGAACGCCCTCCACCTTATTAGCAGATATAGCCATGCCTATTCCTGTTCCACAAATGAGTAGGCCACGATCGGCATTAGAGTCTGCGATCTTCTTGGCCAGGGCGAAGCCGATATCGGGGTAAACCGTGGAATCGTTTACGGTCTTTACTCCAAGGTCTTCAATATGTGAGACGCGAGGGTCCTTGTTGAGTACTGCTATCAGCACATCCTTCATGGCGACCCCGTTATTGTCGCAGCCGACCACGATGCGCATTAAACGACTCCAATTCCGCGGCTTTTACGCCGATAAGGGAACCACAGTTCCTGGGCGGGGCCCCGACTGCCCCATTCTAGGGCAATCAGCGAGAGAGCCTTAGAAACGCAATAAAAAGTTATGTGGAAAGCCTTGACTCAATCGAGTTCATAATCTTGACTTTCCCTAGCGGGCCAATTGACCCGTGAAATATCAGAAGACAAAAGGAGTTCTCTTGTCACAAATTCTAGATAAGACAATTGATCGACGCCTTTTGCTTAAAGGTGGAGTTGCGGCTGGAGCTGCAGTTTCACTCTCAGGCCTTCTCTCCGCATGCAGTAGTGGTGGAGATGAAGGATCGATAGCAAAAGACAGCCCGCTTTACGGAAGTAACGCGGAAAATATGAAGGGAAAAACGATTGATTTCGCTTATTCCCGAATTGGCGGTTGGCCACCAAGTGCCGCCCCTGAAACACAGTGGGCAGACTTTCAGAAGTATGCGATGGACAACTTTGGTTACACCGTAAACAAAATTACTTTCGCTGAGGCCCCATTCGGCGAACTCTTCCAGAAAGTAGCACCTACCCTCGCGTCAAAGTCGCAAGAGTTCAATTTGCTCATCGTGGACTCACAGTGGCTCGGCGCACTCTCTGAGCCGGGCTGGATTGTAAAAGCTGACGATGTTTTTGCGGCAAATCCAGAACTTGATATCAAGCCATTCTCCTCCTTGGTGACGAACACTTACCAGGTATATCCAGATGGATCTGGTACTCGCTGGGGATTCCCACAAATGCCAGATACACAGGGAGTGTTCCTTCGCAAAGACATGCTTGAAGATCCGAAAGAGCAAGCTGCATTCAAAGCTAAGACTGGTAAGGATCTTCCATCCACCTACGAAGTCCTTAGCAATATCGAGTTCGATGATTTGGTAGAAATTATCGATTTCTTCCACCGTCCAGCTAAAGGCATGTATGGAACAGCGTTGATGTACTCGAAGGAGTACGACTTCTTTAGCTGCGCATACTATCCATTCGCATATTCCACAGGCGGCAAGATCTGGGATCCAGCCACCAATGATGTGTATGGAATCCTAAATTCGCCTGAGAATGAGAAGGCGATGGAGCAATTCGTTGGCTTGAAGAAATACCAACCAAAGAACTTCGCAGCATTTGGTATTGGAGATATGATTGACCTCTTCACACAAGGCAAAGCCTTCTCGGCTTGGCAGTGGTTAGCGGTCGGTAAGTTCATGTCCTCAGACAAAGTACCTGCTGACAAAGTCATCTCAATTCCTCTTCCAAAGTGGAAGGGCAAATTGATTGGCGCGATGGGCGGACAGCCTTGGGTTATCAACGCTTTCAACGATGATGATCACATGCGCGTTGCTGTTGATGTTCTCAAGTGGTGGTACACGAAGGAGACCCAAGATAAGTTCATCAAGGAAAATGGTGGACTACCTTGGAGCGCCGAGGGTGCTGCTAATGAAGAATATCTCGCAGTCGCACACTACGTGAAGCCTTTCCTCTACATGCTAGAAGAAGGTCGCTCACAAGACTTCTGGCACCTACCTGAGTACGCTGAAATGCTTGCCGTTCAACAAGCAGCATTCAATGGATATGCAACAGGTCAGGTTAAGACAGCGAAAGAAGCTCTTGAATATGCCGCTGCAAAACAACAGCAAATCCTCTTTAATGCCGGACGGACAAAGACACCTCCGCCAGATAACGTTGATTCGCTGAAGATATAGCTCGAAGGTTGAAGTTGTCCTGTTACTCTTTTGGGTATCAGGACAACTTCAATTCATATACCTGCGGTCTTTGCTAGTGGAAGGGAGATATCGTGACTGAATCAATTGCAAAATTTGAATCTAAAATACAAAAGAAATCCGCTAGCGCAGCAAATAAGAACCGCAAAATTAGTTGGCTATTACTTGCGCCTGTTCTGGTATTTTTTGCCGTTCTCAATGTGCTTCCAACATTTTGGATGTTGGGACTGAGCTTCTACGACTACACCTTAACTTCATACAAACCACCTGCCTTCAAAGGGCTTACCAACTACTTAGATTTCGTTAAAAACGAGCAACTCTCTTCTTCTGTCTCACGAACTTTTATCTTTTTAATTATCGCTGTAATCTTCCAAACTCTTCTAGGAATCATCATTGGAGTGTTTTTCTGGAAGAACGAAAATATGCCGGGACGTCGATTGGCTCTCACTCTATTTTTTACTCCAATGGTGGTGACTCCAATTGCGACTGCGCTTTTTTGGAAATTGATGCTTGATCCAACATTTGGTGTTGTAAATTATTTTTTGACATCTCTGGGTTTCAATCGCACAGATTTTCTTACTGATTCAAAGTTAGCCTTTCCTACTCTGATTGTCGTCGACACTTGGATGTGGACGCCCTTCATGGCCTTGATGACTTTAGCTGCGCTGGGATCTGTTCCAAAGGCAGAACTTGAGGCCGCAGCAATAGATAAACTTCCGATTCGCAGGCAAATAACCACCATAATCTGGCCCCATGCGAAGTTCATCTTAATGCTTGGAATTCTGCTTCGATCAATAGATGCGTTCAAGACCATGGACCTGACATACATCATGACAAACGGTGGTCCTGGAGACACAACCGAACTCATTGCTCTTTCTCTTTATCGTTTCGCTTTCAAGTCCTTTAAATTGGGGTATTCGTCCGCGGTCTCTGTCTTCTTATTGTTCATAGCGATAGCTCTAACAGCAATTTATCTTTATGTCCTTAACGCCCGCAAGAAAGCAGAGGAATCTGCATGAGCCGCAATACCACAATGAAGCCCAGTAACGATCGGGCCGCCAGGATCACTCTCTCGATTACTTGTTGGACCACATCCATCATCTTTTTCCTCCCAATCGCATGGATCATCGCGACCGCCCTAAAACCGAAAAATACTGTTCTTGATATTCCGCCGAAATTCTTTTTTACGCCGACTTTTGAGAACTTGATTGATGCGCTTTCATTTTCAAACACCCTTGCCTATTTCGTCCATAGCGTGATTTACTCTTTTATTGCAGTCTTCCTTGCAATCCTGGTCTCCTTTCTAGCTTCTTACTCATTCTCCCGTTTCAAACCAGCCGGAACTGATTTCCTGATGTTTCTATTACTATCGACACGTTTCGTTCCTGCCGCTGCGTTTGTCATTCCTTTCTTCCAACTCTTCAATATCTTGCAACTCAAGGACTCTTTCATCGGTCTGATTGCCTTCTACACGATGTTCTCCATTCCATTCTCGGTGTGGATACTCAAAGGCTTTATCGATGGAGTCTCGTCCAAGTTCGATGAAACTGGATTAGTTTATGGAGCTTCTCGAGTCCACATCATGTTCAAATTAGTCTTGCCGCAAGTCAGATCAGGTCTTGTTGCCGCTTTTGTATTCAACATCATCTTCGTCTGGAACGAGTTCTTGTTTAACTTCCAACTTGGTGGTTTAAAAACTTATGGAATTCCTGTGGGACTCTTTACCTCAATCACAAAAGGTGGCCAAGTGGATTGGTCCTTTGTGGCTTCAATTGGAACGCTCTATGTTCTCCCTTTGGCTCTTGTCATCTACTTCTTCCAGAAGTATCTCTTGGTTGGCCTTACTTTCGGCACCGTGAGAGGTGAAGTCTGATGAGAAATAAAGCTCCATTTGGCTCACGACTTCAATTAATGTTGATATGGGCACTGACCGGATCTCTCATTCTGATTGCTCAACAATTCACCCACACAATCTATACGCTTGGATTTGCCGCGCTCTGTTTATTTGTTCCTCTCCAGGTTGCCATTGGAAATATCAAGCCAGAATGGGGAGCCAAGAAATCTTTGAGTCGGATTGCGGTCTATCTCCTTATTGTCGCCGTTGTTTTTGCCGTCTCAATTGCTATAACTCCCTTTCTAGTGAACCTTGGGCGAGTTAATTAAATGGCCAATAAAACAGACAATTCGCTACAGGTTGTAGGTCTTTCCAAGTCTTTTGGCGACAAGAAAGTATTGAAAGACCTCAGCTTCACAATCCCCCAAAATGATTTCGCGGTCATTTGTGGTAAACCAGGAAATGGCAAGTCAGTCCTGGTCCGTTCGATAATGGGTCTTGAGACAATAGATGTTGGCCAAATCCTTGCTCGCAATCAAGATGTGACTGATGAAGACCCCGGTTCGCGAAATATTGGCTACATTCCCCAATCTTTCGCACTTTTCCCGCACTTCTCTGTTCGAGAAAATATCGAGTATCCGCTCGATCTAATCAAAGCTACAAAACAAGTTAAAGATGAGTCGGTGGTTCGCGTGTCCGAATTACTGAAAATTACGGACTTGCTTGATAAGAAACCAAATCAACTTTCTGGAGGTCAAAAGCAGCGTGTGGCTATTGCTCGCGGCCTTGCTAAAGAAACTGATGTATATCTTCTCGATGATCCTCTCGTTGGACTGGACTTCAAATTACGAGAGAGGCTTATTGATGATCTTCGATTGACCCAGGAAAAGCTTGGTGTCACCTTTCTTTATGTCACATCTGACCCACTTGAGACTCTGCAATTAGCGAAGACGGTTCTAATTTTGGCCGAGGGAAGAATAGCTCAGCAGGGCCTGTTGATTGACGTATACGACAAACCATTACATCTTGCATCATTGACAACTCTAGGTTTCCCTGAAGCCAACGTCATATCGGGTTCCCTTCAAGATACAACTTTTGAATCAACAATCTTCAAGATCAAGACTTCACTCAAGAATGGCTCTGGGGCAGCTGTCGCGGGGATTCGCCCTGAGGCTGTGATGCTTGGAAAGCAGTCTGGTGCCATTACTCTGACGGCAAGTGTGACATTGCTGGAGAACTTAGGTTCGGAAATAGTTGCCTATCTCGATGTCTCTGGTACTCAAATCATCACTGTCGTCTCGCATCGCGATGCTAGTGCATTGAATGCGCTCGGCACGAAGAGCGCGACAATTTCGATAAAGCCCGAGTCCATCCTGCTTTTTGATTCCCAATCTCAGGCCATGATTGGAACAGGAGCTGCCCTTGTTTGATATTCACCTTAAGAACTTAACCAAGAGTTTCGGCGCTCTTACTGCCGTGAATGACATTACCTTTACTATCCCAAAGTCTTCTGTAACTGTTCTCCTTGGACCATCGGGTTGTGGCAAAACCACATTAATGCGAATGATTGCTGGGCTTGAGAAACCAACGTCGGGTGGCATCTTTTTTGATGATATTAATGTGACAAAGGTTTCAACTCGACGCCGGAATATCGGAATGGTCTTTCAATACCCTGTTATCTATCGCGGCACTACTGTGAAGCGGAACCTTGAGCTACCTCTACTCTCAGAAAAACTAGAGCAAAAAGAAGTTGAGAGCCGAGTCCGCAATGTTGCTGAACTTTTAGGAATATCTGCATCGCTTAATACCTTAGTGGAAGAATTAGATAACGGAACTCGTCAGAAAATTGCTGTTGGCCGTGCTATCGCGCGTGAACCTAAGATAATTCTCTTTGATGAACCCGTTACCAATATTGATATTACGGCCAAATTGGAGTTGAAGCGATCGCTCAAGGAGGTTTTTGGACGGCTCTCTCAGACCATCGTCTATGTAACGCATGATCAGACTGAGGCCATGACCTTGGCTGATCAAATCGCTCTCATGCAAGATGGTGTTATCACCCAGTGCGCACCACCTTCTGAAATTTACACACTTCCCAATAGTCAATTTGCTGGTTGGTTCCTTGGCAACCCAGGAATGAATTTCGTTGAAAAGAAACATTTAAAAATAAGTGCCACTGCAATCAGTGCACCAGCTCTGTTTTCGCAGAGCATCAATCTAGGTACTCAGGCGTCCAAGGTTGCTTCTCTCGGTGTGCGAGCAGAATCGATCGCTGTTTCTTCAAAAGAGATCAGTGGTTCAAAACCTGCTCAAGTTCTCCGAAAGTCCCTGGGAATCGGAGGCCAGTATCTCCTCGATCTTGATTACTCAGGAGTAAACCTCAAGGCCCGAGTACCACATGCCCTTGGGAAAGAGGTCTCAAATCAAGTGTGGACAACCATCGATAATGACAAAATTATCTTCTTTGACGAGAATGGGTCTGCAATCTAGAACTCGGAAAACGGGTCAAAAAATGTTCTACTTCGGTTCCAACACGAAGCGCGACCTCACTGCGTCATCGCACTTCGCAATCGCCTCGACTGCGCTTGCTTTAGCAGAAGAATTTGATGATGCTCGCATTTTTCTTCTTCCTTCGGCGCCGCTCTTCTATCCGCTATCACTCCAGGCCCGCGGATCTCGACTATGGATAGGAAATCAAGTTATCTCTGGTACATCAGGACGTGATCTAACCGGTGAGATTTCCGCCGCTTTAGTCAAGTCTCTAGGTTCAAGCATGGTCATGATTGGCCACGGTGAACGACGACGATACTTTGATGATGCAGAGGCGATTGAAGCTCAGATTCGACAAGCAGAAGAATCTCGCTTACGAATTCTGTTTTGTGTTGGCGAAAGTCAGGTAGTACTAGATCCCCAGAAATTACGAACTTTTCTTCGCCGTCAACTGCGACCTCTGTCCTCGGTTACCACACAACTAATGCTCGCATACGAACCGCTTTTCTCTATCGGAATCGGCGGGAAGGCTGCAGCAGAGGGATACGTGGCTCGGACTCTTTCAATTCTGAAACAGGAATTGAATCGAATAAATAAATCCCAAATTCCCATACTCTATGGTGGATCAGTTAACGCTCGTAACGCATCTTCTTACGCAGCGCTACCGAATTGCGATGGACTCTTCGTCGGTCGAAGTGCGTGGAGTTCACGAGGATTGAAGGCCGTATTTCGCGCGGGCTATTCTGGATTTCAAAGTAAAGAATAAAGCTTCAATTAGACCATTCCCATAGGTCGTCGCAACGCCTCCATTACTGGGGCGTAGATAAGGTCTTCATAATCTAATCCTGCAGCGATCCAACCTTTAGCAAACGTCCCATCGCGTCCCAAATACGGGTGCGCATTAACCTCAAGAAAGAGTAACTGATCGTCCTTAGTCAAGATAAACTCTACTTGTGCGTATCCAGAAATCTTGGTGCCTTCGAAAACTTTCTCTGCCGTCTCTTTAATGTTCTTTACTATTTCGTCTGAAAGGTCTGTAACAACCTCTTGGGTGTATTTTGATTGATCACTTCGTGTGATGAAATTGAAAATTCCCCCATCCTTGACTTTGGTTTCGACAATTGAACTAATGAAGTTTCGGCGCTCCGAATCTTCCAATACTCCGCATTCTAGAAATCTTGCGTCTTCGTAATACTCCTCAGCCAAAAATCGACCATCGAATCTTCGCGCAATTGCGACCGCATCTTTCATCTCTCGCGGGAAACGAACAATGCTAATTCCTACTCCATTAGTACCGCGACAAGGTTTTATGACAATTGGAAGTTTGAGTGAAGCGGCGCGAACTACGTTTGAGAGTGCATCCCGACGCCAGGATTTATCAGGAATAACCACATGTTTAGGAGTAGGTATATCGACGGCAGTTAGTAATAACTTGACCGTTGATTTATCGAATGCAATAGCAGAGCCAAGTGAATCGGAGCCAATAAGTCGAACACCCATAGCCTCAAAAAGTCCAGCGAGGCGACCATCGCCCCCCGGTGCACCTAGTACAAGAGAGAAGACTGCATCATAGGAAATAAATATTCGTGGAGGAAAATCACTAATCTGAGCCCCTGAAATAGTTGATGCGTTTTCGTTCGAAAGCTCGAAGTCTTTCTTCGTAAGTTCCGTTAAAAGAGAGGGAAGATTGTTGAAAACTACCCACGAACCTTCAAGAGTGATGCCTACTGCGCCCACATCAAATTCACGACTTTGTAGAGCTTCGAATACATCCTGAAATGCTCGACAAGATCGAAAATTATCGCTATTTGCTCCACCAAACAGCATGACGATTCTGGTCTTCTGTATTGGACTATTTTCACCCGACATAGGTAAAGGCTATCGTGGGAAGCATGAATTGGACAACTACGAGCTGAACTCTATTACAATCGACTTAATGATTACCGTTACTCACGATGAATACAGCAATTCTGCAGAGCGAAAAAAGATCATTAAAAAAGTAGCATCCGTTCTTACTGAAGATTCGATTATCATCGCTCCTGTCTTGCTTGGATATGCATATGTATCAAGTGGAAATTCCGAATTTGCCATGAGTCGTATCAAGGAGCTCAAAGGCATGGCACCCGAGATATCTCTTGTTAGATTGGTAGCGAATGTTGAACAAATTGAAGCACTGTGTGGTTCTCTTACATCCGAACAAATTCGCCTTTTAGAAAAGTATTGGCCGGGCCCTTTGATAGCAGAAAGAGCGACAATTCCCGAGTTACGCTATTCATTTGGATCTAGAAGACTTCCCGATACCCTGTTCTTCACTCAAGCATCTAATTCGCTTTTGGCTGGAGTCTGCCGTGCGATAGGACCTCTCGCATTTTCTCCCATTATAAAGATTGACCATTCGAGTAACGGACGAAAGGCTTTAACTGCTCTAGAACAACTTCCCATCTCAGCCAACGAAAGTATTTCTCTTGTAATCGAAGGCACAGGAGTTTGGTCGACCGCGCAATCAACCCTCATCTCACTGTCCGGGGTGGATGTGAAACTCACCAAAGCCGGTGAAATTACTGCAGAGATGATTCGTGAGGTAGTACCCCGCGCCCAGGTCAACTCAGGGAATTAATACTCCAGATGAGAAATGGAATGTGAGTGCAAGAATTAAATCCCTAATTACCCGAAGAAAAAGCAGCATCAAAGGACGCTTTCGGCGGTTCAATTGCGCACATTCTTCGGATAAACTCAAGAGACTCTGGACCACCAATCAATCGATCCATGCCAGCGTCTTCCCATTCAACAGAGATTGGTCCGTCGTAACCGATTGCATTAAGCATTCGGAAACATGCTTCCCATGGAACATCACCGTGACCTACAGAGACAAAGTCCCAGCCGCGACGTTGATCAGCCCATGGAAGATGTGAGCCTAGGCGACCATTTCGTCCATTGAGTTGCTTCTTCGATTCCTTGCAATCAACATGGTAGATACGATCTTTGAAGTCCCAGAGGAATCCAACCGGATCAAGATCCTGCCAGATGAAGTGGCTCGGATCGAAGTTAAGGCCGAAAGCTGGACGATGATTGATTGCTTCAAGAGTGCGGACTGTTGTCCAATAATCGTAGGCAATCTCGGATGGATGAACTTCGTGTGCAAACTTCACTCCAACTTCATCAAAAACGTCAAGAATGGGATTCCACCGATCTGCAAAATCTTTATAACCCGCATCAATCATTGCAGGTGGAACTGGCGGAAACATTGCAACGGTGTGCCAGATTGATGAACCTGTGAAGCCCACAACGACGTTGACGCCGAGTTTGGCTGCAGCGCGCGCAGTGTTTTTCATTTCTTCAGCGCAACGTTGACGGACTCCTTCTGGATTGCCATCGCCCCACAAACGTGAAGGGAGGATTCCTTTGTGGCGCTCATCAATTGGGTGATCGCAGACTGCTTGGCCCACAAGGTGATTTGAGATTGCGAAGACTTTGAGGTTGTACTTCTTAAGAATTGCATGGCGGCCCTCGACATATCCGGGCTCATTGAGCGCGCGATCTACCTCGAAATGATCACCCCAGCATGCGATTTCGAGTCCGTCGTAGCCCCAAGACGAAGCTAGGCGGCACATCTCTTCAAAGGGCAGATCTGCCCATTGGCCGGTGAAAAGTGTTACTGGACGTGGCATTGCTTGCTCCTTCTATTTGACTTGCGTGAGTTGGGAATTATTTCCTGCGCTTGCTTCGACTGCATCGAGGACTTTTTGTACATAGAGACCATCGTCGAATGATGGTGATGGATTGCTGCCCTTGTTAATTGCAACCACGAAGTCGTAAATCTCATGAGTGAACGTGTGTTCGTATCCAATGATATGTCCGGGTGGCCACCACGCAGCAACATACGGTTGTGCACCATCAGTTGCGAGAATCTTTCGGAATCCCGCCTCTGATGAGGCGTGAGTATGGTCGTGATACAAAAGTTGATTCATATCTTCAAAATTGAAATAGATACTTCCTTTGGATCCATTCACTTCGATTGACATCGCATTTTTGCGACCGGCTGCGAAGCGTGTTGCTTCGAAGGTTCCGATTGCACCGTTTTCGAAGTTTGCAGTAAAGACTGCGGTGTCATCAACAGTCACAGTTCCACGGCCATTCGAGGTTCCAGCGGTGAGTCCTGTGTATGCGCCAGGAAGTGGTCGTTCCTTGATGAATGTCTTGAGTTGACCACTTACAGAAGTAATTTTCGAACCCGTGAGAAAGTATGAAGCGTCGATGATATGGGCTGCAATATCACCAAGCGCACCAGAACCAGCAGTTTTCTTGTCGAGGCGCCAGACGAGTGGGAATTCAGGATCAATGATCCAGTCTTGAAGGTAATTGGCGCGAACGTGGTAAATCGTTCCAAGCTTGCCACTTTCAATGAATTGCTTAGCTACTGCAAGTGCAGGAACTCGACGATAATTGAAAGCAACCATCGATTTTACTGATTTCTTGGCAGCTTCATTTGCAGCTTGGGCCATAGCTGCGGCTTCAGAAGCATTGTTTGCTAATGGTTTTTCACAAATAACATGCTTGCCAGCCTTGAGTGCTGCAATTGCAATTTCTTCATGAGTGTCACCCGCGGTACAAACGTCGACAATGTCGATATCGTCACGCGCAATAACTTTCTTCCAATCAATCTCGCCCTCTTGCCAACCAAATGTAATGCGCGCGCGCTCCAGTGCATCTTTGCTACGGCCACAAATAACTTTCATCTCCACGCGCGGGGCATCCGGGAAAAAGTGATTCACGCTGCGCCACGCATGCGAATGAACTTTGCCCATAAAACCATAGCCAATCATGGCCACACGTAGTGTTTGAGACATCAGCACTCCTTTTCCTTATTCTTGATTCGAACTTGGCGGCTCATACACAATAAAAGTCCTTTCCGTGGCGTTTCGTCAATAGTCTGTGGAAAATCAATTCGATTCTCCAAGAAGAGGCGCCATGAGCTCGACTATCTCGTGCATGTTGGCTCGAAGATGCCCAAGGTGGCTCTCAATAGTGCGCTTGATGGCAGATAATTCTTTGCCAACAACGGCATCTGCAATTTCAATGTGCTCATCTGAGCAAGTGATGAGGTCACGCGCCCCAGAAACCGAACGTGCCCAGAATCGTTGGACTCGGCGTCGTGTTACTCGTGACACATCTGCAATCATGTCGTTGTTAGCAGCGCGCATTATGGTTTCGTGAAAAATCCTGTCATATTTCATCCAACCATCACGATCATTATTTTTCGCACACCTTGCCATGTTCCTAGCTGATTCTTGTAACGCAACAGCGCCAGCATTATCGATGTTCTTGGCCGCACGTTGGAACATATAGATATCACATAGCATCAAAAGATCAATAGCTTCATCAACATCTCTCTTGGTCAACATTGCAACAGTAAAACGTCCTGCTTCCCCACGTTTGACTAGACCTTCTGACTCCAAACGCATGAGAGCTTCCCTTACTGGAGTTCTACTCACCCCAAGTTCCGCAGCTAATTTATTCTCCGAGATTTGAGAATTGGTTGGGATTCGAAATGATGTGATGGCAGCAATCAGCCACTCGTAAGCATCGTCACCAAGTGACTCAGTACTCTTGACTGGTTGTTTTGTAGCGCTCTTTTTTGCTGCCATGGTCTTCTCTTTACTTCAGACGCGATTGACGAATTCGCGATTTTTGACATTGACGGGAACTTTCATCAATTCAAGAACACCTTTTGCGACGTGAGTGCTGTAGCGGTTAAATGCCTCTTCGCCTTTGGCTTTGGTTGCGCGCATGGGATTTCCGATGATTCCGTTTTCGACGAATTCATGGTGATCCATTGGAAATTGAAAGTATTGATATCCCTCAAATTCGACATCTGGCATTCCGTCATTCTTTGAAAATGACTGCGGGAGAAAGGCAGGAGTATGGGCGCGAGTATCAACTGCGCGCTCCATGCGAACGAGATTGTCGTTCCAGGCCATATCTTGTGAAGTCTCTAATTCGCTTGAATGCCAGCCCGGAGTTTCTTCTGGCGGATTCTCCATGAGGCCGGCAAGAATGCCGGTGTATCGCTCCATGTAAGGCTTAACAAATCCAATTAATGCGTTTGTCTCGTAACGGAGTTTTCGAAGCACGGGATCGACAACTTTGATGTTCGAGCCATGGCCGTTTACAAAGATGATGCGATTGAAACCATGGTGAATCAATGAGCGAGCGACGTCATACATCAATGCATTCAGAGTCTCGGCGCGAACAGTTATGGTGCCACGACCTTGACCTGCCCCGTACATATGCTGCGGTGAATAACCAGTCCAAATTGGTGGAGTATGTAGAACGCCGATCTGTTCCGAAACGCGAGCAGAAACTTCGATTGCTGTAATCGTGTCGGTATAGAGCGGAAGATGTGGACCATGTTGTTCTGTGCTTGCCATTGGAACTAGAACAACATCCTTAACTGCAAGGTATTCATTGATGTCGACATAGGACAGATCGCCTAAGTTCCAGGAACGGAACTTGCTGCGGAAGTCATCGTCGCCTGTAGTTATATGAGGGACCTTCCTCGGCGGTGTTATGTAACTTGTCATCTCTGCTCCTTTATTTCTCTATGCGACTTTGGACGTTACGAGAGTTAGAAATTCTTCGGCAACAACCATGCCGAACTCGGGTGAGTTTGCATGCATTGCATAACTATGAACTGGAATTGTTGAATTAAGTTTGGCTCGCATTGAACTTTCGAAGAGAGCATCTGCATCACGATCCCAGAAGACTCCACCTGGGACATTCGGGATCGAGAACCCTTCGCTTGGGATCACAATCGTGACTGGCCCCCGTGATGTATTGGCGCACTCGGCGAAATATTCGCCGATTTTGCCCATCTCTTCTTTTGTGCATCGCGCAAGGGCAAACTCTGGATTGTGATCATAAATGGGGCGTGTTTTCATCTGATCAGGGATTGAAGTGGTGTGATGAACTGAGAAGTCCACGCAGGCTGGAACTAGAATCTGCGGGATCCCGAGTGGCCCAACACGTTTCATTCGCTGGGGTCCCCCGTAATGGATACCGCCTACAAGAGTCCCCACAATTTCTGAGGGAGTGAAATCAATAACCCCAACGAACTGTCCAGCTTCTGCCAGTTCTTCCATTGCGGGACCACCCACACCATTCGCATGGAAAGTGACGACTTCATAACCAGATTTCTCCAGTTCTTTTTGTAGCGCCATCACTGAAGTTGTGGTGTTTCCTAGCATTGTGACAGCGACATATTTGCTTCCGGCAGGTGGAGCCGTGAGTTGATGTCCATGCGCAACTAACCCTGCCATTGCGGCCACCGCATTGTCATAAATCGTCTTGGAAATGTGATTGAGTCCCAAGATGTCGATGACGGTGTGCATGACCAACATGTCACTTGTCCCAACGAGTGGTCCGAATTCGTGTCGACCAGAAGCGATAGGTGATAAGACTAATTTAGGAATACCAATCGGAAGTTGCATCAAAGCAGCTGCAGACATAACCGAACCCTCGGCGCCACCAATCCCTATGGCGCCGAGGACGGTACCTGCATCTGATAACTCCTTCACTTTCGTAATGACGAAACTTCTCATCCTTTCTACTGCACGACCACGAGTTCCGGAGTTTTGTAGCTCTTGAAGCGTTAATCCGCCAACAGCTGCAAGTTCTTCGTGGCTGATATCAGGAACAATTCCCAAGGGTTCACCCAATATTCCTGTATCAATGACCGTAGTTTTTATCCCGAGCCTGTTTAATCCATCACGAATATAAGCAGCCTCTGGACCCTTAGTATCTAAGGTCGCGATGATGAGTACAGATTTCGTCACAACGATTGATCTTTTCAAAAGTGATTAGATCAACGGAAGGAGAGTCTTAGCGTTCTCTTCAACCAACCAGTCATAGAACGATTCGGTAAGAATGCTCGAACCGTGATCGATAATGAACTTGAGTTGCTCTGGAGAGATGTCGACGTTATCGAAGTTTGTTTCGAGCGCATTCTTGTAGTGGTTAGCAGGAGTGCGATCGATTGGTGCAACGAATTCCGCGGTGAGCGCCCCGTCGTAACCAATGCTGGAGAGCGTGGAAACTACCTTCTTCCAGTCATAGT
>Ga0214917_10002758_pt1 | contig 21068 bp, 10 predicted proteins | sample LL_1208_BB_MetaG_FD_177983 | JGI IMG/M metagenome (GOLD analysis project Ga0214917, IMG submission 177983) | Freshwater microbial communities from Lake Lanier, Atlanta, Georgia, United States - LL_1208_BB | ecosystem: Environmental > Aquatic > Freshwater > Lake | place: USA: Georgia | collected...
AACATAAATAAACAAAAAGGCAGTCTATTAAATAATGGCGAAACTAGGAATATTTACTGGAACCTCACCAAATGATAGTACTGGAGATACTTTATCTCAAGGTGCTGCAAAGATTAATAGTAATTTTAGTGAAATTTATAATGCGATTGGAGATGGGACAAATATAACAAATAGTATTGCATTTGCAAGTACTGCTGGAATTGCAACAAATGTAATTGGTGGTATTGCTTCTGTTACTACTTTTCGTGCTTCTGGTATTTCCACAGTACTTTCAAGTAATCTTAAAATTAGAAATCCAGCAAATACTTTTGAATATTCAATTATTGCATCTGCAATTACTGCAGATAGAACTATTACATTACCATTAATTACTGGTTCTGATACGTTTGCAACTTTGGGTCTAGGACAATCTTTTTCTGGAATATCAACATTCAGTAACTTATTTACATTATCTCAAACTACTCAAAATATTGATTTAGGAAGCACCCAAACAACAGGAACTTGGACTGCTGGTGGAACTAATCAAACTGGTTCGATAACTCTTGGTGTATCCACTAATTCCCAAACAGTTAATATTGCAACTGGAATTGGGTCAACTGGAACTACAAAGACAATAAACATTGGTACTGGCAGTAGTGGAATTACAAGAATTACTGTTGGTTCTGCATCCACTCTTGGTATTGGTACTTTTGTAATCAATCCTAGAATGAATGTTGGAATTGGTTCTACAATTCCATTATATACTCTTGATGTTTCTGGTGATATTCGTTCAACTGGAACAATTTATGGCAATCTTAATGGTTCAATATCAGCTGCAACAACAGCAACAAATGTCATTGGTGGTATTGGTTCCATCACTAACTTAAATGTATCTGGAATTACAACTCTTGGAATAACAACAGCATCCCAACTTCAAGTAACTGGTATTACAACATTAGCATCATTAGGTGTTACTGGACTTACTACATCTTTAAATCTTAATATTTCTGGTATTTCTACCATAGCATCATTAGGTGTTACTGGACTTACTACATCTTTAAATCTTAATGTTTTTGGTTCTGTTGGTATAGGAACTACAAATCCAGACAAAAAGTTTGTAGTTTATGGTTCTGGTGGAAATTTTGTTTCAGAATTTTATAATACAAATAATGCTCCAAATAACAATGGAGTTTATATTCGTACACTCAATACTAATTCTACAACTTATGTATTGAGTGTTAATAGTGGAACTGATGGTTCAAATCAAATATTGTTAGTTAGAGCAGATGGCAATATTGGAGTAGGAACAACAAATCCAACATCTTCACTATCTGTAAATGGTTCAACGGTGATTGGAACAGAAATATTAAATATGACTGGTTTATCCAGCACATTTACAACTGTTGGAAGTAATACTTTTATTGTTCCTGCTGGTGTAACAAAAATTTCTGCTGTATTGATTGGTGGTGGTGGAGCAGGTGGTGGTGGTTCTATTGGTGGTTCTGGTGGAGCATCTGGTGGTCCTGGAGGTCAAGGTGGTGGTGGAGGAGGATTGAGATATGTTAATGATTTCCCAGTAACTCCAGGTCAAACTCTTACTGTTATTGTTGGTGCTGGTGGAAATGGAGGAACTGGTGCTGGAGGAGATGGTGGAGATAGTTCAATAACAGGAATTGCTACAGCATTTGGTGGAAAAGGTGGTGCAGCAAATAATACAGGAACAGCAGTTGGTACTGGTGGTGCTGGTTCTGGTGGTTCTGGTGGAGCAACTGGAGGTTCTGGTGGAACTGCAACTTTAGTTTCTGGTGCTGGTGGAGGTGGTGCTGCTGGTTATAGTGGAAATGGAGGAACTGGTGGAAATGGGTCAGTAACTAATGGTGGAGATGCTGGATCTGGTGGTGCAGCAGGTGGTGGTGGTGCTCCGAGTAATTCTGGATCTGGTGGTGGAGGAGTTGGAGTATTGGGACAAGGAACTTCTGGATCATTATCAAATGGTGTTGGAAATGCTGGTTCTGGTGGATCAAATGGTTCACTTGGAAATGCAAATGACGGTGCTACTGGTGGATTGTTTGGTGGTGGTGGAGGTGGTGCTGATGGTAATGTTGGTTCAGTTACTAGTGGCGGAAACGGAGCACAAGGTGTTGTGAGAATTATATGGTCTCCAAGTTCCAAATTCTCAAGATTATTCCCAACAAATCAGGTTGGAAACAATATAAATCAATAAGGGTATTAAAGAAAAATGGCAAACAACACAGGAACATTTTTTAACGTTAATGATAATGATGGAATACCTTTAGTTGGTGTTTCCACTGATGGTAAGGTGATGATTAATCACCTTTATGGAAATTGTTTGATTGGTTCCACATCAGTTACAGGAACCGCATCACAACCACTTCAAGTCACTGGTGGTGCTTATGTTTCTGGTAACCTTGGTATAGGAACCATAAATCCAACTGCAACTCTTGAAGTTGTTGGTAGTTTGAAAGTATCAGGAACAATTACTGGTACTGCTACAACAGCAACTACTGCTTTTGGGTTCTCTACAACTGCTAGTATAAACACTTCTGGTATTATAACTGCTACTGGAGGTTTTGTAGGAGGTCTTACTGGTACAGCATCAACTGCTAATAACGTAAGTTCTACTATTAATATAAACACTAGTGGAATTATAACTGCTACTGGAGGTTTTGTAGGAGGTCTTACTGGTACTGCATCCACAGCAACGGCAGCAGGAACTGCATATGGATTAACCGGAAGTCCTAATATCACTGTAGGAAACGTGACTGGTTCTGCAGCAACATTCACAAACAACTTGAATGTTGGTACTGCAATTACAATGTATAGTTCTACTGGTATTATCAGTGCCACCAAGTATTATGGTGATGGTTCCAGTTTATCTGGAATAGATGCAACAAGAATTGTTTCTGGATTATCAAGTGTAACTGTTGCAACTTCAAGTACCATTTCTGCCTATGTAAATGGTTCTAACATTTTTAATGTAACAGGAACTGGTGTTACGATGACTTCTGGTAAGAGACTTGATGTTTCTTCTTATACAGAAAATGTAAATTTCTTGGGTTCAGTAAGTGGTAGTACTGTATTGGATGTTGGAACATATTCAGTTTTTGTTGCAGATATTTCTGGAACAACGTCAGTTACTTTCACATTAAGTGGAGCAGTTTCTGGAAGATTATCTTCTGCAACCTTAATTTTAAGATTTTCAGGAAGTGGATCCAGAAGTGTAAATTTAGCATTTAATCCAAAATATGTTGGGGGTGCTGGTCCAATATATTCTACAACAGCAGTCACGGATATTATTTCATTCTTTACTGCGGATGCAGGAACAACCACATTTATATCTGTCGTAGGACAAGCTTTTTCATAATTATGTTTAATAAAGCAACATTATTTGGTGGATCTTTTACTAAGGTTTATACACCCACAATCACATCACCAACAGCAAGTCAACTTTTAAATACAAGAACACCAACAATTACATCAAGTGCTTTTTCGAAGTATGGTAATATAACTCATGCATCAACTGATTGGCAAGTTTCTGATTCTTCTGATTTTAATACAATTCGTTGGTTGTCAGTAAATGATTCAACAAATAAAATATCAATCACTTCTACTGATTTAAAAGGTGGAAATCGTTACGTAAGAGTTAGACATAAGGCAAGTAATGGAAATTATAGTGATTGGTCTGACCCAATTTTATTTACTATTCCAGTACAAACACCAGTGGTTTTATTTACAAGCAACCTTTCGTCAACACATAATCGAACAGCGGGAGATAGTTCGAGTTTTAGTGTTGATGTTGTAGATGCCGATAATACAAATGCCACTAATACGATTTCATATCAATGGTATTTGAGTACTGATGGTGGTAATAATTATTCTCCAATTTCTGGAAAAACAACTAATACTTTAGATCGTTATTCAACATTTTATCGTAGTGATAATGGACATAAAATTAAATGCAGAGTATCTATTACGAATTCTGTAGGTAGCAATTCTGCTGATTCTGAGGTTTGTACTTTAACAGTTGCAAGAAATTATGATTGCAATAGTTCAACAGTAACGGGAACTCAAAGTTTTGGAAGTGGTTTGAAACCATCTACGAATGGAAATGGAGATGAACAATGGTGGGAATGGTCTCCGGGGTATAGTGATATATGTTCTATTGATGGAAACTTAAGTAGCTTTAATGCTAAAGGTAGATTTTGTAATTGGAATATGGAACTTGAATTAAGAATTACAAAATCTACTGGTGATGGAGGTAGAGTACATTGGGGGTCTCAACAAAAATCTGGTTCTCAACAAAATTATCAAACTTTTGATAACGTTAAAGCAAATGGTGGAGTATGGAATCCAAATAATGATGGAACGCCAACTTATCGACTTATGGTAATTGACAATGGCACAAATTGTACAAATAATTCTTCGCAAGATATTGGTTGCGAATCTGGTGCTATAACTTTGAATTATTCTTACAAAAGAGCAAATCTTTATTTTGAAACACGACCATAAATATTTTAAAATCATTAATATAATTCATTAATTTAGAGTAATAATGCGAACAGTTCCAGGGTCAGGTGCAGTTCTTAAACCAGAATTTGAACTACCGTTTTATTCTGTGTCAAAAATTTATGTAATCGATGGTGGTTCTGGATATGCTTCAACAAATCCACCAAAAATTACAATACAAGATACTGTAACTCCAGTGATAGAAGGAGTTTTCTATCCTGTAATTTCTGGTAGTTCTATTCAAAGTGTAAAGGTAATTAGTGGTGGATCTGGGTATTATCCAATATCATCAGAAAGTCAAACAAGAATTGGTATTGGTACAACATCTTTAGTTGAATCACAATTTGTGACTAAAGAATATGGTGCTGGAATTATAATGGGAGTAAGTGGTGGTATTGGAAGTGCAATATTTGAGAATGGATATAATGTAGCAATCAGTACTACAATTACTGGTATATCAACTTTAATACCAAATGCGTCAAGTCGCATTTATGGATTTGGAAATCCAATTCCATCAACTACGTCTGGAATTGGAACTGGAGCAACATTTGAAGTTTGGATTACTTATGATGGTTCGGTAACTGGAAATCCAATTTCAACATCTATTATTCTCAAAGATGGTGGAAGAGGATATGGAATAGGAAATACAGTTTCAATTGCTGGAACTTATCTTGGAGGAACAAATCCAACCAATACATTATCATTCAAAGTATCTAAAGTTTCTAGTACATCAATAGTATCGGCAGCAAATTCAACATATACTGGTATTGCTGGTTCTACAATAGTTGGTGTTGGTTCTGGTGCAAAATTTAATATATCAAGAGATTCTTTGGGAAAAATTAGTTCAGTTGAAATTGCAAATGGAGGAAGATATTATAATGTTGGAAGTCAAACTGATGGATCTTTGACGGATATTATCAGTATTGCTGGAACATCTATTGGTGGTTCTACACCAGCAGATAATTTATATCTTTCACCAACACTTTTGGGAACTGATATTTTACCAAAAATTTTATATGTTGATAAGTTAGATGATAACCAATTTAAAGTATCTGGACTATCTACTTCTTTTGATTTGGATATTAAAAATTATGGAATTGGAACTCATTCATTTGCATATCCTGAACCAAATTCAAGTTCCTTAATTACGATTGATAATATCATTCAATCACCTTTATATAGAAGAGGAATTACATTATATCCATCAAAAGCAATTGGAATTGGAAATACAATTTACTTAAGATCTGGTATTTCATCATTAACATCTTTGGATGTTTTGATGATAGATTCCGAATTAATGAAGGTCAGATCAGTTGGAATTGGTTCAACTAATAGTGTTATTGTAGATAGAGCATATTATGGGACAGTTGCTGCAGCACATACTGTTGGAGCAGCAGTTACTGTAATGAGAGGTGATTTTAATATTGTTAAAGATACAATTTATTTTACTGATCCACCATATGGAAAAATAGGACAAGAAAGTTTACAAGTAAACTCATCATTTCAAGGAAGAATTTTTTCAAGAAGATTTGATCCAGGAAAACCATCAGATAAAAATTTAATTATTGATGATATTTCTAAAGATTTTATTGGAAAAACAATTTCTGTAGGAATTAAAACAGGAACTCTAAATTCTTCAACCAAAAATATAATTAGTGGAATTGATACAACATCTTTAAGTTTAGGAGATGTTTTAAATTTACAATATACCGAAAATCAATATATTATAAGAAATACAGTTATTCAATCTATAGGTGTTGGGTCAATTACCATTTCCCCAAATCATAATGTAAATACTGGAATTGCTACAACAACATTCAATATTACAAATTTGAACTTTGTATTAAAATCAAATGGTGAAAGTATATCTGGATTATATTCTAACATCAACAGCAAATCAAGTATAAACAATAATCCATTTATTTTATTAAATAATGTTTCTCAAATATCTGATAGTGATTTTATTATTGATACTGAAGGAAATAATACTATTAAATTTGTAAGTGGTGTTCCAAATGCTGGAAAAATTGTTAGGGTTGCAATTACTACTGGATATGGTTATCAACCACTTGTAGGTGCTTCTGCAACAGTTTCTGTATCTGCTGCTGGCACAATATCAAATATTTATTTAACTGGTGCTGGAAGTGGTTATAGAACTGATCCAGTAATTAGTGTCGCATCCACAATTGGTAGTGGTGCTACGATTACTGCTTCAATTGGATCTGGAGGAACAATCACTTCATTGAGTATTATAAATCCAGGTTCTGGATATACAACTGCTGCAAAACCAATTATCAAAATACCAATTCCATCAAATTATAGTAATCTTGGTGTTGCTTATGCTAATGGTTCTAGTGGTGTCGGAGAAGGAGCAAAGGTTTCTGTTATTGTAAGTAATGGGTCTAGTATTACTGGATTTACGTTAGAAGATCCTGGATATGGTTATAAAGTTGGTGAGGTATTAAAAGTCGTTGGTATTACTACAAATCCATCAGTTGGAGCAGGATTTAGTGAATTTAGAATGACAGTACAAGAAACATTTACAGACAAATTTAGTGGATTTTATCCAGGTCAATTTGTTAGGATTGATAGTCTTGCACCATATTTTACTGGGAAAAAACGTAAATTCATATTGACCTTTACATATCTTGGTACAACAGAAACTTTTTCAGTAAGAACAGATCCAAATTCGGATTTAAAAGTTGGAAATAACTTTTTTGTTTTTATAAATGATATTTTACAAAAACCAGAAGAATCTTATAAAATAATTGGTTCACGAATAATTTTCAATGAAGCACCAAAACCAAATTCAAAATGTTTAATTTTATATTATAGAGGATCAGATTTAGATGTAGAACAAGTAGATCCACCAAAAACAATTAAAGAAGGTGATTCCATTCAAATTGGAGAAAATATATTAGATCCATATGATAGAGAACAATTTGAACGTGTTGTTAAAAAAATTGTTTCTTTTGATAGTTTTGATACATTTCCTTACGATAGTATTGGAATTAATACTGACCCCAAAAAAGCAAGACCCCTCAAATGGACCAAACAAACACGAGATAGAGTTATTAATGGTGTTTTGTATTCAAAAGGAAGACCAGATTTAAAATCAAGAAATACACCAACAACAAGAATTATCAAATCGGTATCAAAAAATGATAATATCATATATGTAAATAATGCTTTTCCATTATTTGTAGAAGATATTGGAAGAGGATTAACAGAAGAATTGAGAGATATTATTATTCTCGACAATAAAACAGTTGACTCTGCATCTGGAACTACAGTTATTTCTGCTGCATCAACTGTTTCAAATATAACAATTACAAATTCTGGTTCTGGTTATCAAGTTGCAAATCCAACGGTTGCAATTTCTTCGGCATTTATAACAAGAAAGGATCCAATTTATAATTGGAAAGGGACTTCTGGAATAACTACAAATTATGAAATAAAATCAATTACTTATGGAAATATTTTTGTTGGTGTTGGAACAAGCAGTCTTTTGGTTAAAAGTATAGATGGAACTTCTTGGTCGGATAGCAGTATTGGATATGGAAATTCAATAACATTCAATTCTGTTGCATTTGCAGGAACAAACACATATGTTGCTGTGGGTCAAACTGGAAAAATCATAACAGCAACTGCAATTGGAACTTCAGTATCTTCTTGGATTGAATGTAAATTGACTAATAGAACTATTGAATTTGTTAGTGACATCGTAACTGATACACCTAGCACATATAATGGTGAATTTAAAGATATTTCTTATTCTTCATCAAAAAATACTTTTGTTGTTGTTGGTAAAATTTCAAATTATAACCAAATATCTCCAATTTTTACTGCAGTTGGAATTGGATCTACACAATTTTTTGAAAAAAATAAAACAAATATAAAAAATCTAAATTCTATTGCAAATAATAATAATATTTTCATTATAGTTGGTGATGATGGAACAATTTATTATTCATTTGATACTGAAAATTGGTCTGTTGTTGGGGATTTATCAAAACCAACTACTCAAAAATTGAATAAAATTATTTGGGATGGGACAAACTTTGTTGCAGTTGGAAATAATGCAGCAATTATAACATCTCAAAATGGAATAAATTGGGTTTTGCAACCTGGTGTAAACATTACAAATAATTTAACAAATATAAACTACTATGATGGTGTTTATGTTGTATTGGATGATAATGGCAATTTATATTATTCATTAGATTTATCAAATTGGGAACAAAGATCAACAAATCAATCAAATGCTATTAAAGATTTAATTTTTGTTCCATCACTAAGTTATGAAGGAAGATATATTGTAGTTGGTTCTGCTGCAACAATTATGTATTCAGAACCAATTTATAATAGAGCAACAGCAACATCTTCAACCACAAACGGTATTGTAACTTCGGTAACAATTACAAATGGTGGATTTGGTTATTCCCAAACAAATGTTCCTCCTGTTATTTTTGAAAGTCCAAAACCAAATAGAGAGAAGGTTTATTCAATAAAAGCAAAAGGTGATTTTGGAACTATAATTGGTATTAATACAATAGGAATTGGAGCATCTTCTTTAGAATTTAAATTAAAATCAGAAACTTATGATAATGCCAATCTTGGTATTGGATATTCATCACTTGATAAGTTTGGAGTAACATATAGTCAATTGGAACAAGGTGATTACTTTGTAATTTTTGATAGTAATGTAACTTCTGGATATGCTTTAACAGGAATAACAACTACTACTGGAATTAGAGTTGGAACAGCAACTTCATTTATTGATGGTCTCTATAGAGTAGAAAATGTTACAACTCCATCATCTGGCATAGTAACTGTCAGATGTGATTTTGTTCCTGTTAATGGTGGTATAGATAAAGCATTAAATCTTGGAATCAATACAACTGGATTTTATGGAAGATATACTTGGAGTAAAATATATGATTATCAAAATAGAGCAAGAGAAAATCCAAAAGACTTTGTTGTAAATACAAATGATGGATTGTCTGGATTATCCACAGCAGCAGAAATTTATAGAACTCGTGGTTTAATTTAGTAATAAATAGAAAAAAAGTATACGATTAAAATGTCTGCAATTATATCAGATCAATTTAGGATAATGAATGCCGAGACTTTCATAAAAAGTTTTGTTGGTGTTGGAAGTACAGCAAATACTTATTATACTTTTATAGGGCAACCAAATGCTTTAAATTCTCAAGCAAATGGTTCATCATCTTGGGGTGATGGGTTGCCTCCATTGGATGGATTTAAGGAAGAGAATGAAATAAAAGAAACTATCATTTCTATGAAAAAAGTCACTACAAGTGACGTAAGAAGAATGATAAGAAAAAAAACTTGGGAAAGTGGTTCTACTTATGAAATGTATAGACATGATTATACAATTTATAATTTATCTCCAATCACTAATTCTTCTTCATTATATGATGCAAATTATTATGTAATAAATGATGATTTGAGAGTTTATATTTGTTTGCAAAATGGAGCAGATCCAGAAAATCCAAAAGGAAAACCATCAGTAGATCAACCAGATTTTGTAGATTTGGAACCAAGACCTGCTGGAACAAGTGGTGATGGATATATTTGGAAATATCTTTATACCATTAAACCATCTGAAATTGTAAAATTTGATTCTATTGAATTTATTCCTGTTCCAGAAGATTGGGGAACAGTTGGAGAAAGCATTTCGACTAAAAATAATGCTATTAATGGAAAAGTACAAATTTTAACTATAACTAATAGAGGTTCTAGTTATAATCCAATTTCAAAAACATTTACAAATATTCCAATTCTTGGTGATGGGTCTGGAGGAAAAGCAACTGTTGTTGTCGATTCTTTTGGAAAAGTTTCTGATGCTTATGTAACTGATGGTGGAATTGGTTACACTAAAGGAATTATTCAATTTGAACCAGGAGCACCAGGAATTCCAGACACATTAACAAATGCTGGAACAATTGCTAGTTTTGATGTAATTATTCCACCAAAAGGAGGTCATGGATATGATATTTATAGAGAACTTGGTGCTTATAGAGTTTTAGTTTATTCTCGTTATAATACTGATGAAACAAATCCAGACACTATTATTGGAAATGATTTTGCTAGAATTGGAATTATCAAAAATCCAACAAAAATAACAAGTGATGTTGAACCACTTGCAATAGCAGAAGTAAGTGCTTTAAAAGCATTAAAATTGACTGGTGTTGCTACTACATTAACAACTTATGCAGTTGATTCAACAATTACTCAAACAATTAGTACTGGGACTATTGCAATTGGATTTGTTGCTTCATGGAACAATGTAACAGGTGTTTTGAAATACTATCAACCAGTTGGATTGGCAACAGTTGGTGTTGGATATAAAATTAATGATTTTAGTTCTACTGGTTCATCTTTGGTAATAAATGGTGCTGCCTCTGGAACACCATTAAATATTGATACTTCATTTACTGGTATTAGTACAGTAATAAATAATAGGACATATCAACTGGGAAGCAACTTTGTTGCTGGTATTGCATCTGCAGAATATAATAAAAAGTCTGGTGAAATCATTTATATTGATAACAGACCACCAATACCAAGAGCAGCAAGTCAAAAAGAAGATATCAAAATCGTTTTGGAGTTCTAAAGAAAAATGCCACAGAATACTAACCTAAACGTATCTCCATATTTTGATGACTTTGATGCAAAAAAGGGTTATCAAAGAGTTTTATTTAAACCAGGAACTCCAATCCAAGCAAGAGAACTGACAACTCTTCAATCAATTTTACAAAATCAAGTTGAAAAGTTTGGAAAACACTTCTTTAAAGAAGGTTCCATGGTTATTCCAGGTCAAATTGGATACGACTCGGAATATAGTTACGTACAAATTGATGATACGCATTTGGGAATTCCAGTATCAGCATATATTGATAAATTTGTAGGCAAAAGCATAAAAGGGGAAACAAGCGGTGTTACTGCGGTAGTAGAAAATTATATTACAAATACAGAATCAGAAAAAAATAATTATACATTATTTGTAAAATATAAGAGTTCTAGTGATACAAATTTTACAAATAAAACTTTTGTTGATGGTGAAAATCTAATTTCATTAGAAAATGTAGATTACACATTATCTTCAATTAGGGCAAATACATCCTTTGCAACTTCCATTATTTCTGGTTCTGTTGGCAAAGGATCTGCTGCAAAAATTGAAGAAGGTATATATTTTATTCGTGGATTTTTTATTACTGTTTCAAAGCAAGTAGCAATTTTAGATCAATACACAAATACTCCAACATATCGTATTGGTCTTTTGATTGATGAAGAAATTGCAGTAGCATCAAATAATTATAATGATTTATTTGATAACGCTCAAGGATTTTCAAATTATGCTGCCCCAGGTGCTGATAGATTAAAAATTTCCACAACTTTAATCAAAAAAGAAATTGATGATTTTAATGATCAAGATTTTGTAGAATTGATGAGAGTTGAAAATGGTAGATTAACTAAATTTGTAGATAAAACTGATTATAATTTAATTAGGGACGAATTGGCAAGGAGAACTTATGATGAGTCTGGTGATTATTATGTAAAACCTTTTGATATTTCAGTAAAAGAATCATTAAATGATAGAGTTGGAAATAATGGAGTTTATTATTCAAATCAAAAAACAAAACAAGGAAATACTCCATCAAAAGATCTTGCTTGTATTTCAATAAGTCCAGGAAAGGCTTATGTTCGTGGATATGAGATTGAAACCATTAGTAATACTATTGTAGATATAGAAAAACCAAGAACAACAGAACGATCAGAAAATGCTTCAATTCCATTTAATGTTGGAAGACAAATATTATTAAACAATGTTTATGGTTCTATTAGTGTTGGTTTAACAACACAAGTAAGTCTTTATGATACTAGAACAGCAACACCAGGATCTTCTTCTGGAACAAAAATTGGAGTTGCTAGACTTTATGACTTAAAATTAAAAAATGTAGCATATTCAAATGCTTCCACTCAATTTGAAAGTTCACTCTATGATATTCAGACTTATACAACGTTAACAATTAATACTGCTTTAACACAAACTACACCAGCATATATTCAAGGAAAAAATAGTGGTGCTAAAGGATATTTGGTTAGTAATGTATCATCATCTACTACTTTAACCTTATACCAAGTTTCTGGATCATTTATAGCAAACGAGCAAATAAAAATAAATGGTTTAGATTTTTCTCGCACAATTACATCAGTAAAAGATTATTCTTTAAACGATGTTCATCAGATATATTCTCCTGGTTTTACTGCTGATCCAATTTTATCAAAAACATTATCTGTTGCAGAACCAGGAACTCAATTTACCATTACATCTGGCGGTACAGTAACAACTTCAAATCAAAACTTTTATGTCGGGATTAATGTGGGAGATATTGTATCATATACAAAACAAGGTGAAAGTGTACCTACTTATAATAAAGTTTCTGTTGTTAGTGGATCTTTAAAGTCTTTAACTGTTGTAGCAACAACTTCTGTTTCTGGTATTTGTTCTGGTTCTCTTCCAGGTTCAACAATTACTGTAAATGATTTTAAAGTAGTATCTTTAAATGTTTTAAATACAAAAAATGCATTTTTATATGCACTTTTAAATAACTCAAAAGTTTCAAATCTTGATTTAACAGGATCTGATGTAGTATTCAAAAAATCTTATAATATTACTGCTGGTGAATTTAGTGATGGTGCTTGGAGTTCGACATTAGAAACAGATACGTCATTAACATTTGAACCATTCGATGAAGAAGATTACAATTTAACCTTTGCTGATGGAACTGTAGCAGTATTGGATAATCAAAAATTGGTTCCAAGTGGAAGAACTATATCAATTCAAAATATTACTACAAATTCAGGTGCAGCAATATTGACTGCTACTCTTAAAAAAATAAATACAAAAACTCGCAAAAAAACGTATAATAGATGCTCTAGTCTAACTATTAATAAAACTTCTTCTGGTATTTCTACCTCTATAAGTGGATTAAGTACTAGTACTGTTTATGGTTTAAGAATTGAGGATGATGAAATTTCATTAAATGTATGTGATGTGGAATCAGTTATTGGAATTTTTGAGTCATCTTCTTCTTCAACTCCAACATTACCATCAATCACAATAATCGGATTGAATTCAAATATTTTAAATTCAATTAAAGGTGAAAAAATAGTTGGCAAAGATACTGGAGCAGTTGCAAGTTTAGTCTCAAATGATGGGACAAATACAATAAAATTTGTTTATTTAAATGAAAATATTTTTTCTATTGGTGAAACAGTTACGTTTGAAGAATCTCAAATTTCTGGAATTGTTGACTCAATTCAAATTGGAGATAAAAATATTAGAACCAATTTTATTTTAGATGAAGGACAGAGATCAGAATATCTTGATTTTTCAAGAATTATCAGAAAACCACAAATTGCTGCACCAACAAAACAAATAACAATCATTTATAATAATTATACTATAGATTCATCTGATACTGGTGATTTTGTTGGAGTAAATTCTTATGATAAAGATAGATATGATAATGATATATCATCGGTAGATGGAATATCTTTGACTGATATTATCGATTTAAGACCAAGAGTTGCTCCATATTCTGGTACAAAATCACCATTTGAGTATGAATCAAGAACATTTACTGGGCAAAATTCTACACAAAATATCTTTGCACAGAGTAAAGCAATAAATTTATCTTATGATTATTATTTACCAAGAATTGATAGATTATTTTTAACAAAAGAAGGATCATTCATTGTAAATAAAGGCATCCCATCACTTAAACCAAAAGTTCCAAATAATTTAGATTCTTGTTTGGAAATAGCAACAATTCGTTTACCTGCTTATTTAAATAATTCAAAAGATGCATCAACATCTTTAGTGCAACACAAACGATATACAATGAAAGATATTTCCAGATTGGAAGATAGACTTTCTAATGTTGAATATTATACATCACTGTCTTTGCTTGAAACGGATACTCAAAATTTAACAATAAGAGATAGCACAACAAAATTAGATAGATTTAAATGTGGTTTTTTTGTTGATAATTTTAAATCTTATAATGGTGGAGAAATAACAAATCTAAACTATAAATCAAGTATTGATACTGCTAATGGATTATTAAGACCAACCCATTATACAACTTCTATAGACTTACTTTTAGGGTCTGAAGCAGTTATTGGAATCGGTCAAACATCAAATCCAGATGCCGATTTACGTTTTGTTAGTGATTTGGGTTCTCCAAATATAAAAAAAGTTGGAGATGTTATATGTTTAAATTATTCAGAAGTTGAATATACAAAAAATCAATTTGCTACAAGAAGTGAAAATGTAAATCCATTTAATGTAATTAATTGGATTGGTTCAATTCAATTAAATCCATCGAGTGATACTTGGATTGATACAAAAAGATCTGAAAGAACTTATGATATTGAAGGTTCTTATAATTCAAAAATGCAAGAACTTGGTGTAGATAGCAATACTGGACTTTCACCAATTGATTGGAATTCTTGGGAAAATAACTGGACTGGAACTAATATTTCTAATGGACCATCTTTGGGAAAAATAGAAACTGGAAATACATCTTCTACAGTAACAAATGATCCAGGCAGTGGTAGAAGATTAGTAACTGACACAACGACAACTGTAACTGATTTTATAGAATTTAATGATCAAACAGTAACGACAACAACAAATCAATCCAGACAAGGAATTCAGTTTGGTGTTACTGAAAGATTTGATTCCACCAATCTTGGAGATAAAATTATTTCTAGAGAAATTATAAAAACGATGAGATCTAGAAATATTGAAATTATTGCTAAAAGATTAAAACCATCATCAAGAGTTTATGCATTTTTTGATAATGTTGATGTGACTTCATATGTTGTACCAAAATTAATTGAAGTAACAATGTCCAGTGGAACTTTTACTGCTGGAGAAACAGTAGTTGGATCTTTGGGTTCAAAAACTATTAGATTTAGACTTGCAACACAAAATCACAAATATGGCCCATATAATTCACCAGAACAAACATTTTCAATAAATCCATATTTACCAGAAAATTCTTTATCCGATTCATATTCATCAACAACTACAGTATTAAATGTAGATACTGCAAGTTTAGAGTTACAAGCATCATCTGGTTTTTATGGTAGTATTGCAAAAAATATGCAATTGGTTGGGCAAACCAGTAAAGCAGTCGCAACTATTTCTGATTTACGATTAATCGCAGATGGATCTGGTGTTTTTATTGGTTCATTATTTATTCCCGATCCAACAGTTCCATCGACACCATCGTTTAGAACTGGAACAAAAACTTTTGTTTTGACATCAAGTTCAACAAATTCTACAGTAGTTACTTCAGATGAAACAACAGCAGAGGTTAATTTTACTTCTGCTGGAACTTTGGATAATGTTGAAAATTCTACACTTAGAATTAGAAATGCAAATGTTGAAAGAATTCCACAAACAGATTCTCAAACACTTACTTCATCTACAACTAATTTAGTTTCATCAAATACTTCCACAACAACAACATCAGAATCAAGCAGATGGGTAGACCCATTGGCACAATCATTTGAAGTTGCAGATAATAATGGAGTTTATATTACAAAATGTGATATTTTCTTTAAAACAAAAGATACTAAAGGAATTCCAGTAACACTTCAAATCAGAACGATGCAAACTGGTCTTCCAACGCAAACAATTTTACCATTTGCGGAAGTAACATTAGATCCAAAAGATGTTAAAACATCCGAAGATGGTACTGTTGCAACTACATTTACTTTCCCCTCCCCAGTTTATCTTGAAAAAACTGGTTCTGGATATTCAATTGTATTGGTTTCTTCTTCTGATTCTTATAACGTATGGATTTCAAGAATGGGAGAAACAGATGTATCAACTGTAAATAAACCAGATTCGCAAAAAATTATTGTTTCTAAACAACCAACTCTTGGAGCATTATTCAAATCACAAAATGGAGCAACCTGGACTCCATCGGATTTGGAAGATTTGAAGTTTACTTTATATAGAGCAGACTTTGTAACTTCACCAGCATCATTTAGATTCTACAATCCAGACTTGAATATTGGCAATAATCAAATTGTAACATTAAGAAAAAATCCATTAAATGCATATTCAAATTCAGCATTAATTGGTTTAGGTAAGAGTTTATCTTCTTCCGAACAAACTTCATTGGTTATTGGAAATACAATTAGTCAATCATCTAATACTAACTTTACTTCAAATCTTAAATCTCTTGTTGGTGCAGTTGGAATTGGTTCGACATTAACATTATCAAATGTTGGGTCTGGATTTACAAGTGGAGCAACAGTATATTCAAATATAAGTTTAATCTCATTAACAGGATTCGGTCAAAATGCAAAGGTGAATCTTTCTGTTTCTTCTGGTGTAGCAGTTGCTGCAACTATTACTGACGGTGGTTCTGGATATGCTGCTGGTGATACATTGACTGTAAGTTCTACGGATACAAATAATCTTGGGAAAAATCTTATTTTAACTATTCCAAATAATGTTGGAATTATTTCGGCAGTTAATTCTATTGTTGTTGATAATATCCAAGGAAAAGTAGATACAACAGGAACAAAGACAATTACTAATAATGGGTCTTCCATATCTGGAGCAACAGTAAATAGCAATACCAATATTTCTGATGGATTACACTTTAAAGTCAATCATCAAAATCACGGAATGTATTCTCCAGTCAATCAAGTTACTTTGAGTGGAATTGAATCAGATATTTCTCCAGTTAAATTAACTGCTGATTATTCTTCCACTTCTACTAGTGATATTACATTAGATTCAATTGGTACTTTAGCAACATTTGAAAATATTGCTGTTGGTGCAAATAATCCAGGATATATTATCATTGATAGTGAAATTATCAAGTATACGGGAACTAATGGAAATACTTTAACAGGTATTAGTGGTGGAAGAGGAATTGATAATACAGTTGCAACATTGCATTTAGCAAATGCTTCTGTATTTAAATATGAATTCAATGGAATTTCACTTAGAAGAATTAACAAAACTCATAAACTTGCAGATGTTGATTTGGTTAAATATCCAATTGAACTTGATTCTTATCATATAAAAATAAATCAAACACAATCAGGAACTGATAGAAGCACTGGAAATACTAACTCTTATCCAGAATTATTCTTCAAACAATCCAAATCTGGTGGAACATATACATCAATACCAATGCTTGGATCTTATAATGTACCAAGAGCAACACAAAATATCACATTCAATAATATTAGACCAAACATACAAACATTATTACCAGAAACAACATCAGTTGAAGCAAGAATTAGAACAATAACTGGAACAAGTGTAAATGGAACTGAAATTTCGTTTGCAGATAGAGGATTTGAAGATATATCTTTAAATTCTACCAATCAATTAAGTGAAACTTCTGCGATTTATTCCAAAGTCAATGAACTTTCAAATTTAACTACTTTGCCAGGAAATAGATCATTTACTATGGAACTCTTATTATCCACAGGTGATAAAAAAGTATCTCCAATGATTGATTTACATAGAGTAAATATAATCACAACAATGAATAGAATTAATAATCCTGTTTCTGATTTTGTTTTAGAACCAAGAGTCAACCAATTAAGTGGTGACCCAAATGCGGCAATTTATGTTTCAAAAATTGTAAAATTACAAAAATCAGCAGATAGTTTGAAAGTTCTTTTTGATGCTTATAGGCATTCCACAAATGATATTAGAGTTATGTATAGATTGCTTAGAAATGATACTCCAGATTCACAACAATTGTATGAATTCTTCCCAGGATATGACAATCTTGACGAAAATGGAAATGTAATCAATTCTTCAAAAAATAATGGAAAATCTGATAGATTCGTTCAAGCATCAAATACCTTAAATGATTTTGGTAATTATGAATTTACTGGAAAAAATATAACTCCATTCAATGGGTTCCAAATTAAAATCATTATGACTGGAACAAATCAATCATATGTTCCTCTTATTAGAGACCTAAGAGCAATTGCATCAATATGATACCAGTAGAAGGACACAAAGGTTTATATCGTGATGAAAAATCAAATGCAATTGTAAATTGTAATGATTATGAATATCAAGAATATTTGAGAGCCAAAAACTCATCACTAAATGAAAAAACTGAAATTGAAAATTTAAAAACTGAATTAACAGAAATAAAATCATTACTATTAAAACTCTTAGAAAACAAATCCTAAATATATTAGGAAAGATTTTATCTAGTTCTCATAATGGCAATATATGTAGCTAATATAACAATTCCAGGAGGTGCTGATTTTCAGCAAACATTTTTTCTTGAATCGACAGCAAATACTCCATTGGATTTGACTGGATATACTGGATATGCAAAATTAAAAAAATCACCAGCATCATTAAATACAGCAGCTACGTTTGCAGTTTCCTTTCCCAGTCCAATTTCTGGAAGAGTTAAAATATCTTTAGGTTCAACAATTACAGCATCATTAAGACCAGGAAGATATTGTTATGACATATTATTAGATAATGGAACGGCAAAGACAAGAGTTGTTGAAGGGAGTGCATTAGTTACTGCTGGAATTACCACTGCATAAAAACCATGTCAGACATTAGAGTAAGAACCAATTCGGACAATTTAATAAAAGTAAGACTTGGTGCGGATAATGCAAACAGAGTAGTTTCTGCTGTTGCAAATTTAAAAATGAATCTTACTGATTTAAATGACATTAACGCTCCTTCTGGAATACCAAACAACTCTGTACTTGTCTACAATTCATCAACAGAACAATGGAACCCATATCCATTTATTGATGGCGGTACATACTGATAAATAATTAGAGTTTTCAATTAAATAATGGCTCAACCATCAACTCGTCAGGGATTAATTGATTACTGTTTAAGAAAACTTGGATATCCTGTTTTAGAAATCAATGTCGATGACGACCAAATTGACGATTTGGTGGATGATGCTATTCAATTTTTTAATGAAAGGCATTACGATGGTGCAGCAAGAGTATATTTAAAGCATAAACTTCTTTCTGGAGAAAGAGAGACTATAAGAACAGATAAGACAACATCTACAACAAATTCTCCCGTTGGAGTAACAACAGTTACTTATGAAGAAACAAATAATTTTATTCAACTTCCAGATACAGTTATTGGAGTAAATAACGTATTTAAATCAGATGCAAATACCATATCATCTGGTTTGTTTAATATTAAATATCAAATATTTTTGAATGATTTGTATTATTATGGTGCTCTTGATTTGTTAAATTATGCAATGGTGAAGACCCATTTAGAAGATATTAGTAGAATTATAACTCCAGACGTTCAATTGAGATTCAATAAAAAACAACATAGATTATATTTGGATATTGATTGGGCAATGGTAAATGAAAATAGTTATATTATTGTTGATTGTATTCGAATTGTAGACCCATCAGACTTTTCGGCAATATATAATGATTGGTGGTTGAAAAGATATTTAACAGCAATCATTAAAAGACAATGGGGACAAAATTTAATTAAATTTAATGGAGTTCAACTTCCTGGTGGAATTACGATGAATGGTGAAAGAATATTAAATGACGCAATTAGAGAAATTGAAGAACTTGAAAGAGAACTTAAGACAGAATACGAATTACCTCCAATGGATATGATAGGATAATGTCTCCACTAAATCCCTATTTTTTACAAGGTTCTTCAAGCGAACAAAGACTCGTTCAAGATTTAATCAACGAACAATTGAAAATGTACGGGCAAGATGTTGTTTATATGCCTAGACAGTTGATTAATGAAAAAACGATTATCAAAGAAGTTTTAATATCAAAATTTGATGATAGTTTTAGAATTGAAGCATATATTTCAAATTTTAATGGATTTGGAGGACAAGGAGATATTTTATCAAAGTTTGGTGTAAAAACAAGTGATGAACTAACTCTTATTATTTCAAAAGAAAGATATGAAGATTTTATATCTCCATTTTTGTTAGATGACCCAGATATTAAAGTTGCAACAAGACCACAAGAAGGAGATTTAATTTATCTTCCAATCGATAATGGTCTTTTTGAAATCAAGTATGTTGAAGGAAAAGTTCCATTTTATCAGTTAAATAATCTTTATGTTTATGAATTAAGATGCGAAATCTTTAGATATGAAGATGAACTTATCGATACAAGTATCGATGAAGTCGATAAGTCAGTTCAAGATTTTGGTTATATTCAAACCATTACTATGGTTGGAGATACTGCAACTAGAGCAACTGCTACCGTTTCGATTGCTTCTACGATGAACAAATCAGTTCAATATATTGATTTAATTAACGATGGAACTGGTTATCTATCCACACCAACAATTCAAATTTCAAAGGCACCAGCAGGTGGAATAGATGCAACTGCTGTTGCTATTATGACTAGTAAAACAGGAAGAACTGGAGATTCGATTAGTAGAATTCTTGTAGTTAATCCTGGTGCTGGATATACACAAGTACCATCAGTTA
>Ga0214917_10002759_pt1 | contig 21054 bp, 14 predicted proteins | sample LL_1208_BB_MetaG_FD_177983 | JGI IMG/M metagenome (GOLD analysis project Ga0214917, IMG submission 177983) | Freshwater microbial communities from Lake Lanier, Atlanta, Georgia, United States - LL_1208_BB | ecosystem: Environmental > Aquatic > Freshwater > Lake | place: USA: Georgia | collected...
TTGTCGGTCGAAACCACGATCTGGGCGCTCTTGTCGTGCTCCCGCCAGAGCGAGATCGGCAGCGCCCACTCGCCCGTGGAGAGCACAATAGGCTTGCACATCATCACACCGTCGCCGACGCGGCGCGGGGCGGACCAGACCGGAGCGGCCGCCTCCGGCGTGGCGGTCTCGACGTACCAGACGCCGAGCTGCGGATCGCGGCGCTTCCTGTCCATCTGCGCCCAAAAAAGGAAAAGCCGGCCGTCGGGCGACAGCCAGAGCTCCGGGTCGAAGGCCCGCACCGATCCCTCGCCGTCGGGATCGACCGTGAGCACCTCCTGCCAGGGACCACCGTCGGCGGCCGCCGTGGAGAGCACGACGTAGTTGTTTTGATCCTCTCCCGGAGTGACGCCCGCGTACCACGAGGCCCAGAGGCGGCCCTGCGGCGCCACCGCCATGCTCGGGATGCCGGTGAAGGCCCGGTTGGTCGCGGCCTGCTCGGGCCGCGGCGGGCCCACGTGCCGCGGCGGCTCGAGCGAAGCCACTTCGGCCGCGGGCACCGCGGCGAGCGGCGACAGAAGGAGGACGGACAGGAGCGTGCGGGCGGTTTTCATTTGTTCACATGCTTGTCGTTAATTCAAGTGCAGTTCGACCTTCTCGACCTTCACATACGTGGACGGTGGGAACGGGCCAGTGCGATTCACGGAGATGGCGATGCTGTTGTCGCCGCGTTTCAGGATGTCGGCGGGAACGAGGAACTCGAGTCGCGTCAGCTTCTGCGCGGCGGGGTTTCTGACGAGTGCGTTGGGTGTCACCGTGGCAGGCTGCGGGTCGGGGGAAAAGATGCGCGGGTCCTTCCACTGGGCATCGACGAGATCTTGCTTCAGAGCAGTGCCATTGAGGTGCACGCCGACTTCATCGCTCTCGACATGCTGAAATAAAACCAGTCGCAGTCGCGCTGCGGTGTCGGCTCTCACCGGCTCCCAGATTGGAAGCGTGAGCGTCGACGGCGATCGATCGTTTCTGAGCACGATAGGCAAGGGCGCGCCATTGTTGGACGAGCCGTGGCCTTCGTTGTGGGCATAGCCGCCGCGGCGTTCGATTGGGTAATACCTCGGCTTGCCGCCCATCGTCGTGAGGCTGCCGATGGTGGAGAAGACCTGGAGGTCCCTCGTATCCGTCTGGGTCAGGCCGAGTGCCTTCGCCTGCTCCGGTGAGCCGATGATCCCATTGAAAACGCCCACGCCATCTGCGCCTTGGTGCAGATAGTTGCCAAAGACTCCGCACACCAGATCGAGCGACTGATCCCCGTGGTAGCCATCCGTGGCATGGAAGCAGTCGAAGCTCGGCATCAGTTTGACGGGGGCGCCGGCCATGGCTTTGCGGAAGGAGGCCACGTCCACATTGATGGTGCGCGTGCCAAGTATGAGCACATCGACGAGGCCTTCACGCGCCCATGTCTCGATGTCGAGGCCGTCCGTGTGGCAGCCCTCGACCGAGTCCGGCACCCGTGCCGCCAGCATGAACGGCCGGCCGCGCGTGGCTGCCTGCGACTGAAGCATCGATCGCACGTCGCGCATGAAGCTGGTGAGGTGTTCGCGATGCTCCCACTGCTTGCCGGGCGGGAGAAAAGGCGTGTGCCGAAGGAAATCGAGATGCACGCCATCGAAGTCGTAGTGCTCCGCGACCTCGCGAATGATCGACAGCCGATAGTCGCGCACCTCCGGCACCGCGTAGTTCCAAAATCCCTGCCACCACCAGGACCGGATGAGCCACTCGGGATGTGCAGCTTTGACCGGATTGCGGTCCTTCATGTCGGCGAAGGCTTTGATGTCGTATACGGCCAAGTCGCCGCGCTCGACCTCGTTCATGCGCAGACCCCACCAGATTTCCTTGCCGCGCTGGTGTCCTCGCTTGATGAGTTCGTCGAAGTAGTCAAGGCCCTGTTCGCGCCACTTCATCAGGCCCGGATGCTGGATCGCTGGAAGGATCTTGCTGCGGTAGTGCGCCACGCCCTCATTCGAGACGTCGATGCAGATGGCATCGAGTTGGCTGTCCGGCTGGCTGGCGGCATCAAGCACATAGCTCATCACAGCATTCATGTCCGAGCCAAACCCGCCTTTGCGCTGAATGTCCGCGGCGGGATCGTATTGGAAGAAGATGCGCCGCTGACGATCGACCGCCGCGCGGTGGCTAGGCGTGAGGTGGGGCGGCGTATCTGCGACCAGCGGCGCGGCGAGAGGCGCGACCAGAAGCAGAAAGATGAGTGCGCGAGCGATTTTCGTCATTCAGGCCTCCCGCCCTTGCTGATGATGCGTCGGTGCGCCTTGACGCGAGCGGCGGCCTGGGCCGAGGCGGCGAGCAGGTCTTCTTCGAGGAAGGTCGTCATCCACACCTCCTGCTCCCGCGACCGCTTGAAATCCCAGGCGAGGTAGATGGTGCCGTCGGCGGCCTGCTGGGCGTCGGGGTAGGAGCAGCCGACACGTTCATCGATGGCGAGGCCGCCCGACCAGGTTGTGCCGTCGTCCTTCGAGATGAAGGCGGTGAGTTCTCGGCGCTGGCTGCCTTTGCCGGCCGACAACGGATCCTCGTCGATCCCGAGGTGCTTCACCAGCAGCAGGTTTCCCGACTGCAGCCTGCCGATGAAGAATCGCGAGGGGGTGTGCAGGATGGCCGGAATCTCGAGCGGACTCCAGGTCGCCCCGCCATCGCTGGAGACACTGTCGCCGATGCCCCTGGTGGTGCGCACGAGCATCCAGAGCGAGCCGTTCTTGCGTTCCACCACCATCGGTTCGCTGGGGAACAGATCCCAGCTCGCCTCGAATTGCCCCTTCACGGCGAAAGACCCGCCTTTGTCTCGTGAGACATGCGACAGGATGACGCCCATGTTCCGTGGCCTCCTGGCGTAGGTTGGGAACAGCCAGTCGCCGTTGGCCAGCACGGTCGGCTTGTTGAGCAGCACACCCTCGAAGACGGGACGCGGCTGCGACCATGCAGGGCTTTCCCGATCTCCATCTTCCGCCGTGATCGCCCAGGCGTGCTTATGAAGGGGGTACGGCAGGGTGAAGAACACCCAGAGTTTTCCATCGGGGTCGATCCAGGGATGCGGATCGTAGGCTTTGAGCGGGCCGGGGCCGTCGGGATCGATCGCGAGCACTTCCTTCCAGGTCTTGCCGCCATCGCCGCTGGTGCTGACGACCACATACGCATTCGGGCAGCGCTCGATGATCTCGCCCGGTGTCGTGCCGGAGAACCAGGTCGCCCAGAGTCGCCCACCGCGCGCAGCCGCGATGCTCGGCACGCCCGTGCAGGTGCGCTTTTCGCGGGTGTAGGCCGCAGTGCTACCGGGATGCGGGATCAGCCGCGGGGGAACCGCCCTGTCCGGTCGAGGACCCATGCCTTCATCGGGGTCGATGCCTGCGACCTGATCGCGGTTCTGGCTGCCAACTGGCGGCTCGGCGGCGGGCGCCGCGGCGACCGCTGCAAACTGGAGAAGAGCCATGATCATGAGAGCGGTTTTCATGGCTACGGCGAAAAACAAAGAGCTGCGTCCCCTGTTTATTTTTATCAGGCGAGGATGTCCTTCACGACGTTTCCGTAGACGTCGGTGAGCCGGAAGTCGCGGCCGGCGTGCCGCGAGGTGAGCTGCGTGTGGTCGATGCCGAGCAGGTGCATGATCGTGGCATGCAGGTCGTGCAGGTGCACGCGGCCCGACACGCCCTGGTAGCCGAAGTCGTCGGTCTCGCCGTGGGTGAGGCCCGCGCGGACGCCGCCGCCCGCCATCCAGCTGCAAAAGCTCTCCGGCTGGTGCTCCCGGCCATGCTTGTCGATCGGCGCCGTGCCGGAGAGGTCCTGGCTCCAGGGGGTGCGACCGAACTCGCCCGACCAGACCACGAGCGTGTCGTCGAGCAGGCCGCGGGCCTTCAGATCCTTCACGAGCGCCGCCACCGGGCGGTCGGTCTCGCGGCAGCTCTTGGGCAGGTTCTCCCGGATGTTGCCGTGGTGGTCCCAGCCGCCCATCGACACCTGCACGAACCGCACCCCCGCCTCCGACAGCCGCCGCGCGAGCAGGCAGGCGCGGGCGTTCCTGTCGGCGTCCTTGTCGCCCACGCCGTAGAGATCGAGCGTGGCCTGCGCCTCGCCCGCGAGGTCGACGAACTCCGGCGCCCGCGTCTGCATCCGGAACGCCAGCTCCATCGACTCGATCATTCCCTGCATCGAGGCGTCGGCCTGCGACTGCGCGAGCAGCCGCTGGTTCATCCGCTGCACGAAGTCGAGCCGCGCCCGCTGCACCGCCGGCCGGCCGGCGGGATCGCGGAGGTTGTCGATCGGCGACTGGCCGGGGTTCGTCGGCACGACCAGCTTCGTGCCCTGATGCCTGGCCGGCAGGAAGGCCGAGCCGTAGGTCCGCACGTCGGCGTCGGGATGGATCGTCACGAAGCCGGGCAGGTCCCGGTTCTCGGTGCCCAGCCCATAGTCGATCCAGGCGCCCATCGACGGCCGCACCTCCGTCTGGGTGCCGGTGTGAAACTGGAGCGTGGCCGGCGCGTGCTGGTTGTTGTCGGCCCGCACGGCCTTGAGCAGGCAGAGGTCGTCGGCAATCTCGGCCAGGTGCGGCATGAGGTCGGAGATCATCGTGCCCGATTGGCCGCGGGGGCGGACGGGAGCCACCGGAGCGAGCGCGAGAAACTTGTCGGTGCCCACCGTCTCGAGCGTCGGATCGACCGGCGGGGCGATCGACTCGCCGTGCTTGCGGCGGAGCAGGTCCTTCGGGTCGAAGAGATCGGGCTGCGAGGGGCCGCCCGCCATGAAGAGGAAGATCACCCGCTTGGCCCGGGCCGCCGGGCCGCCGACCCGCGCCGCGGCCGGCGACGTCGCACCCCTCGCCGCATCCGCCATGAGGAGATCGGCCAGCGCCAGCCCCCCGAAGCCGCAGCAGGACTGCCTGAGCCACTGGCGGCGTGGCAGCGATGTGGCGTATCGCATGGGATCCTCCGAAATTCTGGAACTCTGAAATTCTGGGTGCGAAACGGGCCGATCACATCTCGTGCAGGAATTCGTTCGATTCGAAGAGCGACAGGCACAGCTCGATCCAGGCGTCCTGCTCGGCCTGTTTCGACTCGGCGAGCAGCGGCGCGAGCCGGTCGAGAAACGCCTCCGCCTCGTTTGCCTCGGCGGCCGTGATCGGCCGGGAGAGGGCCCGCAGCCAGAGCCACTCGAGCCGGCCGCGGCGATCGCCTGCGGAGGCGACGACGAGCCGGGCCAGGTCGGCGGCGCGGCTCCGCAGGAACGGGTCGTTGAGCAGCCAGAGCGACTGCGTCGGCACGACGGTCTGCGGCCGCCGGCCGGAAAACTGGGCCGGCGGCGTGAAGTCGAAGATTTCCCGCAGCCGCGCGGAGGCGGGCTGGGCCCCCACGCGCACGATCGGCATATAGATGGTTCGCTCGAACTCCTGCTCCGGACGGAACCGGCGGAGGGCGAAGGAGGGCGGATTCACCTTGTTCGCCAGGTTGTCGGCGTTCTCCCGCATCTCGAGGGGCAGGGCCGGGCCGCCGTCGGAATCGACGAGCCGGCCGGAGACGAGCAGTACGCCGTCACGGATCGCCTCGGCGTCGAGCCGGCGGCGGTTCATCCGCCAGAGCAGGCGGTTGTCGGGATCCTTGGCGGCCGCGGCGGCATCGTGGCCGGTGCCCATGCGGTAGGTGCGCGAGAGCACGAGCCGGCGGATGAGCCGCTTCTGCGACCAGCCGTCGCGGGCGAAGTCGGTCGCGAGCCGGTCGAGCAGCTCCGGATGCGTGGGCTCGTCGCCGCGGATGCCGAAATAATCGACCGTCCGCACGATGCCCTCGCCAAAGAGCTTCTGCCAGATGCGGTTCACCGCCACACGGGCCGTGAGCGGATTGAGCGGATCGGCGATCCAGTCGGCGAGCTCGAGCCGACCGCTGGCCGTCGCGGGCATCGGCGGCGGCGCCGACCACGAGGCCACCCGCAGGACGCCCCGCGGCACCACCGGCCCGAGCGCCTTGTGATTGCCGCGGACGGTGATCCGCATGTCGCCCGGCTGCTCCGCCTCCCGCACGCCGAACGCCCGCGGCGGCCGCGGCGCGAAAAACTCCGCGTGCTCGATGAGCGCTGCCTTCTTCTTGATCTCCTCGGACAGCTCCTTCTCCTCCCGCTCCAGCTCCGTGCGGACAGGCTCGGCGGCGTCCTTCGCCGCATCCTTGAGGAGCGCCGCCACCTCCTGCTTCCGCTTTTCGAGCCGCTCGCGGTCGGCTCTGGAGCCGGCGAGCTTGTCGCGATGCCGCTGCTCCTCGACGAGCCGGGCGGCGATCTGCCGCTCGGTCTCCGGCAGTTCGACGTCGTTGGTGCGGCTCCAGACGCCGATCGGGATCTTGTGGACGGAGCTCGTGCTGCGGAAGACGCCGGCCATGCCGTAATAGTCTTCGAGGCCGATCGGGTCGAACTTGTGGTCGTGGCACCGCACGCAGCCGAGCGTCATGCCGAGGAAGGCCGTGCCGACCTTCGTGACCTGCTGGTCGACGACGTCGAGGTCGAGCTTCAGCTTGTCGACGTTCACGATCTCGGTGTCGCCGACGACGAGGAAGCCGGTGGCGGTGAGGTTTCGGGCCCGCTCCCCGGCCGTGGCCCAGGGGAGCAGGTCGCCGGCGATCTGCTCGCGGACGAACCGGTCGTACGGCGTGTCGGCGTTGAAGGCCGCTATAGAATAGTCGCGATACCGCCAGGCATGCTCGGCGAACACGGCGTTGCTCGTGCCCATCTGGTCGGCGTAGCCGGTGAGGTCGAGCCAGTGCCGCGCCCACCGCTCGCCGAACGCCCGCGAACCGAGCAGCCGGTCGACCACCCGCTCGTGGGCCTGCGGGCTCGCATCGGCGACGAAGGCGGCGATCTCGGCAGGCGTCGGCGGCAGGCCGGTGAGGTCGTAGCTCACGCGGCGGAGCCACGCATGCCGGTCGGCGTCGGCCGCGGGCGCGAGCCCCGCCTCTTCGAGCCGGGCCAGCACGAACCGGTCGCTCGGGTCGAGCGGCCAGCCGGCGTCGGCGACGGCGGGCGGGGCCGGATCCCGCACCGGCTGAAACGCCCAGTGCTTCCGGCCGGCCTCGATGTCGACGCCCTGCTTCTTCGCCGCCGCCCCGCCCCGCCGCGGATCGGGGGCGCCCATCGCCACCCACTGTTCGAGCAGTTCGATCTCGGCGGCCGGAAGTTTTCCGGTGGGGGGCATCGCCAGCGCCGCGTCGGCGTAGCGGATCGCCTTCACGAGCAGGCTGTCGGCGGGCTTGCCCGGCACGATGGCCGGTCCAGAGTCGCCTCCTTCTTCCCAGCCGCTCCGCGAGTCGAGGGACAATCCCCCTTCGATCTCGCCCGCGTGGGCGTGGCACTCGAAACACCGCGCGGCGAGGACCGGCAGGACCTTGTCCGTGAAATGCCGCTCGGCATCGCTGACGGGATCGGCGGCCAGTGCGGCCGCTCCCGCGAACGCCACGGCAAATGTTGTCGGCCAACGAAGCATGCGACGGGCCCAGCGAGCGCAAGTCGACGCCGATCGCCGCCGCAGGCGGGACGGCCGGGAGTCGATCAATATGCCTGCGAGCGATATGCCTGCGAGGAATTTTGTCGACTGTCGACACATATGGTATCGTCAGCTGAAACAGGCTGCAAACGCCCGTGTTTTTTGCCGCTGCCGTCCCGCTCACCAGCTGACAACTGAAAACCACCCGATGCCGCTCAACCGCCTCCGCCGCGCCACCCTGCCCCGCGACATCCGCGTGGAACTCTCCCGCGCGATCGTCTCGGGCGATCTGCCCGCCGGCGCCGCCCTCTCGGAGCCCGCGCTCGCCGCGAAGCTCGGCGTCAGCCGGGCGCCGATCCGCGAGGCGCTCATCGAGCTGGAACTCCGCGGCATGGTGGAGTTCGACGCCCGCGGCCGCACCCGCGTGCCCACGCTCACGCCCGCCGACCTGCAGGAGATCCTCGACGTCCGCACGGCCATCGACCCGCTGGCGGCGGCGCTCGCCGCGCGGCACGGCACGCCCAACCTGCTCGACAGGCTCGACGCCAACATCGCGGCCACTGCGCGGGCGGCGACGCTCGCCGAGGTGTCGCAGCTCGACACGCAGTTCCACGCGTGCATCGTGCAGGCTGCCGGCAACCGCCGGCTGCTGACATGCTGGAACGTGCTCGAGAGCCAGGTGGAGCTCTGGCTCGCGCAGATGCAGGTCCACCGCGAGGCGATGAACCACGACACCCGCGACCAGACCGTGGCCGGCCACCGCGACCTGCTCGCGGCGATCCGCTCCGGCGACCCCGCGCGGGCCGACGCCGAGGCCCGCAGGCACCTCGCCTCGTGGACCGGGCTGCTTCCCTCCAGCCCGACGGCTGCTCCGGGCGGCGGCTGACACGGCAGACGCGGGCGTCTTTTTTTAGAGCGACGATCGCTTGCAGCGCTCGCGACGAGGGGCTGTCCGTGTCCCGAGAGCCGGGCTATGGGAGCGAGCGCAGCCAGGATGGCGAAGCGAAGCGGACATGCAGTGCGCCGAGGCCCGGAGGGCCGAGGCGGACGTCCGGCGACGGGGCACGGGCAGCCCCGTGCCCTCCCACAGGCCCGCGCTGCGTGATGTCGACGTCACTCCTCGCTGAGCAGCACGGCCCAGCCCCCGCAGCCCTCGAGGTTGACGAGGATCGTCTTCACCGCGGCCATCATCGGATAGGCGAGGAGCAGCCCGAGCACACCCCACATGGAGCCCCAGTACGTCAGCCAGAGGAACATCAGCGTGGGGTCGAGATTGAGATGCTTTCCCGACATCCGCAGTTCGATGACGTCGATCCAGATCAGCCGGTTGACCACCAGCAGCGCGGCGAGCGCGACGGCCGCCATGGTGCTCGGCAGGTCGACGAACGCCAGCACGATCGGCGGCAGGCACGCCGCCATGCTGCCGATCGACGTGACGTAGTTGGCGAGAAAAAAGAGAAACGCCCACAGCAACCAGTGGTCGAGGCCGAAGAGAAACATGATAAGGCCCGCCGTCGCGCCGATCCCCAGCCCCACCACCGTCTTCACGGCCATGAACCGCTCCATCGATTCGGTGATGCCGCGCTCGATCGACAGCAGCCGCTCCCCCTGCTCGCCCGGAAACGCCCGCATGATCCGGGACCGCAGCCTGTGGCTCCCCATGAACAGGAAGAACAGGTGGATGCAGACGAGCAGGAACAGTTCCACCACGTCGAGGCCGTGCCGGAAGACGTAGTCGAGGCCGGCCCGCGAGGCCTGGCGGAAGAAGGCCCCGAGGGACGGCCGTGCCGGCGGCCGCGGCGGCTGCCGTGAACCCCGCCGCTCGGCCGGCCGGTCCGCCGCGTCGTCGTCGGCTTCAGGATCCGCGTCAGGATCGACGCCGGCAGCCACCTCGGCATCGGTCTGCACATCAGTCCGGGCATCAGCCCCGGCGTCGGGTTTGACGTCGGGCTTGGCATCCGGCTTGGCGTCCGGCTTGGCGTCGGACTTCCCGCGGGTGGCTGAACTCGCGTGGTCGGCCATCGGCGGGGTCTCGGCCGGCGCGACTTTCGCCGGCGCGGCCGGCGGGTCCACCGCCTCGAGCATCTGCAGCGGCCCGAAGGTGTTGATGAACTTCGCGATCTTCGCCTCGTGCTGCGGCCATTTCTCGAGGAACACGGACGCCTCGCGGGAGACCAGCTGGCCGAAGAGCAGCGCCATGATCGCCGCACACGGGAGGATGCACAGCGAGGCGGCCCGCGGCCCGAGCCCCAGTCGTGACAGCGTCTTGCTCGCGAAGCCGGCGGCGTAAAAAAGGAAGACCGCCACGAGGAACGGCTTGAGCACCGCGCCGAGCATGGTGAACGCGGTGCCGAAGGCCAGCACGGCCAGCACCACCACCGCGAAGGCGATCGCCCCATCGCGATCGGCGGCACGCTGCGCAGGAGGTGGCGGCGGGCTGTTCGAGGGTTCCATGCTGCGGCGGCCACCATCCCCGCGGCGACCGCCCGCGGATGAGGCGGTCGCTTTGCGGCAAATCTATATCGCCGACGGGGAGTTGCAAGTGATCGCGACGACCGACACGGCTAGTTCGCCGCCGCCGGCCGGGCCGCCTCGGGCTTCCGCGGTGCGGGATTGAGGTCGATCCAGACCTCGTCGCCCACGGCGATCCGCTCGAACGGCTGCGGATCGAACTCCACCGTCAGGCTGCCGCTCACGCGGTCCCAGACCACCTGCGTGATCATGCCGATGATCTTCGTCGTGGGGCCCTCGGTCCTGTAGACGGGATCCCCCAGGGCGACCTGCGGCCGCACGGTGAGCCCGCCGTCCTTGCCCACGTGGGCCGGGGTGTCGCCCAGATACTTCGCGTCGTGGCTGTCGATCACCTCGAAGTGAAACCTCGTCCCGTGCGGCGGCCGCGGCATGTCGGCATGCACGTCGGCCGCGGCCGCCGGCCGCGCCGCCACGACGATCATCGCCCCGACGGCGAGCCAGGCGAGCATGGTCGGGCGCGATCCCGACGTGCGGCCCGACGCGGGCCAGGGGAGGTGATGAGCGGGGCGGCTCGTGGGCGATGTCATGGAATCCTCCGCGATGAAACTGGGGTCGATGGCCGGCCGCGGCCGCGCCAGCTGAGGCGAGGCTGCACGGCCGCCGGTTTTCTCCTATGCTCGTTTTTCTCCGATCCCGCAGCTCCGGGCAACCCATGCCTCCGTCGCCTCCACGATCGCTGCTTGCCGCGCTCGACGCGCCCACCTGAGGAGGCCGCCATGACCGTCCGCGAATTCCGCACGCTGCTCGAGGCCCATCCCGGCATTTCGATGCACTTCATGCTCCCCGACAAGGCGTTCGTGCCGGCGCACTACCACATCACGGAGGTCGGCCGGGTGCACAAGGACTTCATCGACTGCGGCGGCACGGTGCGGTCCACCACCTCCTGCGTGCTGCAGGTGTGGGTGGCCCACGACGTCGAGCACAGGCTGGAGACCACGAAGCTGGCGAAGATCCTCCAGATCGCGCAGCCGCTCCTCGAGTCGGACGACCTGCCGGTGGACGTGGAGTACGAGGACGCGGTGGTGTCGCAGTATCCGATCGGCGGCGTGGAGGTCACGCCCGGCGGGATCCTCTTCTATCTCGGCACGAAGCACACCGCCTGCCTCGCCCCCGACAAGTGCGGCGTCGACGGCACGGGCTGCTGCTGATCCGCTCGCGCGGTGGCTCCGGGATGCCGATGCCCCGTCGCCGGACGTTCGCTCCGGCCTTCCAGGCCCTCGCTCTCTCGATGCCGCCTGCGGTCCGCCATCCATGGCATGGCTCCGCTGGTCACCAACGCCGGCTCTCAGGGCATCGGCACCCCTCGTATCGACAACCGCGTCCCAACGCCATGCTCGCGGCCGCGGCCTCATCCCGCGTAACTCAGGCCGACTGCGGCGGGGGCAGCGGGTGCTTGGGCAGCCTGTTGCCGGCGGCGTCGGTGACGAGGCCGCCGAAGCAGAGACAGGCCTTGATCGGCGCGGCGAGCTCGCCCGTGCCCGCCTCCTCGGCCGTGAACACGTGCGCGTAGGTGAGCCGGTTCGTACCGCTCCCCTGCCGGTACTGGGCCAGCAGCGTCGTGCCGCGGAACTGAAACTGCACCTGCGGGAGCGTGCCGTTGACCGGCGACACGTACATTGGCGCCGCGAATTCGATCACCCAGCTGACCTCCTGCCCCGCGACCGCCGTGAAGCTCGCGGCCTGCGGGCCCTCCAGCCGCGTCGCCGCATCGCGGGTCGCGTCGAGGTCGAACGAGATCGCCACCGGCGTCGAGGCGTTGCCCGCCGCGTCGACCTGGCGGACGAGCCAGCGATTCGCGCCCGGCTGCGGCTCGTACCCGCCCCAGACGGCGGTCGCGGGATCCCATGCCCCGTCGTCGCGGCTGTACTGCACGACGGCCCCCCTGTCGCGGCCCGTCACGGTCAGCGCGGACGACGATGTGACGCCGTCCGTCGCCGACACGCCGGTGTCTTTCGCGAGCGTCACGGCCAGCGGCGCGACCGTTCTGTCGAGCGTGAAGAAGAAGGCCGTGCTCCACCGCTGCGGCCTGCCATCGGACTCGATCACCCGCGCGTAGATGCGGTGCCGGCCGTCGGCGCCGACGTTCTGCGGCACGAACGAGCTGCCCGTCACCATGACCGCCGTCTGCGTCGGCCCCCGATCCACGACATATTCGAGCCGTTGCCCGACGGAGAGCACGCGGTCGAGCTGGATCGTCGGATCGTACGTGAGCCGGTCGGTGCGGCTCGAGCCGGTGTCATTGGCCAGACCGACCGCCACGGCACAGACCGTTCGTGGCTCGAGCCGCTCGATGGCGAACGGCGTCGTGGCGTCCCGGAGGCGACCCCGGCCGAAGTGCAGCATGATGATCGATCCCGGAGAGGCGTGCGGCCGCACGCGGCCCCACATGTACGCCATGCGTCCATGATGAGATATCGGCGAGACACGGGCGGTGGGGCCGCAGCACCGAGGCAGCCCGCAAAGACACCGCAGCCGGCGCAGGCACTGTCCTCCCACCCCACCACCACCCCATAATCCAGCTCGTCATCGACCGGGCCATGCTCCTGGTCGGCCGCGAATCCTTGCCGGTCGCGGACGGCACGCATGCCCGCCTGGATTCCTTTCGCCTCCTTCCTTTCGCCTCGAGTCGGCCGCCGTGTCGCGCCCCCCCGCCCCCGCCCCCGCACCACTGTTCGAGCTCGATCGCGTGGGCTTCGCTCGCGCGGGCCGCGACATCCTGGCCGACGTCGACTGGCGGGTCGCGGCCGGCGAGCGGTGGGCGGTGCTCGGCCCCAACGGCTGCGGCAAGTCGACGCTGCTCAAGCTCGCCATCGGCATGCTCTGGCCCACGGCGGGCACGATCCTGCGCCAGGGCGAGGAATACATCGACCTTCCCTCCTTCTGGAGCCGCATCGGCTGGATCACCGACACCGTCGCCGGCCAGATCCCCGCCGACGAGCCCGCCCGCGACACCGTGCTCTCGGGCAAGTTTGGCCAGCTGGGCCTCAAGCTCTTCCACGGCATGTCGCTCTCGGTCGCCGATCACGAAGCCGCCAATGAGACGCTCGAGCGGCTCGGCTGCGGTCCGCTGGCCGACCGGCCCTTCGGCGTGCTCTCGCAGGGGGAGCGCCGCAAGGTGCTCGTCGCCCGGGCGCTCTGCGCCCATCCTCTCTGCCTGATCCTCGACGAGCCGTGTGATGGCATGGATCCCGGGGCCCGCGAACGGTTCCTCGCCTGGCTGGGTGGCTGCCTGCGGCAGGATGGTGGCCCGACCACCATCCTCGTGACGCATCACATGGAGGAGATCCTGCCCGAGTTCACCCACACGCTCGTGCTGCGAAACGGCCGCGTGCTTGCCTGCGGCCGCACCGGCGACGTGCTCGTGCGGGAAACTCTCGAACCGCTCTACGAGGCGCGGCTCGACCGGCTGGAGCGAGCGGGCGGCAGAGTCTGGCCGATCTGGGCCGGCGGCTGAACCCGCAGCTCCACGTGCATGCCATGCGGTCACGACGCCGGTCAACACGATGCGTGCAACCGCGTCAGGGCCGCGCCGCGGCGGCCGGCTCACGCGTGACGGCGAACGCCTGCGGAACGGTGAGCACGAACATGTGGCCGTGGTCGCTGGTCACGATCACCGCGGTGTCGTTCCAGCCCCCGTGCCGCTCGATCCACTGTACCGCCGCCTGGAACGCCGCGTCGCCGCTCTTCACGGCGCCGATCGCCGTGTCGATGTTGTTGGCGTGGGAGCCCCAGTCGACGTCGCCCGCCTCCACCATGAGCCAGAACGGACCGCGGCTCTCGAGCACGTCGAGCGCCGTCCGCGTCATGTCGGCGAGCGTCGGGTTCTCGGCGACGTCGGCCTCGCTGTAGCGGATCGACGCGCCGTACTTCTTTCTCAGCATGTCGTCGGCGTCCGCGGGCCTGCCGGCGGCCGGATCGAAGTCGCCGTTGGCGGTCTGGTAGGGGAGGTTGCCCTCCTTGCTGCCGAAGTAGCCGAAGAGCCGCAGCGTCCGGGCGACCGCGTCGCGGCCCGCCTCGGCCAGGATCTCGTCGCCCCGCCTGCCGGCCGTCCTCTGCACGACCCGGTAGCGGCCGCCCTGCGCGGCGTCGATCGCGGCGATGTCGGCGTCGACCACGTACTTGTTGCCGGGCACGAAGTTGGCCCCCTGGTCCTTCTCCCCCTTCACCTCGACGCCGTGGCCGCAACCGACGAGCACGTCGAGGCCCGGCAGCGGCTCGCCGCGGTGGGAGATCGACCGCAGGCCGAGCATGTCGCGCGAGATGTCCTGGTAGTCGTCGCGGCTGACGTTGTTGGCGTAGGCGCAGGCCGGCGTGGCGTGCGACACCGGCACGCTCGTCACGGCCCCCACCGCCCAGCCCCGCGCCTGCAGCGTGCGGGCGATCGGCTCGAGCTGGCCGCCGCCGGCGTCGACGTTGATCGCGTCGTTGTAGGTCTTGCGGCCGCAGCAGAGCGACGTCGCCGACGCCGCCGAGTCGGTCACCACGTGCGGCCGCTCGCGGTCGCGGCCGATCAGGTATCGCAGGTCGGCCCGCTCGTCCCAGGCCGTCGCCCCGCCGCGGGTCGCGTCATAGCCGCCCGCCGTCTTGCCGCCCGGGTTGAGCACGGCCTGCGCGTCGACGTCGACGCTCGTGCCTCCGTTGGCGGCGCTGGTGACGCACAGCCCGAAGTCGGTCGTCGTGCCGCGGTAGTCCTGGAATGCGAAGCCGGTGCCGCGGCCCTGGTCGTACTCCACCCGCCCCCGGGCCGCGATCGCCGCCGTCCGCGTGGTGTGCCAGTCCATGCCGTCGAAGACGAAGAGGATGATCCGCTTCTTCCCCGCCTCGACCGCCATCCGCTGCAGCCGATAGACGTCGGTCTGGTCGAAGTAGTCGGCCTGCGTGTTCAGCGTGTGCTCGGGCAGGAAGCCATAGATCTCGCGCAGCCGCGACTCGTCGCGGTAGACGCTCTTCGGGCCGGCGACGGCCTCGAGCGTCATGCCGAACGTGTAGACCGGGATCAGCCGGTTCGAATGGTTCGACCACGAGACGTACCTGCCCGGCGTGTCGCCCCAGTAGCCCCACGAGGCCTCGCCGGCCGTCTCGGCGGCGGCCTGCATGTCGCGGATCGGATCGGGGCCGCTCTCGGCGGCCCGAGCCCCCGCCGCCAGCGCAGCGATCACTGTCCAGGCGACGACCACCGGCCGCCGCACCACGCCCCGCGTCGCAATCATGCGCATCTGGCTCTCGTCCTTCCCGCGACCGGCGTCGCCCGAACAAGCGGTCGAACCGGATGCCGGCGAAGTATACGATGACGGCCCGGGTCTGCGGCCGACGACGACGCCCGTCTGGCAGACCCGCAAGACCACCTCCACAAGGCCAACTCCCATGTCGATCAGCCAGCTTTCCCCGGAGGCGGCCGCGGTCGCCATGCACCGCAGATCGTTTCTCCGCGGCATCGGCACGGCCGCCGGGGCCGTCGCCGTGGCCGGCCTCGCCGACGTCGGCCGTGCGGCCGACCCCAACAGGAAGCTCCGCGTGGCGGTGGCGGGGCTCGGCCGCGGCATGGGCCACGTGCAGGCGATTCTCCAGGTGGCCGACGCGGAGATCGCCTACCTGGCCGAGGTCGACCCGCAGCGGCTGGCGCTGGGCATGAAGAGCGTGGAGGGAAAGCAGGATGCCGAGTGCAAGGCCGTGAAGGACTTCCGGGCGGCGCTCGACGACCAGTCGCTCGACGCCGTGTTCATCGCGCTCCCGAATTTCTGGCACACGCCGGCGGCGCTCCTGGCGATGCAGGCGGGCAAGCACGTCTACGTGGAGAAGCCCGCGAGCCAGAACCCGCGCGAGGCGGAGATGATCGTCGCGGCGACGCAGAAGTACGGCCGGGTCGTGCAGATGGGGAATCAGCGGCGGACCTGGATGAAGGACGCGATCGCGGCGCTGCACGCGGGCGCGATCGGCCCGGTGCGGTTCGGCCGGGCGTTCTACTACAACACCCGCGGCACCGTGCCGGCCAAGAACAGGGTGCCGCCGGTGAACGTCGACTTCGACCTCTGGCAGGGCCCGGTGCCCGACGATCCGAAACATTCGCCGGCGGACCTCGCCCACTACGACTGGCACTGGTTCTGGCACTGGGGCAACGGCGAGCTGGGCAACAACGGCGTCCATCACCTCGACGTGCTGCGGTGGGGCCTGCAGGTCGATCATCCGCTCCGCACGACCTACACCGGCGGCCGCTACTGGTTCGACGACCTCCAGGAGACGCCCGACACCGCCACGGCTGCCTACGACTTCGGCGATGTCGGCTGCGAGTGGGTGCAGAGCAGCTGCATGCCGCGGGCCGCGGAGAAGCCGGCGGCCGAGATCGTGTTCTACGGGGCCGACGGCACGATGGCGGTCAACCGCGATTCCTGGAAAGTGTTCGACCCGAAGGGCGTGGAAAAGTCCGACGGGAAGAGCAGCGTCGAGGGGAGCGACCTGCCGCACGTGGCCAACTTCCTGGAGGCGATCCGCGGCCGGGCGACCCTCAACAGCCCGATCACGGAAGGGCAGAAGAGCGCGATGCTCTGCCACCTGGGCAACATCGCCTACAGGACCAACACGGTCGTGCGGTGCGATCCGAAGACCGGCGGCGTGATCGACAACCCGCAGGCCATGGCCCTGTGGGGCCGCGAATCGTATCGCAAGGGCTGGGACGTCCGGGTGTGATCTCATTCGCCGCGAAGTCGGGTATCTGCGGAAGTTTACGCGACACACCCGCCTCGTGACTGCCCGCGAACGCCGCGAGCCGCCCTGCGGCGAAGCGTCCGGTAAGGGCATAGAAACGGAGATGGCGACAGCACTCGACAGAAGTCAGACAGCCTGGGTCGTTTATGTCACGGTGCCCGCGCACTCCCCCGGCGGAGTCCGGCTCACGAAGCGCAGTGCTCCGTGTCATTCCGAAACTCCGACCGGGGCTGCCGGCTGCCGCTGGCCAGGTGATTCGGCTCCAGGCGGAGTCCTAACCACTCAGGCAATGCGGCTCGCTTTCGCATCTCCGCCTACCACAGCCTGCTCCGCTGAATCACCGGATAGCCCGAGGAGTTCACCCGCGGAGCCGCCGCGGGCGTCACCTTGATCGGGGTTTTCGGCGAAACGCAGATCTGCAGCTTCGCACTCGCCGAAGCCGTGTTGCTTCCAGTGGTCGGCAGGGACTGTGAGCGTCCGACGCCGATACACATCTCACCGTTGATGCCACCGGTCTGGCTCTTCGAGACGGATGCTGACGCCACGCCCACGCTCCCAAAATTGTAGTCGCCACTCCAGCTTGCCTGTACTCCGGATGTACCGGCACCGACACCCCCGGATCGATAACCGCTCGACGCATTGATCTGCCACCCATTCGTGCCCCAGCTGGCACTTCCGCCCTTGCTGAAACCACCGACGTCGATTTCGGCTGTCGCCTTGCCGTACACATTCAGGTTCGACGTGAGGCTGTTCCACCAACTGTCGGACTGTTGCTGGGTCATCACGGCAGAATACGACGAAGTGTTCGTCGGACTCCACGACGATCCGCCCGACCATGACGCGCCTCTGTCGGGACCGAGCGCGATCGAGGAGGACGAGTAATCGGATGCCCACGGCGTCACGACCGCCGGCATGTCCCACGAATACCCCGACCCAGTCGAGGAGGAACCGTAGCCGCCGTACGAGGATCCCAAGCCGCCATAGGACGAGCCATAGCTCCCGAACGCCGACCCCAGCGACGAACCCAACCCGCCGTACGACGACCCCAGCCCGCCATACGACGAGCCGTAGCTCCCGAACGCCGACCCCAACGACGAACCCAACCCGCCGTAGGAAGAGCCGTAGTTCCCGTACGACGACCCCAGCCCGCCATACGACGAGCCGTAGCTCCCGAACCCCGATCCCAGCGACGAACCCAACCCGCCGTAGGAAGAGCCGTAGCTGCCGTACGATCCGACGTTGCTGTACGACGACCCGGCGTTGGATGAAACGTAGTCCGGATACTGATACACGGCGTTGAAACCCGTGAGCAGTTGCCGCTTGTCGAGCTGCTCATGACCGAGGATCTGCCTCTTCGGCAGCTTGGCTCGGTTGCGTTGATTCCCGGAGCGGCTAACAGTGCTCGTGCGCTTGCTACCAAACATGACGTGCGTTCCTTCACATGCGAGAGATGAGGGCATGTCCGTCGGGCGCCGGATGGAGTCCGGTCGCGTCGACAGCCGGTCGTCCGGCTAGCAGGCTAGATGTGCTCGCACGCCCGTCCGCGACACACGTCGCGGGACTTTTTTCGCACACCCTCCGACGGCTTCTCGACGGGGCATCACGACACACCTGTAAGGCTCGTGCGGTAGGGGCCTTGCAGGTCGGCTACACCGTCGCCCCCGACCGCTCCGGTGCCGAGCCCGACCGTATCGTCGGTGCGCCCGACGCAGCCGCGGCGATCGCGCATTCCGACCATGGCAGAACGTAGTGTCCCCTTGAGCCGATGGTCACTCGCGATGCCCCACCGTCACCTGCCGCGATCACGAAGAGCAGCAGAGACCTCAGTGTGTGCGGAATCCGGTCCGAGGCAGGGTGATCACCACCGCGGCTGGCCGGGGCCGGGCTGGTAGCGATCGTCGATGCCGTCCCCATCGCTGTCCTGGAAATCGCATGTTCGAGGACCGTCGTATCCGATCCACTTGCCGTACGTGGATTGCGGTGCGGACAGCATCCGGTGCAATGCGTCAAGGGCGTTCTTCTGAGCGTCCGTCAGCATGTCAGCAGGGCCGGCCAGATCGGCATCGCTGATGGACACGCTGGAGTCCGTGGTGTTGAAGCACCCGGACTCGTGCTGGGTGATCGTGTATCCATCGGTGGTCCGCGTGACTTGGAGACTCTGAGACAGCGTTCCCATCTGAACCTCCATGGTGCCCCGCAGCACTCCCATCTCCAGATCCGTCGGATGTCGCAATTTCTCCCCACTCAACAATTCGCCAAAGTAGATCTTGCAGTTCTGCAGGTGCTGCGCGACGTAGTTGACTCTCTCAGCCTGCTTCTGCGTGCCGAGCGTGACGCCGGACGGCAGCTCGAGCGTGTCGGTGCCGTTGCCGAGATCGGCAAACACCTTCTTCGCCATCGCGCCGTCGACGCCCACCTCGACCCTGTCGTTGCCCGCTCCCGCGTTGATGCTCACCTTCGTGATCAAATCCGCCGACATCTCATACGTCCGCACCTTGATCGTGTCATTGCCGGCCCCGCCGTCGATCTTGATTTGCTTCACCAGCGACGCCGGCAGCGACGCCGTGCCGGCCTGCACCGTGAACGGATTCGTCGCCCCCCGGACGGCTCCAAGCCGCTGCAAGGCTCCGGAAAACGGCTGGCGAACGTCCGCACCGACAACCTCGATGCGATCGCCGTTCTGCCGTACCTCAACCGAGTCCGCACCCGACGTGCCCGTGACCGTGAGCACGCCGTTGGAGAACGACACCGTCGGCCTCACCGCCACGGCCGGCAGGGGCTTCGCCACCTGCAGCTTGGACGGGTCAATGGTGCAACGGTCGCTCACGCCGTCCTGGCGGCCGGGGACGATATCGTAGGCCATGCCGTGCCGGGTGTCGGCGAACGACGCCATCGCGTTGGCCGAGAGCATCTGACGCCTGTCGAGATGCTCGACGCCCAGCGAGCGGGCCTCGGCCCGGCGGCGACGCCGCGCCGCGCCACGGGTCGATCCAAACAGTTTGCGGAACAGGCGTGCCATGATGCGGGCCTTTCATCTCGGTTGCCGGCCCGATCACCGCCACGAAACACTGCATGGCGTCGTGCGATCCAGCCCTCCCTTCCAGATGCGGACGACCACCAACCGGCGACAGCACCGGCGGCATCGCGGAACTGTCCGACCTGGCGGTTTTCACCGGAAGCCGTGCCGCATTCCGACGACTGGCACTATCGGGCGTCCATGGTCGGCACAGACGGCCGGAATTCGCCCGTCAACTCCCGCATGGACCCCTGCAAACCGTCCCGCGCGGATTCTCTGTCGCCTCCGATCGGCTAGCCGCATTTGGGGAGATAGGCGGGTTTCACCCCGACGCGGGTGCTCGTCCTCGGGCGCGACATCGGCCGCGTCTCCCCACCGCCGAAACCTTTTTCAGGGAGTCCGCATCATGAGCCTTTTCTCCATCCTGAGCGTGTCTTCGCGTCGGCCCCGGAAGACTGCGAAACTCGACCGCGCACACCGCCCCGGACTCGCGGTTGAAACGCTCGGCAAGCGGGAGATGCTTTCGGTGAATTGGTCCTCCTACGGCTATCCCGCGACACTGCCGTCCCCGTGGTCTACGGGATCGAGCTACACCAGTTCCACCGCCTCGTACGGCGCGGGCGGCTACGGCTCGTCGTTCAGCAACGGGTTGGGTTCGTCGCTGGGATCGGGCTTGGGGGGCTACGGCTCTTCGTATGGCGGCCTGGGATCCTCGTATGGGGCCTACGGCTCCTCCTCGCTCGGCAGCCTCTTCGGCAGCACGAACTCCTACGGTACCTCGTCGTACACGAGCCCGAGCAGTTCGTACAGCAGCTACACGCCATCGTTGACGATCACCCCTGTCACCTCGCGATCGACGCTCACCATCACGCCATACTCGCCCACGACGACATCGCAACTGACGATCACGCCTCTGACCCAGTCCGTGAATCGCACGTACACTTCCTCCTTCAACGGGGCCGGGAACATCTTCGGCACGAACTCGGGACCGCGAACCAGCCCGCCGAGCCAGCTTCAGTCGCCAAGCATGCTTGGGCCTATCTTCACGACCCGGCCGAGCGGTCCGACGAGCGTGCCTCCGCTCGCTCCTTCCTACAAGACCACCTCGCCTAGCTACACCTCGCCTAGCTACACCTCGCCTAGCTACACCTCGCCTAGCTACACCTCGCCTAGCTACCAGGGCGTGGGGCAGCCGGGCTCGACCACGAGCGTTCTCGACTCGAACTTCTTCGATTGGAGCAGCCCGACCACGGGCAACTCGCAGTCGAGAACGCTCGTGGTCGAGCCCGGCTGCCCC
>Ga0214917_10002760_pt1 | contig 21051 bp, 21 predicted proteins | sample LL_1208_BB_MetaG_FD_177983 | JGI IMG/M metagenome (GOLD analysis project Ga0214917, IMG submission 177983) | Freshwater microbial communities from Lake Lanier, Atlanta, Georgia, United States - LL_1208_BB | ecosystem: Environmental > Aquatic > Freshwater > Lake | place: USA: Georgia | collected...
AGTGAATTTGCTGCTGTTGGTGGCGGTGCTCTCCATGCTGCAAGCCACGCTGACCCTGCCAGGCATGGCGGCGATGGCGCTGGTGCTGGGCATGGCGATTGACGCCAACGTGCTGATCAATGAACGGGTGCGCGAAGAGTTGCGTAACGGTGCCGCACCGCAAACCGCGATCCACATCGGCTACGACCGCGCTTGGTCAACCATCTTGGACTCTAACGTCACCACCTTGATCGCTGGTTTGGCGTTGTTGGCCTTTGGTTCGGGCCCCGTGCGCGGCTTTGCGGTGGTGCATTGCTTGGGTATTCTTACCAGCATGTTCTCCGCGGTGTTTTTCTCACGCGGCTTGGTCAACCTTTGGTATGGCCGTCAAAAACGTTTGCAATCGGTCTCGATTGGCACGGTTTGGAAACCTGACACCGCCACCCAAAACGTGATTGCCAAAGCCAAAGCAGATTAAAGAAAGCCTGATATGGAATTTTTCAAAATCCGCAAAGACATTCCGTTCATGCGCCATGCTTTGGTGTTCAACGCCATTTCTTTCATCACCTTTTTAGCGGCGGTGTTTTTCCTCTTCAGCCGTGGCCTGCATCTGTCGGTGGAGTTCACCGGCGGCACCCTGATGGAGGTGAGTTTTTCGCAGCCTGTGGCCATCGACCCCATGCGTGAGCGCATTGCGGCCTTGGGCATCAACGATGTGCAAGTGCAAAACTTTGGCTCTGCACGGGATGTGCTGATCCGCATGCCAGCTGCCAAAGGCGCCAACACCGCTGAGCTCAGCAACAAAGTGTTTAGCAGCCTCAAAGAGATGGACGCCAGTGCCGAGTTACGCCGCACCGAGTTTGTCGGCCCGCAAGTCGGTGACGAGCTGGCCATCGATGGCCTTAAAGCCTTGGCCTGTGTGGTCATTGGCATCATGATTTATTTGGCCATTCGCTTCGAGTGGAAATACGCGGTGGCGGGCATCATTGCCAACTTACACGACGTCATCATCATCTTGGGATTTTTCGCTTACTTCCAGTGGGAGTTTTCACTGCCCGTGCTGGCTGCGGTGCTCGCGGTGCTGGGTTATTCAGTCAACGAGTCGGTGGTGATTTTTGATCGGGTGCGAGAAAACTTTCGCCGCTACCGCAAGATGAACACGCTGGAAATCATCGACAACGCCATCACCTCCACCATCAGTCGCACCATCATCACCCATGGCTCAACCCAACTCATGGTCTTGTCCATGCTGCTGTTTGGTGGCGCAACACTGCACTACTTTGCCTTGGCGCTGACCATCGGTATTTTGTTTGGCATTTACTCTTCCGTGTTTGTCGCTGCAGCGATTGCCATGTGGCTGGGCATACGCCGTGAAGACCTGGTCAAAACGGTGAAAAAAGACGGCCCCGATGAAGACCCTAACGACCCGAATGCGGGTGCCGTGGTTTAAGAGCGATCAGTGCGCGATGCGCGCCTCTTGGTCGTCGCACAACTCATCGAGCACCAGCGCATCGGGTTCGATGCCGGCACTCCAGTAAACCATCAAGACGATGATTTTCAAGTCGTCTAAGCTGATAGGGTGGGTCGTCACCGCCATGGCGCGGTCCACCACAATCTCGCGTACCTGAGGCGGCAACACGCCTGCGCCTTCCATGAAGGTGATAAAGCCCAGCCCAGTGGCACCCAGCTGCTGTTGCTCAGCCACGGAATACACACGCATGCTGGTGGGTGACTGCACATAGGCAGTTTCCCAAGCGGTTTTGGGTGCATTGATTTGAATGGTTTCTGCGTTGTTGGCAGCGTTGTGTAAACCCGCGAGCCAAGAAAGTGCTTGCTCGATTTCGTCGGCGTCAAAGCCAGCGGCACTGAGTTTGCGCCCTAGAAGCGGTAACTCTGGACAGGCCTCGCCGCGCCAGTAGTGTTCGTAAACATAAACAAGGACATCGAACATATGCAGGGAATATACCTTGTTTTATTTACCCCCTTTTTTGGCCAAGCCCAAGCACTTGTTTTTGGGCTAAGGGATGCTACTCAGGTGCAGGCGTTGGTAGTTTCCAGCTGCTGTGATGGCCACACATCCTTGGTCTTGCATCAACTTCAACAGCGCAAGCACTTGTGCCACCGGCAAGTCGCTGCGCATGACCAACACATCCAAGTATTGCGCATCGTCGCCCAAGGCTTGCCACACCGCTTTTGCGTTGTCGTCTTGCAAGATGGCTGGCATCGCCGGCACCAGCGACATGGCGTCGAGGTTTGCTTGCGGGGACAGCTCTTCGCTGATGTCTTGGATGTTCTCGACCAATTTGGCACCTTGGCGCAGCAAGGCATGGCAGCCACGCGACAACGCCGAGTGGATAGAGCCAGGAATGGCAAACACCTCCTTGCCTTGGTCCAACGCCAGTTGTGCGGTGATGAGTGAGCCCGATTGCAAAGCCGCTTCCACTACCAACACGCCTTGGCTCAAACCAGCAATCAAGCGGTTACGCAACGGGAAATGGTGGGGCAAGGGTTTGCTGCCTACGGGTTGCTCGCTCAAGACCCAGCCATGCTCTGCAATCTCTTGGGCCAAGCCATGGTGTTGGCGTGGGTAGACCTGATCTAAACCCGTCCCCACCACGGCCACTGTCGGGCAATATTCACCCCGATCAGCTTGCAACGCGCCTTGGTGCGCTGCGGCATCTATCCCCATGGCCATGCCAGACACCACAGCGTGACCACCAGCGCACAGGTTGAAGGCAAATGCACGGGCGTTCTCACGCCCTTGGTGCGTGGGATTACGGCTGCCCACCACCGCCAAGGCTGGCCCCAAGGGTCGCTGCAACTGCCCACGCGCAAACAACACAGGCGGCGCATCGTGCAAGGCCAACAGCCCAGCCGGATAAGCCTTGTTGTCCCATGTCCACACTGCATGCGCTATGCCTTTTTCCGCAGACGCCAACCATGCGCTGGTACGCTGGCAATGGGCTTGCCATTCAGGCGGGTCTGTCATCAAGGTATTAGCCAGCGGCTCCCCCAGCGCTTGCACCATGGTGTCAAAGGGTTGCGCCCAAATGGCAGGCAAGGAACCGCATACCTGCCAAAGTTTGCGCATGCTTTGCGCCCCCAAGCCGGGTGTGAGTAACAATCGCAAAGCCAGCGCCCAGTCGCTGATGTCACTGTTTTGCGGTGTGTGCGCTTGACTGTCAGTGGCAGTCAAGACGGGTTGAGACGAAGACATGGTGGTGGCTCTCCAATGAAAGTCACCAGCATAAAAACCGCCGAGGCTCATCAGGTGAAGGCGCTGTGCGCTTATTCCTCAGCCACACTTCACCCCTTGGTCTAAAAAAGCGACAATACAGCCCCATGGCAATACTCACCATTCTTTCCTACCCCGACCCCCGCTTGCACACCGTGGCCAAACCGGTTGCGGTGGTGGACGACCGCATCCGCACACTGGCAGCTGACATGATCGAGACCATGTACGAGTCCAAAGGCGTGGGGCTGGCCGCCACCCAAGTCAATGTGCATGAACGCGTGGTGGTAATGGATGTTTCCGAAGAGCACAACCAACCTTTGGTGATGATCAACCCAGAGTTGCTGTGGATGAGTGATGAACGCATCAAGGGTGAAGAGGGTTGTCTGTCGGTTCCTGGCGTATTTGACAGTGTCGAACGTGCTGCGCAGGTCAAGTTACAGGCTTTAGATGAAGATGGGCAAATGCAAACCTACGAAGCCGATGGCCTGATGGCGGTGTGCATTCAGCACGAAATGGACCACCTCATGGGCAAGGTGTTTGTCGAATACCTGTCCTTGCTCAAACGCACCCGCATTCGCGGCAAACTGGTCAAAGCGCAACGCGAACTCGAGCGCTAAGCCATGCGCTTGGTCTTTGCCGGTACGCCGGTTTTTGCGCAAAACGCGTTGGCCGCTTTGCACGCTGGCGGCCACGACATCACTTTGGTACTGACCCAACCCGACCGCCCAGCAGGGCGCGGCATGCAACTGCAAGCCTCTTCCGTGAAACAGTACGCACTGCAACATGGCATGGCCTTGGCCCAGCCAACCAGCTTGCGCTTGGATGGCAAATACCCCGAGGAAGCTGCCGCCGCCCAAGCAGCCATTGCCCATGCCAACGCCGAGGCGATGGTGGTGGTGGCTTATGGCTTGATCTTGCCAAGCTGGGCGCTGCACAGCGTACCCTTGGGCTGCCTCAACATCCACGCCTCACTGCTGCCGCGCTGGCGCGGCGCAGCACCCATACAACGCGCCATCGAAGCGGGCGACCGCGAAAGCGGTGTGTGCATCATGCAAATGGAAGAGGGCTTGGACACCGGTCCAGTGCTGTGGCGTCAATCTTTGGCGATTGCCGACGCTGAAACCAGCGCCAGCTTGCACGACAAACTGGCCGCCTTGGGCGCGCAAGGGGTCTTGCAAACCTTGGCGCAACTGCCTCAGCTAAGCGCTGTTGCGCAAGCCACAGAAGGCGTCACCTATGCCGCCAAGATCGACAAACAAGAAGCGTTGATTGACTGGTCGCTACCGGCCACGGTGTTGTCGCGGCGCATCCGTGCTTTCGACCCCTTTCCTGGCGCCTACACCCTGTGGCAAGGACAGTCCTTGAAAATCTGGTCCGCAAAGGCTTTGCCTCAAACCACTGACCAAGCCCCCGGCACAGTGCTGCAAGCCAGCGAACAGGGCTTGGATGTGGCCTGCGGTGAAGGTGTGCTGCGCTTGCTGCAATTACAAAAGCCTGGCGCAAAACGCTTGGCGTTTGCCGAGTTGTTGCGCGGCCATGCCGATTGGCAAAGCGTGGTCCTCGGCCAGTGAAACTGCCCGCATGTTTTTAGACCCCGCCAACTTTCGCCATCCCGCGTTTCGCACCGGCATGGCTGACGCGTTCAAGGTGGCGCCTGGCATTTGGGCATGGGGTTTGATGACCGGCGTGTCCATGGTGCAAGCTGGCTTGGGGCCAGCCATGTCAACTTGGATGACCTTGCTGGTGTATGGCGGCAGTGCGCAATTGGCAGTCACGCCTTTGATGGCTGTTGGCACACCGGTATGGGTGCTGTTGGCCACCGCGTTTTGCGTGAACTTGCGCTTTGCCGTGTTCAGCTTGCACCTGCGTGGCTACATGATGGCCTGGCCGCGTTGGCAACGCCTGACCATTGGCTACCTGATCGCCGATTTGAACTATGTGCAATTTGTGCAAAACCACCCCCAACCGGCGACCGATGCGGCGGGCCAACGCGCTGAAATGGCCTACCTGAGCGGCAACTGTTTTTTGACGTGGATGGGCTGGCAAGTCGCCAGCATCTTGGGCATTGTGTTGGCCAGCCAAGTACCGCTTTCCTGGGGCTTGGGGTTTGCGGGTGTGTTGGCTTTGGTGGGCATCCTCTGCTCGTTGGCAAGCTCTCGCATGCGCACTGTGTCTTTGGTGGTCTCCGGCGCGGCGGCTGTGGCAGCCTATGCACTGCCCTTGCGCTTAAACATCTTGGTGGCCATCGCGGCTGCCGTGGCGATGTGTTTGCTGATTGAAAAAACCGCCGGCTTGAACAAGGCTGCACATGATTGATGTGTTTCAGCTTCTCACCTTGCTGGGCTTGGCCGCCATGACAGTGCTGACGCGCTGCTTTTTCTTTATTTTGAACCGGGAATTGCCTTTTCCCGCGTGGGCACAACGCGGCTTGCAATACGCCCCCATTGCCGCGCTGGCGGCTGTGGTGGTGCCCGAAGTGATGGTCACGCAAGGGCATTGGATCAGCACTTGGCTGGATGCGCGGCTCTTGGGCGCAACCGCTGGCGTCGCCTATTTCGCCTACCGCCGAGGGCAAGGCCAAGCGGTGCTGGGCACCATTGTGGTGGGCATGGCGGTGTATTTGCCGCTGCACATTGGGCTTGGCTGGTAGCCCTTATTCCGAATAGCTGTCATTGCCAGGAGCCGTCATTGCGATGAGCCGTCATTGCGAGCGAAGCGAAGCAATCTTCTGCAAATACCCGTGCCGCAGGTCGGCCAAAGCCGACGTTGTGTAAGCATGGAGGCGAGGCCGACCTGCGACACGTGCCTTTGCCAATACCAAGATTCTTTTTCCGCACATATTTGGTCATGGCGTGACATAGATTGCTTCGCTTCGCTCGCCATGACGGTCTTTAGCAATAACGATCCCTCGCAACGGCGATATAGGTCCTAAAATGCGGCTCAAATAACACACCAAAGAGACAAGAACATGAACATCACCCGCTTCGCCAATCTGTGCGCCCAAGGAAAAGCCCAAGGCCAACGCGTCTTCATCCGTGCCGACCTTAATGTGCCTTTTGACGACCATGGCCACATCAGCGAAGACACCCGCATCCGTGCATCCGTCCCTTGCATCCAAATGGCGCTGGCCGCAGGTGCGGCGGTGATGGTCACCAGCCATTTGGGCCGTCCTACCGAGGGCGAGTTCAAGCCCGAAGACTCTTTGGCACCTGTGGCCAAGCGCTTGGGTGAATTGCTAGGCCGCGAAGTGCCAGTGTTGACCAACTGGGTGGACGACGTGACTGTCGCCGCAGGCCAAGTGGTGATGCTGGAGAACTGCCGCGTCAACAAGGGTGAGAAGAAAAACAGCGAAGACTTGGCCCGCCAAATGGCCGCGTTGTGCGACATCTATGTCAACGACGCGTTTGGCACCGCCCACCGCGCAGAGGGCACGACCTACGGCATCGCGCAGTTCGCACCCATCGCCTGTGCTGGCCCCTTGTTGTCGGCCGAGATCGACGCCATCAGCAAAGCCTTGGCCAACCCCAAGCGCCCACTGGCTGCCATCGTGGCCGGTAGCAAGGTCAGCACCAAACTCACTATTTTGCAAGCGTTAGCCAAGAACGTGGACCAATTGATTGTGGGCGGCGGCATTGCCAACACCTTCATGCTGGCAGCGGGTTTGAAGATCGGCAAGTCCTTGGCCGAACCCGATTTGGTGAGCGAAGCCAAGGCGGTGATCGAGGCCATGAAAGCACGTGGCGCAGAGGTGCCCATCCCCACCGATGTGGTGTGCGCCAAGACCTTTGGTGCCGACGCGCCTGCCACGGTGAAAAAAGCCACCGAGGTGGCGGATGACGACCTGATTTTGGACATCGGCCCCGAGACCGCGCAGCGCTTGGCCACGCAGCTCAAGTCGGCCGGCACCATTGTGTGGAACGGCCCCATGGGCGTGTTCGAGTTCGATGCGTTTGAGAACGGCACCAAGGTGGTGGCCCATGCGATCGCTGAATCAGATGCGTTCAGCATTGCGGGCGGCGGCGACACCTTGGCCGCGATTGCCAAGTACGGCATCGAACCCCAGATCGGTTACATCTCGACCGGTGGCGGTGCTTTCTTGGAAGTGCTGGAAGGCAAAACCCTGCCCGCGTTTGAGATCTTGATGAAGCGCGCCTAAACCGTCATTGATCGCCTAAACGGTCATTTCACGCCTAAACCGTCATTGCGAGCGGCCTTTAGCCGCGAGGAGCAAAGCGACGTGGCGGGAAGCAATCTACGACTTAAGGCGCAAACTGCTTTTTGCAGCGATTAACGATATAAAACTTGAAAAACAATTTGTCTTGCCCGTATTTTTCAGTGGCAAAGTCAAGCAAATGGTCGATCACCCAGGTTTTGATCTGGGTGTCTGAAGCCAAGTCCTGGGCACTGAACGAGCGGCTTTGCCGAAACTCTTGTTCTTGGGCCAAAGCGGTTTGCTTAAAAGCTTCATGGCGTGGCTTGAGTTTGTCTAAACGCTCGGTTTGCTCAGCAGGGTTGTTTCGGCTCTCAAACATCAGCAGTTTGATGGCGTCGCTGTAGACCTCGGTTTGCACGGCGTAGCTGGTGGCGGCCTCTGCGCAAACGCTGACAGCGCTGCGAACAGGGGCAGCAGCCTCTTGGGCCAAACTTGGAGCAACCACACTCAGCAATGCGATGGCGCCCAACAGCGCAAAGCGCACGCTGGTCAACATCAGGTGGAAGCGGAAGCCATCGCGGGCTGACTGGTGGCACGCCCTTTGTAATCGGTCCAGCATTGGCGGGTGAAGTCATACAGCTTGCAGTCGCGTGCCGTTTGAAAATACCAACGCCAAGAGAAGGGCTGGACGATGATGCGACCAGGCAACAAGGTTTCGAGCTTGTTCTGCGCTTGCTTAAGGTGATAAAGAGGAATGCTCATGTCCACATGGTGGGCCGTGTGTTCCATGATGTGGTGCATCAAAGCACCAATTTTCAAGGGGAAGGTCAGGTGCACCGTGGTAGAAACAAAAGGCTGGGCCTTGGCCCAAGCGCTGCGGTCATCGTGCCAAGATACTTTGACATGGGTGTGGTGAACATAAACCACAAAGCCAATCATGGCGCACCAAAACAAAAACGGGACCACAACACTGCACAACAACACCAAGGCAATCGACTGTTGGGTAGCAATGGCCGCCATCATCATGCCAGCCACCCAAACCAGGGCAAAAGCGCTGATGAGCAAGCTGTCTTTCACGAAGATGGGGCGACGGGTGGGCATTTCTTTGGCCGTGGGGAAGACCATTTTTTTCCACCAAATTTCGATCATGTAGTACAGCCCAGGGGCCCAACCACTGCGGTAAGCGCGGTCAAGCAAACGGCCCATCCAAGACAGCTTGGCAAACTCTTCTTGGGTGAGGGGCGCCCAAACAAAGTCGAAGCCTTTGAGGTTGGTGTAGCCGTGGTGCACCACATTGTGGCCAATATCCCACAGGCTGAAGGTGGTGAGCGAGGGCAAAAAAGCGATGCGACCCACCCATTTGTTCAGGCCGCGGTGGGGTGTCAGACTTTGATGACAAGCGTCGTGCCCAATGATGAACAGACGACCGATGGCGAAACCCATGGCAGCACCACACAGCAATTTGGCCCAAACCGCCTCAAAATACACCGTTCCCGCCAAAAAAGCGCCCCAAATCGCAAAATCCAAGAGCAATAAAGCTAAGGCGCGAAGGGTAACGCGGTTGGACAAGGGGATCAGCCACTCGCGAATCACCTTGCGGTGGGGCATAGGCTGATCGAGAGGAATGGGTTGTTCTTCAGTGGTCATATCCTTGGGATTGTAACGACTGAGCCTGTTTGGCACCTTACCCCTACCAACGCATGGGCAAACGCCGGCACACTCTGTATTGTTTGTCGGGTTCGCGCACCACATAACCCCCTTGAACCAATTCTTTCATGATGCGGCTGACCATTTCGCGGCTGCAGCCAATGTGTTGCGCCATTTGGGCGTGAGTCATGGGAGCAGGCGCCAAGGACACCGTTTGCGCCGGCATTTGCTGGCGTTGCAGCAAGGCGCTCAGGCGGCTGTAAGCGTCAGAAAACAAAGCCAAACAGGTGGTTTGGGTGGCCAAACGCAAGCGCTGCAAGGCCCGTTGCAGCAAAGCCATGGCCAAATGGGGGTCGTGCTGCAGCAACACCCGCACACTTTCTGCACTGACCACGGCACAGACGGCAGGTCCCAAGGTGATGACACTGGAGCAATGCTGCCCGCCCTCCAAGGACAACATACCCAATAAATCGCCACAACCGGCCATGGACAAGGTGATTTCGCGGGGCTTGCTGTCTTGCGACATGGCGAATTCGCGCAAATTGCCATGCAGCACCACATAAAGCTGTACCCCCACATCCCCTTCTTGGATCAGCAAGGTATTTTTTCGGTAATGCCGCACCTGCCCTTGCAGCGCCAATGTGCGCAAAGAGTCTGGTGCCAGACCATCCAGCAGGGAAGAAGTCGTTGTAGGGGAATGGTTCATGGCTTCAATGTAGAGCTGGGTTTGACGCTGCGGTGTACCCTAAACTTTCAATTTTTGTGTGCGCTGCTTTAACCTCGTGGGAGAATACGTCGGCAACTCACCACGGCCACCCACCAGAGACCTTCTATGCCCAAACACGCCACCAAAATTGTTGCCACCTTGGGCCCCGCCTCGAGCGACCCTGTCTTGCTTGAAAACATGATCCGAGCAGGCGTGAATGTGGTGCGCTTGAACTTCAGCCACGGCGTGGCGCAAGACCATATTGACCGCGCCAAGCTGGTGCGCGAGGCGGCCCACCGTGCAGGCAGGGTGGTGGCCATCATGGCGGATTTGCAAGGCCCCAAGATTCGCGTGGGAAAGTTCGCCCAAGGCAAGGTGATGCTGGAAGCGGGTGCCAAGTTTGTCCTTGATGCCTCACGCACCGAACTCGGCGACTTGCAAGGCGTTGGGCTGGACTACAAAGAACTGCCACGCGACGTCAAAGCCGGCGACTTGCTGCTACTCAACGACGGCCTCATCGTTCTCACAGTGGATGCCGTCAAGGGCGAGCAAGTCCACACCACGGTGAAAATGGGCGGCGAGCTGTCCAACAACAAAGGCATCAACAAACAAGGTGGCGGTTTGACCGCGCCAGCCCTCACTGCCAAGGACATGGAAGACATCAAAACCGCCATGGCCTTCCAAGCCGACTATGTGGCAGTGAGCTTTCCCAAAAGCGCGACCGACATGGAAATGGCACGCCAGCTTTGCAACGTGGCGGCCGAACCCTTTAAACACAAACCCGGCTTGATCGCCAAGATCGAGCGCTTTGAAGCCATTCCCCATTTAGAAGACATTTTGGCTGCCAGCGACGGCATTATGGTGGCGCGTGGTGATTTGGCAGTCGAGGTGGGCAATGCCGCGGTGCCAGCGCTGCAAAAACGCATGATCAAAATGGCGCGTGAAATGGACAAAGTCGCTATCACGGCCACGCAAATGATGGAGAGCATGATCACCAACCCGGTACCCACCCGCGCCGAGGTGAGCGATGTGGCCAATGCGGTACTCGACGGCACCGATGCTGTCATGCTGAGTGCCGAGACTGCGGTGGGCAAATACCCGCTGGAAACGGTGCAACAAATGGCGCAAATTTGCTTAGCGGCTGAAGAGGCGGAAGTCACCGTTCTTGATAGCGACTTCACCGGCAAAACATTTACCTTCATTGACCAAACTATTGCCATGGGCGCACTCTTTACCGCCCACCACCTCGGCGCCAAAGCCATCGTGGCGCTGACCGAGTCTGGCTCTACGCCGCTGTGGATGAGCCGTCACCACATCCGCATTCCCATCTATGCCCTGACCACCAAAGTCAACACCCAAAGACGCATGGCGCTTTACCGCAATGTGCGGGCTTTGTTGTTGGATACCAGCACCGACCGCGACACTGCACTGGCGCAGGCTGAAGCACATTTGAAAGACCGCGGCATTGTGGGTGTGGGCGATGTTTACGCCATCACCTGCGGCGAACCCATGGGCTCGCCGGGCGGCACCAATATGCTGAAAATTTGCCGCGTTACCTAAGCTTCAAAGAGTCGTTTGTTTGTACTTTTAAAATTCTTCTTTTTGACTCGTTAAGGAAAAACCATGGCATTGGTTTCTATGCGCGAATTGCTTGACCACGCGGCTGAGCACCAGTACGGCATCCCCGCTTTCAATGTGAACAACTTAGAGCAGGTGCAAGCCGTGATGTCGGCAGCCGATGAGGTCGGTGCGCCTGTCATCTTGCAAGCCAGTGCCGGCGCTCGTAAATACGCAGGCGAATCCTTCATCAAGCACCTGATCCAAGCCGCGATTGAAGCCTATCCCCATGTGCCTTTGGTGATGCACCAAGACCATGGCCAAAGCCCAGCGGTTTGCCAAGGCGCTATCGACTTGGGCTTCTCCTCGGTGATGATGGACGGCAGCCTAGAGGCCGATGGCAAAACCATTGCCAGCTTTGACTACAACGTCAACGTCACACGCGAAGTGGTGAGCTTGGCGCACAAGCTGGGCATCACCGTCGAGGGCGAACTGGGTTGCTTGGGGTCGCTTGAAACCATGAAGGGCGACAAAGAAGACGGCCATGGGACCGACGCCACCATGACGCGTGAGCAGTTGCTCACCGACCCCGAAGAAGCCGCGCAATTTGTCAAAGCCACCCAGCTCGACGCTTTGGCGATTGCCATTGGCACCAGCCACGGCGCCTACAAGTTCACCCGTGAACCCACGGGTGATATTTTGGCGATTGATCGCATCAAAGCCATTCACCAACGCATTCCCAACACCCACTTGGTGATGCATGGCTCCAGCAGCGTGCCGCAAGACTTGCTGGCCACCATCAACCAGTACGGCGGCCAAATGAAGCAAACCTTCGGCGTTCCCGTGGCTGAAATTCAAAAAGCTATTCAGATTGGTGTGCGAAAAATCAATATCGATACCGACATCCGCTTGGCGATGACTGCCGCGGTACGTAAATTTTTGGCTGAAAACCCCGACAAATTTGATGCCCGCGAATGGCTCAAACCCGCCCGTGAAGCGGCCAAGCTGATTTGCAAACAACGCTACATCGAGTTTGGCTGTGAAGGCCAAGGCGCAAAAATCAAAAACACCCCTTTGCCAATGATGGCGGCCAAATACCAACAGGGTTTGCTGGCGCAGGTGGTGAATTGACCCCCACCCTGCACACCCACACCCTCGGCTCCCTCCCTCTGTTGGCACGCGGCAAGGTGCGCGACAACTACGCCGTGGGCGAAGACCGCATCCTGATGGTGGCCTCGGACCGCATCAGTGCGTTTGACGTGGTGATGGGTGAACCCATTCCTGGCAAGGGCGCGCTGCTCACCCAAATGGCGCTGTTTTGGTTTGACAAACTGGGCCATATTTGCCCCAACCACTTGACAGGGGATGCGCCCGAGAGCGTGGTGTCTGATGCCGAAAAGCCTTTCGTGACCCAGCGTTCCATGCTGGTGCGCCGCTTGAAACCCATTCCCGTGGAAGCGGTGGTGCGCGGTTACTTGGCGGGCAGTGGTTGGAAGGAATACCAAGCCAGCCAGTCGGTGTGCGGCGTGCCGCTGCCTGCGGGTTTGAAAAACGCGTCCCCCCTGCCCGAGCCCATCTTCACGCCAGCAGCCAAAGCCGAGGTGGGCGAACACGACGAGAACATCAGCTTCGAGCAAACCGTGGCCATGATTGGCCAAGACCTGGCCGAGCGCATCCGCAGCATCAGCATCGCGCTGTATGAAGCGGCTTACGACATCGCCGCCGCCAAAGGCATTTTGATCGCCGACACCAAGTTCGAGTTTGGCCTGAGCCCCAAGGGCACTTTGGTGCTGATGGACGAGGTGTTGACGCCCGATTCATCGCGCTACTGGCCGGCAGACGCCTACCGCGAAGGTGCCAACCCACCGAGCTTTGACAAACAGTATTTGCGCGACTGGCTGGAAACGGCGCAGGTGGACGGCGCGCCGTGGCACAAAACCGCGCCAGCGCCTGCACTGCCTCAAGAGGTGATTTCACTCACCGCGGACAAATACCAAGAGGCGTGGGCGAGGTTGAGGGGTTAATTCAAAGCCATGCTCAAGCGGCGGCGGTACTTGGAGATCAACTCCGCCTGCGGGTCTTCTTGGGCAGCAGCTTTGCCGGTGAGTTCAATGCCACCGGCCGATTTGCCTGGCACGGCGGCTTCGCCCTTGGCCTTTGGAGGCGTTAACAACTCCAAGATAGCGACAATGTTTTTGCGTGCGGCTTCTTCACCCCAGGCTTTGTCGCGCATCACAATTTCCAATAACTCGTCCATGGCAGATGTCCATTCGGCGGCGGCCATGAGCAGACGCGCTTTGGCCAAACGGGTGTCGAAATCGCGTTTGTTTTGGGCGATCAAGTCGTCGAATTGCGGCAGGGTCCAGTGGGCACGTTCATCGGTATTGGCAAAATGCAGCGCCTCGCCCCAGTGCTTTAAAGCATCAAAACGCAGTTGCAAGGGAATTTGCGCCAAAGCGGGTGCCAAGGCGGCTTGGGCTTGCTCTAACTCGCCCATGGCCATGAGCAGCTTCACATAGTCAAACCGTGCATCGTCATTGGCTGGATTGATGGCCAAGGCTTCTTGCAACTTTGCCAAGGCTGAACTGGTATCGCCTTGCGCCAGCAAAGCCTCGGCTTCGCTCAAATCTTCCTCGGCGATCAACTCGCCTTCGCTTGGCAAGTGTTTGTCTAAAAACTCACGTACCTTGCCTTCGGGCAAAGCACCCATGAAACCATCGGCAGGCTTGCCACCCATCATCAACACACAGGTGGGAATGCTGCGAATACCAAAGGCTTGGGAGAGTGGTTGCTCGTCATCGGAGTTGATCTTGACCAACTTGAAACGGCCACCGTAATCGACCTCCAACTTTTCCAGCACGGGGCCGAGTGATTTGCATGGGCCGCACCACGGCGCCCAAAAGTCCACCAACACAGGCACTTGGGTGGAAGCCACCATCACTTCTTCTTCAAAATTTGCAACGGTCACATCAATCATGGGGCAGTTTCCAAGGGGAATAAAATCTATTTTCTCTTAACCGCCAAGCTTACTCGCAGTTCACGCTGCTACTCTTTATGAACCCTGTTCTCATCGGTGTGGTCATGGGCTCCAGCTCCGACTGGGACACCATGCAACACGCCACCCTTATCTTGCAAGACTTTGGCGTGGCGTTTGAGGCCAAAGTGGTGTCTGCCCACCGCATGCCCGACGATATGTTTGCCTATGCACAGGCCGCTCAAGGGCGAGGTTTGCGCGCCATCATCGCGGGAGCAGGCGGCGCAGCCCATTTGCCCGGCATGTTGGCAGCCAAGACCATGGTGCCGGTGCTCGGCGTGCCGGTGGCGAGCAAGCATTTGCAAGGCGTGGACTCTTTGCACAGCATTGTGCAAATGCCCAAGGGCGTGCCGGTGGCCACTTTCGCGATTGGCCCTGCGGGTGCAGCCAATGCGGCTTTGTTTGCGGTGGCCTTGCTGGCGCATGGCAACCCCGCCCTTCAAAGCGCCTTAAACGCTTTCCGGTCCCAACAAACCGAGGCTGCACGCGCCATGACCGTGCCCCCTGCAGCGTGACGCCTTTGAAACCCGGCGCGACGCTGGGCGTGTTGGGTGGCGGTCAATTGGGGCGCATGTGGAGCCACGCCGCCCAAGCCCTGGGTTACCGCACCGCTGTTTTAGACCCCGATGCCCACAGCCCGGCCGGTTGGGTCAGCCACTTGCATGTCTGCGCCGACTACCTGAACGCTGAGGCACTGGCGCAAATGGCGTCGCAATGCCAGGCCATCACCACCGAATTTGAAAACGTGCCTGCCGAGGCTTTGCGACAACTCGGACTGACCCTGCCCTGCGCCCCAAGCGCTGAACCCGTGTCGGTGGCGCAAGACCGCGCCCGTGAAAAAGCGCACTTTGTTGAATGCGGTGTGCCGGTCGCTCCGCACCAGGTGTTGCACAGTGCGGAAGACTTACACACCGTGCCCGCCAGTTTGCTGCCCGGCATTTTGAAAACCACCCGCTTGGGTTATGACGGCAAGGGCCAGGTGCGGGTGGCGTCATTGGCCGACTTGCCCGCGGCTTGGGCGCAGCTTCAAGCCCAAGGCTCTGCGGTCTGCATTTTGGAAAAACGCCTGCCCCTCGCCGCTGAATGCTCGGTGGTGTTGGCGCGTGGGTTTGACGGCCAGATGGTGCATTTGCCCTTGCAAGTGAACCTGCACCGTGATGGTATTTTGGCGGTGACCGAGGTGTTTGACCACGCCTTGCCCACTGAGACCGAACAACAGGCTTTGCAAGCCGCCTATGAGGTGGCGCGCGGCCTGAACTATGTGGGCGTGTTGTGTGTCGAGTTTTTCTTGCTGCAAGACGGCCCCGAGCGCGATGCCTTGGGTCCCTTGGTGGTGAACGAAATTGCGCCACGACCCCACAACAGCGGTCACCACAGCATCGACAGCTGCGATGTGTCGCAGTTCGAATTGCAAGTGCGTTGCATGGCCGGCCTGCCCTTGGTGCAGCCACGTTTGCACAGCGCCAGCGTCATGCTGAATTTGCTGGGTGACTTGTGGTTTGCTTCAGGCACGCAAGCGGTGGAGCCACCTTGGGCGCAGGTCTTGGCCTTGCCGGGTGTGCATCTGCACCTGTATGGCAAAACCGAAGCACGCCGCGGTCGCAAGATGGGTCACCTCACCATCACCGCCGCCCATGCGAATGAGGCATGTGAGTTAGCCTTGCAAGCCGCGGCCCTCTTGGGCATTGCCGCGTGGTGAATGCCTTTTCCGATCAAGTGCTGCAAGCCGCGCAGGCCTTGGTGCGGGGCGAGCTGATCGGCTTGCCCACCGAGACGGTCTATGGTTTAGCAGCCGACGCCTTGAACCCGTCTGCGGTGAACGCTATTTTCGAAACCAAAGGGCGCCCGCCCAACCATCCGCTGATCGTGCATCTGGCCGATGCGGCCATGGTGCCGGTGTTTGCCAGCGAGGTGCCGGCATTTGCGCAAGGCTTGATGGCCGCTTGCTGGCCAGGCCCGCTCACCTTGATCGTGAAGCGAAACGCAGGCGTGGCCGATGCGGCGGCAGGCGGCCACGCAACGATCGCCCTGCGTTGCCCATCGCACCCCATGGCGCAAGCGGTGTTGCGTGCCGCGCTGTCACAGGGTGTGCAAGGTGTGGCCGCGCCCAGCGCCAATGTGTTTGGCAGCGTGAGCCCGACCACCGCCGCGCATGTGCGCGAATCGTTTCCTAAACTCTTGGTGCTCGATGGTGGTGCTTGTGATGTGGGGATTGAATCGACCATCGTTGACTGCAGCCGGGACGTGCCGGTGCTGTTGCGCCCGGGCATGCTGAGCGTGTCGCAGTTGTCAGCGGCAAGCGGCGAGAGCGTCTTGAGCGCGTTTGAAACCAGCTCGATACAAACAACTGCAGCGCCTGGCACCTTGGCCTCGCACTATGCGCCACGAGCGAGGGTGCGCTTGATGACGATCGAGCAGATGCGAGCGCATTTGCGTGACGCCAAGCTGCCCCTCGCCACATGGACGCGCACATCGCTCCTGAGTGTTGAGCAAGCTGCCTTACCTGAAGATGTGAAGCACTTCACCATGCCCTCGGATGCCGCGCAATGCGCCCATGATTTGTTCGCGCAATTGCGCAGCATGGATGCGCTGGGTGTCCACGAGATATGGATCGAAACACCCCCCGATGGTGAAGCCTGGGCAGGCGTGAGAGACCGCCTACAGCGCGCTGCGGCTTGACGACAAGGCCAATTTAATTGGGATCTGACCCCGATTGTTTTTCGTGGGCCAAAAGGTAAATGGTGAGCACAATGCACAGCGACCCCACTACGTCCAGCCAGCCAAAGGCAACGTTCAACCACCACACCGACACCAAAGCGGCAGACAAGGGCTCGGCGCAAGCGAGCAAACTGGTGCGCTGTGGCCCGATGGTTTTGACGGCCAGCAAATAGCAGTAAAACGGCACCAAGGTACCCAGCACCACGATGAACAACACAGCGCCATAGGTGCCGCTGTCCCATGCGCCAGACATGTGCCAAGGCTGGCTCCAGCCGACGAAGGCCAAGCCGCCAATCAGCATGCCCCAGCCCACCACCACTGCCGAATCGTGGCGCTTGAGCAAAGCCACCGGTTGAACGGTGTAAAACGCCAAGGCCAAAGCCGAGGACAAACCCCACAGCAAGGCCTCGAGACTGATTTGCAACACACCCAGTTCGCCGTGCGTAACCAGCAACACGGTGCCCAGCATGGCCAGCACGATCGCCACGACTTCAAGGCGGGACGGTCTGCGCCTGTGGACCGCGGCCAGATAGACCGCAATCACGGTCGGTCCCAGGTATTGCAGCACGGTGCCAACAGCGGCATTGGAATGTTCAATGACGGCAAAGTAGGTGTATTGCACGCCCAACATGCCCAGCACGCCAAACGCCAGCTGTTGTCGTGCGCTGTCGGCTGGTCGCCATACCGCCATCACTTGCGATGGGCGCTGCCACCCTGCCCACAGCAAAAGCAGCACACCCGCGATGAGCAGACGCACAGTGACCAACCAATCGATGCGTATGCCCTTTTGTTCGAACACATACTGGGCGCAAGCACCCGAAATACCCCAGAGACTGGCGGCGAAAACAGCCAGCAGATTGCCTCGGCCCTGCGGGCCTCGCCATGACAGCAAAGTCACTTACCCGCCGTCCAATCGATCAATGCATCCATCACCGGCCGCGCTTGGTGGGCATTGGCGTGGTTGACCATGGCCACCAGCACATACCGCTGACCTTGCGGGCCGTCCACATAACCGGCCACGCCCATCACGTCGCGCAAACTGCCGGTCTTCAAATGCGCCGACGCGGTGCTTTTGCTGCGCTTCATCGTGCCGTCTACGCCGGTCAGAGGCAAGGAGGACATCATTTCCGGCATAAAGGGCTGCCACCACACCCATTGCAACAAGGCCGCCAACGCTTGCGGCGAAATCCGCGCTTCTCGGCTCAGGCCTGAACCCTTGTCCATGGTGGGGGGCTCTTGACCAAAGCGCTCACGCCACCATGCATCGACCACGGCTTTGCTGTTGACCGCATTGCCAAGGCCCCGCTGCTGCAAACCCAGCGTTAAAAACAATTGATCAGCCATGACGTTGTTGCTGAACTTGTTGATGTCTCTCACCACCTCGGCCAAGCTGGGCGACTCATGCGACCACAAGGGCTTGAGGTGGGCAGGCATGGCGCCCTCACGCACCGTACCGCTGAGTTGTCCACCCAGTTGCAACCACATGCCGTGGATGGCGCGGGCCGCGAACTGCGGCGGATCGGCATAGGCCACCGGCCAGACTTTGTCTGCACAGGCCATCGGGTAGGCCCCCGCAAAACCCATACGCAACGGGTTTTGAAAATCGGCTTTGAGGCTGCCTCTGTAATCGCTGCAATCGGCATTGGACAGCGGCACGCTGGCTTGTACCTGCACCCCTGCCAGCGGCGGCTCGACATGCACACGCGCCACTTTGTTGGCTGCATCGGGCACAAAGTGCAGCAAAAACGATTTGTAGCCCAACAGCAGCGCATCTGGCGAGGCGTTGTAGGGGCGCAGGGGCTCGCCATCAAAGCCACCCGGGTCTTGCGGCGGAACCTCAAAAGCGCTGCGGTCCAAAACCATGTCGCCTTGGATTTTTTGAATGCCCATGCCTTGCAAGCGCCGCAGGATCAGCCACACCTGTTCCACCCCGATTTTCGGGTCGCCTTGGCCGCGAATATGTACATTGCCTTGCAACACGCCCTCGCGGACCACGCCATCCAGCGCCAAAGGTGTTCGCCAGGTGTAGGCAGGGCCCAAGAGGTCCAGCGCTGCGCTGGTGGTCACCAGCTTCATCAAAGACGCGGGGTTGCGTTGCACATCGGCTTGGTGCAAAAGTCGCGCAGGCTTAGGGCTGCCTGCCCCCAAAGGGATGACCACCACACTTAATGCATCGCGGGGGATGGCGGCTTGGCGCAGGGCTTGTTCAACCTTGGTCGGCAAGGCGTCTTCTGCAAAAGCAGTTGCCAATTCAGCCCCTTGGCTGAACAAGAACAAGACGGACAGGAGTGAACGCATACCCAGATTATGAAACCCTGCCTACGCCTGCACGGATAATGCCCAGATGCCTTTTCTCTTACACCGCCTGCGCCAGCTGTCTCCTGGCACTTTGGGCGCACTTGCAGCGGTCATCACCGTGGTCATTTGGACCGCTTTCATCGTCATTGCCCGCGCCTCAGCCAAAGGTAATTTGCTGCCTTTGGATATCGCCTGCATGCGTATCGTGGGGGCCAGCGTGGTGATGTTGCCCTGGGGCTATTTCTGGGTGCGGCGTCTGCGCGTTGGCCAGCCGGACGCGGGATCGTTGTTCGGTTTTTCCCCGTTGCCTTGGCGCATCACGGTGCTGTGCGGCGTGTTTGGCGGCTTGCTTTACGCGGTGCTGGCCTACAGCGGTTTCTTTTTCGCGCCTGCAGCGCATGGCTCGGTGCTGATGCCTGGCACCTTGGCTTTGTGGGCCAGTTTGTTGGCGATCCCCTTGTTGGGTGAACGCCTGCACCGCAACCGCTTGGTCGGCTTGGCCTGCATCACAGGTGGCGGGCTGCTGGTTGGGGGCAACAGCTTGCTGCATGCGCTAGATGGCGGCGAAGTCTGGAAGGGCGACTTGCTGTTCATCACAGCAGCGTTTTGCTGGTCCACCTACAGCGTGCTGAGCCGCCGCTATGGCTTGCAGGCCATTCCGGCCATCATCGCCATCACCTGTTTTGCTTTTTTCAGTTTTGTGCCAGCTTACGCGCTGCTGTATTTTGGCGGGTTGCTTCAAACCCACTTATTTACTGCCCCACTCAGCGAAGTGTTGTTTCAAGCGGTGTTTCAAGGCGGCGGTTCGGTGGTGATTTCGGGCATCACCTTCACCCAAATGATTCGCTATTACGGGCCAGTTCGCTCCACCATGATCACGTCTTTGGTGCCTGGCCTCTCCGCCTTGGGCGCGGTGTGGTGGCTGGGTGAGCCACTGGACTGGCACCTGATGCTGGGTTTGCTGCTGGTGACCTGTGGCATTTTGTTTGGCGTTCAAAAAGCCAACAAAGGCTGATGAAATGAAGCTGCTTGCCATCGATTGCAGCACCGAACGCATGTCTGTGGCGCTGGCGCAGGGCGACCGGCGCTGGACGCATGAGGGTGCGGGCGGTGCACAAGCCTCCGCGACCTTGATTCCCGCCATCATGGGCCTGCTGGATGAAGCGCAACTGCCCCTGAAAGAACTGGATGCGATTGCTTTTGGCCAAGGTCCAGGCGCTTTCACCGGCCTGCGAACCGCGTGTGCGGTGGCGCAAGGCTTGGCTTTGGGTGCCAAGCTGCGCTTATTACCCATCGATAGCTTGCTGATGCTCGCCCATGCCGCGCTCAGCACCCACCCCCAATCTTCGCGGATACTGAGTGTGCTCGACGCCCGCATGGGTCAGGTGTATGCGGCGGCTTATGAGCATGGGCCTGAAGGCTGGCGCTGCCTGCAAGTCCCGTTTTTAAGCCAACCCGAGGCCTTGGTTTTGCCTCCAGGATGGCAGGAGCAGGGGTTTGTGCTGGCCAGCAACGCACACGCGACTTACCCCGACGCCTTTGCGTCTACCTTAAGCCAAGGCGGCGTGGTCATAGAAGCGTGGCCGCAAGCCGAGGTCATGCTGGACTTGGCCGCATTGGCCTACGCTCGGGGCGACAGCGTGAGCCCTGCCGAAGCTTTGCCGCTGTATGTTCGCGACAAGGTGGCGCTCACCAGCGCTGAGCGCTTGGCTGCCAACCTTTCG
>Ga0214917_10002761_pt1 | contig 21048 bp, 15 predicted proteins | sample LL_1208_BB_MetaG_FD_177983 | JGI IMG/M metagenome (GOLD analysis project Ga0214917, IMG submission 177983) | Freshwater microbial communities from Lake Lanier, Atlanta, Georgia, United States - LL_1208_BB | ecosystem: Environmental > Aquatic > Freshwater > Lake | place: USA: Georgia | collected...
GCGGCGTTGGCAACGATTTGATAAAAGTCTGTCCGTGGATCCTTAAGATAGGCCTGGACCACGTCTTCAGTGCCTTGAAGACCGAGCAGGTGGGCGTAATGAATCAAGATCCGTGGTTCTTGAGACGAGAAATCGCATGCAGCCCACGTCTGCCCTTCTTCGGGGAGGAACAAACCCCTTACCATCGGGCCGATCACCTCGTGGCGGGCCGGAACCTGTTGAAGGTTGGGGTTGGACATGGAAAGCCTGCCTGTGACCGTACCGCCATCATCAGAGCGCATCTGGTTGATATGCGGGTGGATACGACCGTCGTGAGCGGAGAAGTCCAAGTAAGGCTGTAGGAACGTGCCGTGGGTCTTGTTCAGTTCACGCGCTTCGATGATCTGTTTGCAGATCGGATGCTCATGCGATTCAAGGAACGACTTCGTAAAGCTTGGCAAGCCGTTCGTGGTCCGTTGGTATTGAATACCGAGATTGTCAAATCCTGTAGCGATGCTGGCTGCGGCCCAGATGTCCACGGGTGACCTACATGCCTTACGAATCTCTTTGACTAAGGCCTGCTCACGCTCGCGCATTTGCTCGATGAGCTGCTGCGCCTTGTCGCGGTTAAATCGAATACCACGGCGGGTGATATTGACCAGCACCGGCAACAAGTCCGACTCCAGCTCAAAGATTGATTCAACTTCCTCGTTGCGTAGGATGATCTTGAAATGCTGCCAAAGCTTGAGCGTCAATGCAGCGTCTTGCTCGGCGTACTCGCCCACATACATCGCGGGGAGCTTCCAGAGTTCCTTCTTGGCGTGGACGTTGAAGTCCTGCGCTGCTTCCTTCAGTCCCTGTTCTGACTTAACCTCTTTGAGGTAATCGAAACCGAGGGCGTTAAGGGCGTAGCTGAATCGGTTTTCATCGATGCAAGCAGCGGCGACCATGGTGTCAATGATTCGACCCCGCACATTAAATCCAGAGGCGAGAAGCCATCCAAGGTCATAGGCGGCGTTGTGCATAATCTTGGGAGCGGGAAGCTCAAGCACACGTCGAATGAATCGCTCAACGATCCCACGGTCAAGATTACCTCCACCTTCATGAGCAACTGGGAAGTATCCCCGCCACCCGTCAACAGCAATGGAGTAACCGACAATGTAGCCGTCGTTTCTTGGCCATCCTGGGCCAAACCGTTCCATGTTTGGGTCACGTGTTTCCAGGTCAATTGCAATCTCCTTGGCGTCGGACAGATCCGGGAACGAGGCTGGAGGCACCCACTCCGAGGCCCGTGGGAAAAGGGGCATGGTCACAATCGGAATCCTTTGTTTGAATTGTTGGGTAACACTAGATGCAGCGCTTTGCGTGTGCGTGTGACGCCGACATAAAAAAGCCTGTTGATATCGTCGGGGTTTGTTTCATACGACTTGGCGAATTTTGTTGATAGATCCATGAAAAGTAGAACGTTATCAGCTTCTCCACCTTTTGCGCCGTGGATCGTGGACAATTTTATCTTTGGCATCGTATTAAGTTTTACACCACGTCGCAACAAGGCAATGATGTACTCACGTTGCTCAAGGCTGATCTTGGTCAGTACCTCATGCCAGATGCCGTCTGTGAGTAGCCCCCACTTATTGTGCAATAACTGTAGGCCATAGAACTGATCCTCTGGCGCGTTAGGAAGCTTCTTGAATCCTTTGGCAACGAGCCCCGAGTCAAGATAAGCGTAAATTGTTTGAACAGTCGATAGCGGCACTTCGCCGCCCTTGCGCAGCATCTCCCAGCCGTAGACGGCAGTAAGCACCTTCTCGCTGATGCTCCGATGGCCAAATCTTTCATAAAGTAGCCCTTGGCTCTTGAGCCAATTGGGCATCTCATCGAGCATGTAGTTGGCTGCGGCCATCACGAGCCATTCCCCTTGGGTCATATCGACGTAAGAAAAATGGCTATAGGTTTGGATGCTGCCTTCTTCTTCCCTCGATGACCATTCCTTTGGTTGGCGTTTAGTGATGCTCTTTACCACGCGCTCAGCCAGTGCGTGGACCGTGGCAGGGATGCGGTAGGATTTGTCCAATACTTTAACTTCGCCTGGATAGGCCAAAAACGAATCCACATCGGCTCCGGCCCAGTTATAGATTGCCTGATCATCATCACCTGCCAAGAAGACGCGGTCTGAGCGCTTAGCGAGATCCTTGACAAGCATCCATTGCAAGCGGGATAGATCTTGTGACTCGTCAATGATTAATGCATCGAGCTTTGGCAACAGATCAGGTTGTTCAACAATCATCTCCAAGAGATCGGTGAAGTCCAAGAGCCCTTGTTCTGTTTTGTAGTGCCGATAAGCACGCTCCACGTACTCGAAATGAAACCATTCGATCTGGAGATTGGACTGGTTATAGTGGGTCTTTAGATCGAGGCCCTTGATGCGTGCAAGGTTGATCTCGTTAAGGATTGCGTTATCCGCGCGTGAGATGAACCCTTCGCCTTCTGTCTCCGTTCTGATCTCTAGACCACAGGTTTTTCCAAACTCCCGATAGTGCTCATCTTGCATCATCTCCTTGGCGCTCACCCCCAGGCACCGAAACGCTAGGCTGTGCAGCGTTCTGAACCACGGAAAGTCGGTGATTGGGTTTAGATGCGGGAATTTTGCTATGGCTCGGTCCCGTGCCTCGTTGGCTGCCTTTCTTGTAAACGCGAAGTACCCGATCTTGTTCGACGGGGTGTCGTTCGCCAGCTCTGTCTGGACCACGTTTAGCAGGTACGTGGTTTTGCCCGTACCTGGGGGACCAAAGACTTTTTGTGTTGTCATCCTAGTTCCCCGTCAAAACGGGCTCCCCTTTTTCATGGTAGGTGTTTCAAAAGGTGCTTCTTGTTTCGGGAAGCACGGTACACGCCACACGCGTGTGGTGCGCCCTTTAAGGAACAAGGGCAGTGGTTCACCGCCCAAATCCCGCAAACGCTGCGCCATCTTAGGAGCGGTTAGGCCTTTGAAATTGTTGCGGTTCAGATGGTCTTCTAGATCCTTAATGCGGAAGTAAACGCGCTGTTCTTCTTCATCCACCCAGGGTCTGCCCATGAGGATTTCATCACGATCCATGGCTTGTTGAATGTGGGTAGTAAACTCTTCAACGAGCGCCGTAAACCGGCCAGTTATGGTTGTGTCTTCAGAAGCCTCTTGGATTTGCTCAAGCTCGACCATTTCTTGCAAGAGGCCATTGAGTACCTGTTCCCAATCTTGTTTACGTAAGGTTGGCGGAAGGAGGTTGACCTTTTCCATGCACGACTTTTGGAACGCCGTCTGGTTGTGGAGACTCTCTGTGTCGAGTTCAACACGCCTTCCGTTGATATCCAAGAACCATAGTGGAGGCTCACTGTTGTACTTGGAGAGGGCAGACATTTTAGGAGAATCAGGGCCATCGGCACCAATGCCAAACTTACGAGTACGACAAAGACCAGCATTACAAAATGAATTAATCGGGGCATCTTTACACTTGTACTTGTAATCTTTCTTAGTCAGTTGCTTGACGATGACTTGAAGCTCAGTTAAGCCCAAGGGCGGTCCGAAATACTTTTGATTGTGCTCAGCGAGTTTGTCTTCCCAGCTTGTCGTTCCGGTTTTTTTGAGATAGATCCCTATGTTGAAAAGACCATTGTTCCTTGTGCCTTCAGGAAAGCCCTGGTTGCACAGCGTCTGAAGACAGGGGGGACCGTCCTTGATGGGCTGCTCGGGCTTTGCTGGTGTTTCGGGAGGCGTGAGCGGTGGGCCTTGAACCGCGTTGTCATACAAACGATAAAACTCTTCAATCGTTGCGGCGCTGCCATCTTCTTTAATGGCGTATCTAAGGGTTTCATCGCCACCAAAATAAGGAAGATTTAAGAAGTTGCCCGTGTCGCCGCGATCAACAAGGATTTCGCTTTGCTTAGGGAAGATCTCCCTGCCTGATTCCCCGAGGATCGCAGCGCACGCCGTGAGATAGGCACGCATGTCAGCGGCAGGGATGGGTTCCTTGGTAAAACAAAAAACATGAGCGCCGCCTGACTTACTTCGGCATACCACAAGTGGGAGGTTTAACGCCTGTATGCGTTCCACAAGTCCTTTGTGATCGAGGGGATACTGATCAATGTCAATACAACCCCATATACAAGAATTATCAGAGCGGATAGGGATAATGCCAAGAGAAGGCTCAGCGCCTTGAAGGTGTTTAACCCATAAATCTTTAACTGGCGGCTGTCTAACCACCACGGCTTTTCCTGCTTGTTTTCCATCTCCTCGTGCCTTCTCGATTTTATAGGTGCCATAGGCAATATCGAGCCCTTCAAAAATTGCCATGAAACGTGCGATATCAATCATTTCTGCTTTCTCAGAATGGGGTACTTACCGCTGGGCTTTCCCCCAGCGCATCAGAAGGGGATTTTTCCGTCAATCGAGTCGCCAAGCTCCGACTCGTGTTTGATTTTCACTTCCCCACGGCTCACGGACTCTGCAAATTGCTTTGCAGGCATGTAAACCGAGGCAATTTGTTCAGAAGGAATAGAGCCAATACGCTCAATCTCCCAACCGTACCACTTGCCTTTGTCATTGCTTTCCTGCAAGGTCGTCAGCCGATACATCTGGCTATATATCGGTGGTGTATACGGGCCGTTCTTGCCCATCAACTTCACCGACATCATCATTGAATTCCACTTCCTGGACTTCTTCAGTTGTGTGGACTTCATGACGATCAACGCAGGGGTCGGGATGCCATCGTCACTTACCACCATCACGTAGTGATTAGCGGTGTTTTCGATGTAGTTCCCATTATCCAAATAGTCCTTGTTGTCACCCGATATGCGGTGGGTGCGGCTAAGGATATCGGACGTTGCTGAGTAGATCTGCACAGGCGCGCCCGATGAACCGCTGCCACGCGGTGCCCACTCAATGTACTGCCGTACGTAGGCGGTCGGAACGACGACCAAGCCTTTCTTGCCATCGAAAAGCTCTTGGGTCACTGTGTTGAAGATCATCCCAGGCATAGCACCTTCAACAACACCGATTTCATCGGAATTGTTGGTCAGTGCTTTTAAAAACGGAAGAGCAAAATCGCTCTTATCCATTTGCTCAAGACCCGCGCCTGCATCCGCCTCGAAGGCTTCGACGATTGCGATTGCAGTTGTCGTGGGTTTTACTGTTGCTACTTCACCTTTTGCCATGATTCAATTTCCTTGGTTCGTGATTACGTTGACTTAATGCTTGCTTTGTTGCCGATGTACACGCCGAATAATTCGGTTGGTACTTCACGCCCCTTGGTCAGCATCTCTTTGACCCAGGCCTTTAAGGTCTGGGGTTCTATCTTCTCGTTCTGCTCAGCGGGAAAGCCTTGCGTAGCGAGGAGACCCAGTAGACGAGCACAAAGCTCGTCTTCGCGACGGCCAAACCGCACCGTCACAGTGTTTTTGATGATGTCATCGTAGCCATGCTCACGCAGCCATGCATAGGCTTCAGCCTGCCGAGCCTTGCTGATGGTTGCGCTGTAAAACTGCTTGACTTCGATCTTGCTGCCATCATCCATTGCAAAAGACTTGAGCCCCAACTCTGCGAAAGCCTCGGGCAGTGATTCTTCCGTCAGCTTTCGGTAGTTGTCTTGCTTTTCCGAGAGCGAAGTCTCAAGCTCCTCGATCTCCTTTTCCAAGAGTTTGGCACGCTTGGCGAGCTGGGCAATGCCAGCAAGCTTGTCGTCTGCCACTTGCAGGGCACCAGCGTCTTGTTCAAAAACTTCACTCATAAATTTCTCCTTTCTGTGGAAACAAATCAACCTGGATCGGAATGTACCGACGCTCAAGCTTATCCCATTTCAGGCACTTATACCTTCCATGGTTTCGGCTTGCCGCCACGGCGCTCACAATGCTAATTGCCGTGGGATCCCCGATGAAGAGCAGGTAGTCATCATCGGTGAATTTTTCCAACCGTCGTTGCACGCGTGCTACGGTGGGGGCCACCGAAAAGGACACTTGCACGTTGTTGGGTAAAAGCACTTCAACTTCGCCGAAGTCCAAAGCGGAAGAGATATTGTGCTGACCGGTCTCGGTCACAGCGTAAACTTTTGGCAACGTCTTTCTCCTTTCTCAAAACGTCAATGCAGTGTACACTGTGATTTCGGACGATGCAAGTCCGCTAGAAAGGAGAAACATGGAAGAGCAATATCTGGCGAATTATCCCTACCGCAACAAGCCCTATGCGCACCAAAAAGCATATCTTGAACGCTTTTGGCGCAAGCCTTTAGCAGCGCTTTTTGCTGATATGGGAACAGGCAAAAGTTATATGTTAATCAATAACTTAGCCATGCTTTACGACAACGGGGAAGTCAATGCTGCGGTGATTGTGGCACCCAAGGGGGTGTATAGAAACTGGCTCGACATCGAGATCCCAAAGCACATGCCAGCGCATGTACTTTATCGCGCGGCACTATGGACGCCTTCTCCACGCAAAGCTGAAAAGGCGGCACTGGATTCCATTTTTGAGGTCACTGAAGACCTGAAGATTTTGGTCATGAATGTTGAAGCGTTCTCAACGGACAAGGGCAAACAGTTTGCACATCGCTTTGTATTGTCACACACAGTGATGATGGTGGTTGATGAAAGCACAACCATCAAAACGCATACCGCTGCAAGGACCAAGAACATTTTAAAAGTGGGCAGGCTTGCACGATTCAGGAGGATCATGACGGGATCGCCTGTTACAAAAACGCCTATGGATCTTTTTTCACAGTGCAACTTCTTGTCCTCGGATTGCTTGGGTACGGATAGTTTTTATGCCTTCCAATCCCGCTTTGCCGTGGTGATCGAGCGTCGCCTAGCTTCGCATTCATTCAAACAGGTCGTAGGATTTCAACGTCTTAACGAGCTGCAAATGTTGATAAGCCGATTCAGTTTTCGAGTGACCAAAGAAGAATGCTTAGATCTTCCTGAGAAGGTTTTTGTGCGCCGCGATGTGGAACTCACCGATGAGCAACAGGCTGCATATAATCAGATGAAGGCCATGGCGCTTGCACAGTTCTCTACCGGAACCGTGTCCACGGTCAATGCGCTTACGCAATTGATGCGTTTGCACCAAATTGTGTGCGGATTCGTAAAGCTTGATGATGGCCAGATCCAGGAGCTGCCTAACAACCGCATTCAGGAATTGCTTAATACGATTGAAGAGACCTCAGGCAAGGTCATTATTTGGGCGACTTATAGGCACGACATTGAAGCGATTCATCTTGCCTTACAGAAAGCTTACGGCATGGACTCCGTAGGTGTGTATTACGGCGACACCAAGCTTGATGAGCGGCAGCGTGTGATCGAGCAGTTCCAAGATCCGGGGTCCTCGATGCGATTTTTCGTAGGCAACCCACAGACGGGGGGCTACGGGATCACGCTCACAGCGGCAAGTGACGTTATCTATTACAGCAACAGTTTTGATCTAGAAAAACGATTACAGTCCGAGGACCGTGCTCACCGGATCGGGCAAACGAACAAGGTAACATACATTGACTTAATTGCACCCAAAACGGTGGATGAAAAGATCGTGAAAGCTTTGCGCGATAAGATCAACATCGCAACGCAAGTTCTTGGTGAGGAGATTAAGCAATGGTTGATTTGATTCCGATTCGCCCGTTATACAGGTATGAAGTGCTTACTCGGTATGACGGAGCTGAGGGCCGCACTTATGGTGATCAAAAGTTGCCTAGCGTGACGCGCATTCTGGATGAAACCAAGGACAAGGCAAAATTAGAGGAATGGAAACAACGCGTCGGGGAAGAGGAAGCGGAGCGCATCAAAAACAATGCAGGTGCCGTTGGAACATATATGCATAGTGTGATTGAGCGGATGGTGGCTTTCCGAGACCTAGGTCGGCCCACAAACTGGGAGATGATCAAAGGCTACGAAATGGGCTATCGCTTGATCAATGAGCAGTTCAAAGACATCGATGAGATCTGGGGCTCGGAAGTCACCCTGTTCATCCCGAATCGCTATGCAGGGACCACGGACATGGTTGGGGTGTACAAGGGCAAGTCAGCGATTATTGACTTTAAGCAATCCAATAAGCCTAAACGCCATGAATGGATCACGGATTACTTTCACCAGCTCTCGGCCTACGCGCTTGCGCATGACTATCAGTTTGGCACGGAAATTGAGATGGGTGTGGTGATGATGGCGATGCAATCCGGTGGTACGCAGGTCTTTACGACCACCGGACGGGAGTTTAACCAGTATAAGACCGGCTGGCTTGAGCGCGTGGAGAAGTACTACCGCAATATGGCATCAAACGGGAAGAGCCTTTGAAGCATTTCCCTTGCCTGGGGCTGCGGTTGCCCTTGAGCCTGGGGGCGTCCTGGTTGGGGGCGCTGCGCGAAACTGCTTAACAGCCCACGAGAGGGTGGTGCAGCAGGGAGTTTTGCCCGCAGCCGTTGCGCTGCTGCTTGAGCCATGGTTGGTGGTGCAGGCTGCTCGGGCTCTTGCTCACCGGCAGTCAAGCCAGTGTTGATCAAATAGCCCCTAAGCATTTTTGCAAACTGGATTTTTTGCTCCTCAGTGCGCCCTTTTCTAAGCAACTGAACCATGAAACCGGGCTCTTGAGCAGCGCGCTCTAACAACGCACGGACGCTTTCGTTAGGTAGTTTATCTAACATTTCCCGCATCATCCGCGATCCAGCCGATGCGGCCAGTAGCGTCGATCCACCTTCCGCAAGCCCCGCACCCATACGAGCACCTACTACACGAAGCATCAAGTCTTCAACCATATCAGAGCTATCAAGAACTCGATCGAGGACCTGCTTGTTGCCCATCACTGCTTGAACACGAGACAGCTCGCCAATAAGCTTTTTGACATTAGCAAGTTCGCCGCGCTGCATAACGCCAGTGTCCACGAGGAGATCTGCCATCGAAGGGCGACCCGTGGAGGTAGGCTTAAAGAAGGCATCGTAGTACTGCTGGAAGTCCAACTTTTCTGCGCCGCCCGCTTTCATGTAGGCGTAGTCGTAGATGCCTGACTTAAGCGCATCGACAAGATCTTGATTGACCTGCGTGCTCACATCAACGCCAGCGGCTTTGAGGCGTGCGATCTCTTCTGGGCTTTTCATGCCCGTGCGTGCAGCCTGCACAAGACGGCGGAAGTTTTCTGCTGGGTTTTTGCTGTTGAGGGCGTCTGACACAACGCGCGCAGGGCTTTCATCAAAAAACTTAACAAAAGTCGCTTGTTTCCTCAGTTTTGTTTCAATGGCGCTGTTCTGCTTTTGGATCAGATCCAATGCATTTTGTGCGCGCGTGGCATTCTCAAGATCCTGGCGCAACCCAGGGATACCGTTGACTAGATTTTCATTTTCGTTCAACCAACGTGACAGCCTGCCCGTGTTGAGCTTACCCGTCGCAGGATCAATTGAAGCGGCAGCAGCAAGGCGCGTGCCTCGTTCAACAGCATCCGATGTAGACACCGCGCGCGGCCCAGCGCGGTTGACGGCATCTTCAAGGATCCTGGCCCGTGGGTCATTAGGTCCGAAGTCTGCAACGTATTGATTGTGCAAACGAGGCAGCATATTAACCGCGTTTTGGATTTGCTCCATGCGGGCGTTGATGACATCGGCGTTGCCGCTAAAGGCCCGTGAGACAAGAATCTCGGGAATAATACGATCCGCTCCAGTACGTGTCACAGCGCGCATGTCTCCCGCAAAGGTGCGGGTAAAGCTGTCGTTGAGTTCCTTGGAAAAGGCCCGCGCTGCATCGTAGGCAGGATTGCGAACCTGATCCATGTCATCGAGCAATGCTTCAGAGAACTTGGAGTAGAAGGCGTAATTAGCACGCTCACCTCTTGCTTCTGCGTCCATGGCCAAACGAAGCATGTCGCGACGTGCATTGACCAAATCGCCTACGTTGATCGCGCCACGACGGACAAAGTCTTTGCCCGCTTCAATAAGCTCTTTCTTTGTGTCTTCGACCTGTCCTTTCATGCCCGCATAGGACAAATCTTTCTTTGTGATGGTTGAGAACTGGCGCTGAAGCGTCTGATAAGCGTCGTACAAATCAGGGTTGGACTCTTGACCAAACTTCAATAATTGATCAGGGGTGAGGTTTTTGACATTCTGTGCTTTGGAAAGACGTCCGTAAATGTCTTTGACGATTGCAGGAAACTCCCGGTTATAGTATTCGGGAGACATCTCCGATCGGATCGTGTCAAATTGCTTAGTGAAGTTGCTTGCAACAACTGCTTGTCCATCGGTTAGACGTGTGACGGCAGCGCGAATTTGATCGCGACTCGCCCCTTGTTTACGCATGTTTGCGACGGTCTCGTTGACCTGAGCGCGGATTGCCTTGGGCACGTCGGTCCAAAGCGTGTGCTCCACTTCGCGAGCGTCTTTCAAAGCTGCATCGACGTTCTCTCGGATCACACGTCCAATCTGCAAACGATTAGCAGGGGTGTCTTTTGTAATATTTGCAATAGCAACTGCCGCTCTTGCATCCGCATTTGCAAGACGCCCTTCAAGTAACTGGCGAAAATAATCTGCTCGCAAGCGTGCTGCATCTTGAAGCGCGGTGGGATCACCCGATCGATTCAAGACGTTGATCATCTCAACAATCGCCTCTTGAGCTTTCCTGCCCTGCTCAGCAACTTTGGGGCCGAAGACGTCATTTTGCCTAGCCAGTGATGTCTCAAGAATCGTTAAAGGTAAATCGCCCGTCTTCTGAGCAGCAGTCATACCAGGAACAATGCCTGGGTCACGCAGCGCTTTAATGAGATTCGGCAAATAATCCTTATTGAATTCCTCAGCCCATTTGTCTGGATCACTTGCTCGAAGCTCGGGCTTGTATTGATCTTGAAGAATAGTGGCAAGTCGATTGGCGGCTCGTGTCTCATTTGCACCAGTCGAAAACCGAGACAATACTTTGCGAGAAAGGTCCACGACCAAACCCCCGCCATACATGATTAACCTATTAGGGCTGAAGAGCCCTCCGGCTATTTCTCCTGTTATGCGTGGTGCAGTTTGCCCTGGAGCCAAACCCTCTGCGATACCTGCCCCAACGCCTGAGCCAATAGATGCTTGCGTTTCTAGCACACCATAAAGAATAGGATGTTTCTTTGCGTAGCCTCCGACTTTATTTAAAAAGTCTAAGACGCGAACGCCTGTGGATGGGTTGATGGTGTAGCCCAAAGGCAAAAAGGCAAGACCGCCGCCCGTAGTCTTTCCAGCTTCACGAAAAGGTTTTAAGTCTGGGTCGGTCTGCTCATCAAAAAGACGCTTAGTGGTCTCTTCACCAATCTGTCCGCCACCAATGAGTCCTGCTCCAGCGCCAAGCAAAGTGCCAGCCACCGTTGTATAGGGTTGTCCAAAAGGAATTCTTGAGCTTGCTGCAAAGCCTGTGCGTGCGCCACCATAAGCACCCAAGGCAGCGGGCGACTGCTCAACAAGTCCTGAAACAAGCCCTTTAGCGTACTCCGATGCAAGATCTGTAAACCCTGGTTCAGGGGATGCTTCGCTGGAAATGCTTCCAATATCCCCTTTCGTCGGTGCATCGGGGTTGAGCTGGAACTCAGTCGGTCTAGCACCAGCAGGGCTGGAGATACTGTCAATGCTAAGCGGTTTATCAGCCATGAAAGCCCCTAGTTGCGAACTCTAAATTGGCCCGTTGGAACGTACAAGAATTCAGTGCCTGGAGGAAGCTTTGCGGCTTCTTCCACGGATTGAACGCGAACGGGCAAGCCCATCATGTTGCGAAGATTCTTAATTTCTTGAACTTTAAGATTAGCTTCTCGCCTAAACTCAGGACCCAAGCTGGTGTCTCTAGACTTTTTCTCTGCGCCAGTCATGATGCCCGTGAGCACATCATCGATGGCAATAAGCCTGTTTTGAAAAGCAGCAGGCCGGTCAATATACCCAGGTAAGAGGTTGAGACTTTCCTGAATATCTTTACGTTCATCGTTGCTTAAACGCGCGGTTTCTTGCAGTCCCTTAACAATCTGCTTAACAGAATTAGTTATCGCGGTTACTGAACGTTCGTATTTTGGGTCAACAATACCACCAATAACAGGAAGGCTGAAAATATCTGCTCGAAGCTTGTTTAAGGGACCCGTGCCTGTCCGGGCAAGATTATAAAGTGTAGGTGGTCCAATCACAGCGGCATCAGAGGTAGTAGGTGCTTGCGCTGCACTCAACGCCTGAGTCGAAGCAGGCGCTGCACCAGGAGTAGCAGCGCCTAGGGCCGTGGTCGGTGGTGCGGCACCAGGAGCCGTGGTCGGTGGTGCGGTAACCAAGGGCCGTGTTCCAAGGGCCTTGGCCCGCGAGCGAACGGCCTCTTCTAGAGTAGGAGTCAGTTTGTTTTGCCTGTAGCCTATAGTTATGGTCTCGCCACTTACAGCGTCTTTACCTTTTTCTTCTGTGACTTGAGTGTAATCTCTTATTGCTAGCTCTAAGGCCATCGTGTCCGCAGTATTCTCTCCCGCAGCAAAACTTGCGATGACCGTTGGGTTTGACATCAAAGCCATGCGTTTAGCCGGTGTGAGCCCTGCATCAGGCCTTGGCCTACTGGCCCTTATGCGTTCAAGCTCTTCTTGTGTATCGCCCTTAAGGATGTCTCGACCTAGCTGCTGCAACATGCCTTCACGTTTTAACAAAGCGGCACGCTCCGACTCGCGCTCTTTCTCTGCGGCCTGGATACCTAAGAGCTTGATCTGTTGCGCCATCTTCTCTGCTTCCGAAGCACGCGCACCAATCTGCGCTGGAAGCTGGCTGGCAGCACCCGCAAGACGAGCAGCGAAAGAACCCCTAAGCGGTTGCCCCGTGCGTGGATCCACATTTCCGGCCAATGCAAGACCTGCTCCTGCTAAATCAAAAAGCATTTGGGCTTGAGTAAGGCCTTTGTCTTGCCCAAGCAACCTTTGATACATCTGCGTCGCATCGGCTACGCGGGACTCCATGGTCTTTGTACTGGTGGTAGCCGGAGCAAAGACATCAAACAGGGCCTTTTTAGCTGCCTCACGTTGTTCAGGAGTCAACAGGCGAGAGGCAATGCCCAGATTCGTTGTTGAGGCTACTCCTTGAGATGGTTCACTGTCATCGGCTTCGACGCCATCTTCGTCGGAGCCATCTCTAAAATTTTGGACATACCCTCCCCGAGCCATACCCATCGGGGCCTGTGGTCCTTGGGCCGTGGGCAATGAACCAATGCCCCCTGGTGGCATGCCATCCGGTGGCATGGGCGGCGGACCTTGGGGAGGAGGCATGGGTGGTGCAGCACCTTCCGGAGGCATAGGCGGCGGACCTCCGGCAGGAGGCATTGGAGGAGCGCCCGCAGGCATGCCCTGAGGCATGGGCTGTTGGCCTGCAAGCACGGGCTGTAGCAATGCAAGTACTTCGGGAGGGGTTTGCTGCGCAGCGTTGTAGCCCACCATGTCAGCAAGCTCCTCGAACCGCGCATCAACCGAGCGAACATCGCCTCGTAAGTTATTCATGAGGATCTCAGGCGAATCAGGGTGGCGGTCCATGAGCATTGCCATGTCCGCTTCATCGCCATCATCCTCCGTGTCGTCTTCACCCATCAAAAGCGACATGATTCCAACTTCGTCGGGATCTAACTTTTTGCCCTGAAATAAGGGGCGATCTAGCACTTTAGATTTCATCACTATTCCTTACATAAGCCCGACTTTTTTAGCTCCCGCTGCCGCAGAAATACCCGCAATTCCAAGTCCCGCTGCTGTTTGGAAGGGGCTTGCAGCAGGTTGACTTGATGCGATCAACGAACTCTGCGTGCTAGGGGCCCCTCTGTATATATCCGAAACGTACGCAAGCTGTTGGTAAGGAGCTATCGTATCTTGCATACTGGTTGCTCGAATGGCGTCAAGCTGTGCTTGTTTATTGGCCTGTTCCATCGCTCCAATGCTCATCATCGTACTGACATCAGCTTGGCCTAGTTGAGAAGCTGCTTGACCAAGCGCTGCTTGCTGTGTTCCAAGCTGGCCCATGGCAGCTCCCGACTGATTGAGAACACCTGCGCGTTGCAGGTCAATACCCGCGCGCTGCGCGGCTAATGAACCAACGCCTTGGCCAAGGGTTCCATAAAGACCCGCACGTTGCGCATCAATGCCTGCTTGTGCTTGAGCAATTTGTGCAGGCAACATACCCCCAAGCTGGGCTTCTTGCGCACCTAAACTGCCCGCTAACTGCACGCCAGCCTGCCCGAGCTGCGCTTGTTGGATATTCTGTTGCCCTCTCAAGCCTCCAATACCTTGCATGGCAGAAGCCTGTTGGAGCGCTTGTTGTTGCTTGGTCTGCTCAAGTTGCGCCATCTGCATGGCCGTATTAGCATCAAATCCGGCCTGCTGGAATCGCTGCGCGGCAGCTTGTAGGCCAAGTTGCGCTCCCTGCACACCGTATTGTTGATTAGCCTGTCCAGCAGCAATTTTTGCTTGTTGTTCGGCGTTAAATTGTTGTTGAGCTTGCTGATACGCCTGCTGTAAACCAGTCGCTTGGATGTCGCCTAGCTGTGTAGCCAGATTACGCCGTGCTTCTGCCTCAACGACACCTTCTCTTGTTCCGCCAAAAGCACCGGAACGTACCGCTTGCGCTGCACGTCCTTGTCTTGCAATGGCGTCTTGACGTAGGGCCTCACGGGTTTGGATGTCCACCACATTTTGCATGTAGGGAGACATCATGCTTGCTGCGGTTCCCGGAGCAGCAAACGACGAGGTGTTTATTTTTCCACTAGGTCCTACGCCTTGTGCGGCAAGAGCCGCTTCTTGCGAGGCTAGTCCAGCCGTACCCATGGCTCCGGTTAAGGTTCTTTGGGCTGGGCTAAAGTTAGAGGGACCTGCTGTCTGTAGGATGTTGTAAGCTTGATTAATTGCTTCGTTAGAGCGGCCAAGGTCTGCTTGTAGGTAATCATTAAGGCCCATTCGAGCCCCTTGGATGGCACCAATGCCCGAACGTACCTCGTCAAGGCCTTGGCCTGCGAGCGTGCTGTACCTAGAGAGCTGGCCCGCTGCCCCTAAGCCTGCGCTCATGGCATCTTGTGCAGACTTAAATTCAGGGGCCACGTCTAAACGTGCGGCAAGTTCCGCACCTTGTTGCGTGAGCGCTTGTCCTTGGGAAATGCCTTGAGAGCCTGTGTTTAAATAATTCGCGTAGGCACCAATGCCTTGCCGTGCAAGATCTCCAGCTTGGATTTGCCCCGCTGACGGTCCCGCTACTTCATAGGCAGGAAGATCAAGGGGCATGTTGTAGAGTTGACGAGCTTCTTCAATAAGCCCCAACCGATACGCTGCAATCCTCGGGTCTTCAGCGGTATAGCCTACTTGATACTGAACATTACTCCCCGCAGGTAGCCCTGGAAGAGGCCCTGTTATAGCACCTGGAGCAGTGCTCAACCCAGTTGTCGTACTCATAACTTATCCCTTACGCCCTTCAAGCATTTTCATGAGTGAGTAAAGCCGTTTTGCGCCTTTTCTCCGAGAGCCATTACCAATGGAGCGCACTGCTTTGGCTGTGAAAACAAACTCCCCATCAGACAAAAGCGCGGGTATAGAGTCAGAAGTCCCGGTTCCAGGCCCGCTGATATGTCCTTGTTTCTTAGGGTAAGTTGTTCCACCTATTTCCAGAGACATGATCCCCCCTTTTGCAGCCCTAGTAGGCAGCGGCAGTTGATATTGAGGCGGGGTCCGTGGCCCATAGCCCCTGGATCCTAAAAGACCACCAAAAGTCAACGGTCTAGCATAAGCTGGGTTGAACATGTCCATAGCTGCAAGGTCAGGTGCAGCAGCCGGTTTGGTTTTAAACCCGCCCAGGGCTGCGGTTCCGACGAGTGCTGCTGCGGCCATAGGGCCGTAAGTGGAAAGTATCCCAGGTTCAAAGCGCTTAGCGACCTCTAAAATCTCTTTTGTAACAGGAGCATCAGCAGGAAGCCCCATTAGATTCTTAGCTTTACCAATAGCCTCGGTGAGTCCTGCTTCTGCCCGAGCAGCAGGAGAAAGGCTTCTATACATGCCTTCCAGGTCGAGGTTTTTTGCTGACTCAAAAAACCCAGGGGCGGGCTGTTGAGCCGCTCCTAGATCTAAGGTTTGATATTGAGAGTAGGAAATTGGTTTTCCATCTAAAAGAACTTGGGGCTCAGGGGCAATAAACGCACTTTGATTGCCAGCTGAAAGAGACTTAGGGGCAATAAACGCACTTTGATCGCTTATTGAAAGAGGTTCATAAGGAAGAGACATCCTTCCACCAGCGGGGGCAACAGAAAGAGGAGTTTTAACGGGAAGAGGTTCATAAGGACGGTCTAGGACAGAAGCCTCCGTCCCTCCTGCGGGTGTAAACCCTTGGCCTGGAGCATAAGACCCTGCTCCATTGTTCATTTGAATACCCACTAATTCATCGGGAGCAAGGCCCCCTGTAACAGTACTAGGAAAATTAGCCATAGCCTCAACATTAGCCAATGCCCCCGGTTGTGCGCCTCCAGGTGTAATACTCACCGTATCTGGCCCCGTCGGAGTTCCGCTAGGCGTCACAAGACGGTTAAATTGTTCGCCTACGGTTGTGCCGCCTGTATAAGAACCCGTATCAAACGATCCTCCAGAGACGCCCGAAAGCGCACCTGCGGTAATACCGCCTACCGCTCCTGCCTTCACCGCATCTTTAAGATTTCCTCCAGCAAGTAGCGTTGATCCTGCGCTACCGACAAAGCCCATGGTGGCTGCAACACCTATTTCAGACGTAACCCCCAACTCAAAAGCGGCTGCTGGACCTAAAAAATATCCCAACGCAACCGTTGTAATGATCTTGCCTACCGTGCTACTTGCAAACTTCTTAACGGCCTTCGCAATATTGCTAAAAATATTCCCGTATTCCGGCAGTCCTGTAACGGGGTTAATCGTTCCTGCACCGCCCATACGCTTGAGCATCGCCGCTTCATCCGGCGTAATGTGCGCAAGCATGGTGTCGCCATGCCGACCGTATTGGGCAAGAGAAGCTAGACCACCTTGGGCCATTTTTGAAGGGGACTCAGGCCTTTCTACCGTCATTTGATCAAGCGCCATGTTCAATGCGCCAAAGAATGTAGGATCAAATTGCTCCGGTAGCAGATCCTCTGTTACCCCACGACGCATGTATTCACGGCGTAATGCAGGGTAGTCACGAGGGTTGGCTAAAATGAGATCTATCATCTCATTAAGCATGGTCAAAGTGTCTAAAGGCACCTTTAAAGCCCTTAGCTCATTAACAAAATTGTTAACAGTGCTTGGGTCTACTTGTGCGCCAGCGCTAAGTAACTCGTCCCCAAATTGCTTGGGCGGGATGTTTTGGCGCATTTCCTCGTAAACAGCCATCTGCTCGGGGCCTACGGCTGGTTTAGGGGCACTACCCGCTTGGGGAAGCGCCATAATACCTTGCATTTCTTCCATGTTAGTACCTTTCCTGTTGAGCCATGGTCCTTGGACCGCGCGTCGGGAAAGGACGCGAAAGATGGCCTAAATTATGCTTGATTACCCTAGTTCCTGTCCATCTCTAGATAGGAAATGACAAAGTCCACCGTCGTAACACTTGCCGTAACTTTCAATACATCTGTTTCTTCCATGTTCAAAGGCACGCCGCTGAACACGTCCATGGTGGCATTGGTAGGCAGCACGTACGATTTAAGCAGTGAATATCCCGTAGCACCGCCTGCTGGATAAAGCTTTACATCTAGGGTGGCACTGCTTGCATTGCGGTTTGTGACACGTAAAGACGCTACTGTCGCGGCATTGGCCGCAGGTACTGTGTAAAGAGCCGATTCTGTACTAGCAGCAGGCGTCAACACATCCCGAAAATATTTATTGGCCATGTTAAAAAGATGATATGAAATTAATGGTCAGAATCACTGACGGGATGGCTGGCCGTGTGGGCGACGTTCCCGCAGCATAATGCTCTAAGTACACATTAAGACTATCGGACCACCACGCGATCTCAAGATAGTCATTAACAGGATCATCCACTGTAAAGATGCCTGTGATGGCAGGGACGATGTGTGACCAGATGGTGGAACTTTTACGAGCAGGCACATCAAAGCGTGTATTACTAAACGGGTAGTTTGTCCCGGTGTCCTTGGCCCACACTTCAAACTCCGCTGCCGTGTTGCCACGATTGGTAACCTGGAGCGTAAAGGTAACGAGGTATTCGCCAGCGCAGGGTACTTTGATACGGCTGTTGTTGGTGACTGTGATGCCATTGCCAAGTGCGACGGTGTCGTAGGTCAGCAAGTTCTCGCCTGTGATGCTGGCATTCGATTGATCAGTCTCCGAGAGCAGCATGGCATGCGGTAATGCAATACCATTACTGATCTGGGAGCCACGGATCCCGGCTGCAAAACCAGCGCCCCCGGCAGCAGGTCCAAACCACCTTGTGGCCCCTGCTTGATTCTGATCAAACACTGAGCCATAGGTGTTATTGAGCTGCAAAATAACCTGTTCTAGGGAGCGAACAAGCTGGTTGAACTGCCCCGGATCATACTGCGGCGACGCATTTGGTAGCCTGACGTTGAAGATCTTGCTCACGGTAATCTATCTATAGCCATCAGGTTGCAAATCGACCCGCATCGTGCCATAGCGCCAGTTATCGTCTTCTTGGTCGCTTTCAATCCGAAGGCTGATCTGCCTGCCTCGCGCACGCGTGTCTACTTTATTGGTGGTTGGCGTAATGACGTAAGGATCCAAGGAACTTGGATTGGCAGTCTCTTGCGGGTAATAACGCAAAAGCAGATGCACCGTTAAATTGCCTACTTGGTTCTTAAAATCAGGGATGAAACGCTTCATATACATCACCTGATCGCCATCGCCAATGTCAAAATAGCCTGATTTAATGTAGGACGTAAGGGCCGTTTGACTGTCTTCATCCACCCCGTTTACTCCAACTTCTTGCAAGTACACCGCACCACGGCCCGCCGTGAGGCCGTAAATCGTGCCATCTACCGGTGTTTGCGTGCTACTAGGAAGGTATTCCGTAGCCACCGGATAGTTGTAGGTTCCAATGTCGCTCCAGGCTGTGCGTGGCATCGTGCCGATATGCCAAGTATTTTCGAGGTAGTTATAAGTCACAAAACGATTAGGGAACGTCGCTCCGGTAGAGCAGTACCACCACGTTACCTCGTTAAATTGTGAATTAACCCCTGCAATAAATTTATTGGCCTGCCTGAATTCAATGTCCTTGAACACATAATCCTGAACCGTGCAGGCTAGTTTTTTAACCGTGCCGTCAAAAACATAAAACGCATTGATCCCCATCCAATAGGCAACGCCGTTAACATCAACGGCTGCATGAGGGCCTGCACAATCGCAATTTGCACCAAGCTGCTGAAAGCCGAAGGTGTACGGGGGGCCGACGTACTGCATGCCGTGCATAGCCCCATTGGTGAAGATCAATATCTGTCCACGTGACCGAATAGCGCTTACGATGTAGGTGCCGTCTGTTAGTCGCTGGCCACCCGCTGTATTAGTCGCAGACTCAGAAAACGTGTTGGGGTCTTCTTGGTTTGAAAACCTTACAAACATGGGGTCCTGCGTTGAGGGCGTGCCGACCGTAGTCTCTGTGCCAAAACACACAAGATGTCGATCAGGGGTGGAGACTAAAGCAAAGTTGCTCTTTGTAGGAGCACCACTAATCGCTGTAGCACGCGTCGAGGTGAATGAAGCATCGTATAGGTATATTTCCCCTTGCACGAGCTGACAAATGACATCTTCTCCAAAGTTGTCGAATTGCCAGACGCGGGATGTAAGCGTCAATGCCGCTGACGGTGGACGAGGCGTGCCAAAAGTAGATGCGCCCCAAACGCCCACACCCCAGCCAAGATCCTGAAAAGAGTCCTCTTGTCCTACATGAATTTGATAAGCCCCGACAACCGCTGCGCCGCCGTTGCCCACATCGCTGCTGTTGGCCGTTACACCAACCTGGATGGTGTAGGTGTTAACTGTAGGAACCGTGAGGATCTGGAATTGTGCATTAAGGTAAGTGGCCGTGACGTTTCCACCAAGGCTCACGGCACCACTGAAGGTCACAAAATCACCGACGATAGCGCCGTGTGCAGTATCTGTGACTGTGACAATGTTGCTGCCGTTTGAGGCGGCAAAAGTAACGTCCCCTGCTGCGGTGGTTACGCGAATGGGGGTAATGTCGTACCAATTGCCGCCATAGAACGTATATAACTTGCGTGTAGTGCCTACAATTAACCGTGGAACTCCGACTAAGTCGTTCCATGTAATGATGTCACTAGGTAGCCCTATGAGATATTCAGCCTGCGCATTGAACCAAGTCCAACCGCCTAATTTCTCAGGCAGACCGTATCGGAACCGGATGTAATCACCATCGATCCACCCGCCCTCAGCACCATATTCCGTGTTTTGTTTATCAATTCCTGGCTTCAGGAATAGTCGCAGCAGTGGCATTCCTCACCTCATTAATGCAGCTTCTGCCGCCCTGCGGCGCGTGAGACCCGGAAGCACGCGACCCGCTGCCTTGTTCCAGAGCAAACACTGCTCCGCAGCACCATCCCAATCTCCCGCGTCAACACGTCGTTTAAACGTGGAAATCCTGTAGTTTCCTAGTCCGCAATTGTACGCCCAGCTTACTGTTGCAGCAATGCGTCGTGGGGAAGCATTTGGAAGTGTCGGACTAAGTTTGCAAAGTCCTACATAAAAGTAATGAATGTGATGGTCTAAAGCATCCTCGCACTGCTCCATCGTCCAAATGGTTCCTGGATGAATATCAGGGCCGGTTGCTCCCCAGCCAATGGTCCAAGGATGTCCCTTGGTTCCGGGGTCAGGATAAGATTGAACTCGACCGTCAGGCAAACGTCTAGCTAGCCCTTCAAAGGGCTTGATTAATACATCTCTAGCTAGCTTCTTTGCCTCTTCATTCACGATCTTTGATATTTTTCTATAGCCCGACCAACATACCAAAAACCGACCACCATCGTAAACAAACCAAAGTCATCCTCATCCCAGACCTTGGTCACAACTTCTGCCCAGTGTGCACCCGTCTGAAACGCGATAACAAGCGCAGCCGCTTTGACTGCCGCATACATACCGAACAAAGCCCAAGTAATGCC
>Ga0214917_10002762_pt1 | contig 21045 bp, 18 predicted proteins | sample LL_1208_BB_MetaG_FD_177983 | JGI IMG/M metagenome (GOLD analysis project Ga0214917, IMG submission 177983) | Freshwater microbial communities from Lake Lanier, Atlanta, Georgia, United States - LL_1208_BB | ecosystem: Environmental > Aquatic > Freshwater > Lake | place: USA: Georgia | collected...
GCCGCCGTCACGCTCTTGAGCTCAAGTTCGATGCCGGCCTTGAAGCACGCGTCCTTGATGATGGCCTGCGTCTTCTGTCGCGGTTGATTGACCGAGGTCTGAAACACGAATTTCAGACGGACATTACCCTTGGTCCGTATGCCGTCGGCGCCGCGACGCCAGCCTGCTGCATCCAGAATCTGGTTGGCCTTGTCCAGGTTGAATTCGAATTTCATGTTCGGGCTGCGAAAGCGCGGCGGATTGTTCAGGAAGTTCGCGGTGGCCACGCCGGTGCGGCCGTAGATGAAGTTCTGCACGCTCACGCGATCGATCAACAGGCCCATCGCCTCGCGGACGGCCTTGTCCTGGAAGGCGGGGTGGCGACTCTTGGGGCTTGCACGCTCGCCATCCACCTCATTCCACGGATCTGCGTAGTTCAGCAGGATGAATTCAATGTTGCCGCCAGGAATGATGAGCACACGGCCCTTGCCGGCCGCCTCCAGCCTTTTGAGAATTTCGTCTTCGACCTGCACATTCCACGCGTAGTCGTATTCACCGGTCTGCAGAACCGCGCGCGCTGCGGAAATCGCATCGCCGCCTCCTTTGACCTCCAGTGCGTCAAAGTGCGGCCGGTTTGCGACGTGATAGTTCGGATTGGCCGTTGCGAGAATCAGGTCGCCGGGCTTGAATTCCTTGAAGATGTAGGGCCCGGTGCCCACCGGCTTGAGGTTGTTCGGCGCTTCACGCGACCTGGCGCCCATGTAAGGCGCAAACAGGTGCTTTGGAATGATCATGCCGCTCGTGCCCACGAAGGGTTCGGCCCAGAACGGCGTGGGCCTGGGAAACGTGACGCGTACCGTGTGTGAGTCGATCTTGGTGACGACGATGTCCTTGTAGGTCGCAATCAGGGTGGACGCTGTCGCAGGGTCGCGGCAGAACTCCCAGTTGAAGACGACGTCATCTGCCGTGAAGGGCTGGCCGTCATGCCAGGTCACGCCGCGCTTGAGCTTCCACGTCACCGAGCGACCGTCGGCAGAAAGTCCGCCGTTCTCGCGCGAGGGAATCTCGGCTGCCAGCTGCGGCACGAGGTTGCCCTCGCCGTCCCAGCCCGCGAGGGGTTCATAGAAAATGCGGCTGGCATCCTGCTCCTTGGTGCCGGCGGCCCAGTGCGGGTTGATGTGCACGGCCCCCTGCCACCAGAGCAACTTGAGCGTCCCGCCGCCACCGCGCCGGGTGGGCTTGTAGACGAAGGAGCTCTGTGCGTTGGCTACCCCATGGTGCATCAGGATCATCGACGCCATCGGCGCCGACAGGCCTGCACCCACCATGCACTCGATGAAGCTTCGCCGCGGCAGCGCGCCAGATTGAACTTGCCCTACAAGCTGCCGGATCTGCTGTTCGTTCATGTCGTGGCTCCTGGTACCTTGGGCATTTGAACGCTTGATGCCCGGCATGGCCCTAGGGATTTCACCGAGTGCGCCTTGGCAAAGGAAGGCAGCACCATCAATGCTGATGATGAACATCACCGACCTGCCGCCTGCGCTCCATGGTCGCGCGGTCTGGCGCGCTCGTCATTGGGGGCCTCAAGACACCTACATCGTGCAACTCAACGATGCGCAATTGCGCGAACTTGAAGTGGCGGCGACACAGTGGCTGGATCAGGGCCGCTCCATCGCCTCCATGCAGGCCGGCTCATTGCACCTGCCCAGCCTGAGTGGCCTGTTGGCCGATTGGCAAGACCGCTTGCTCCACGGTGAAGGATTCGTGCTGGTGCGTGGGCTGCCGGTGAACACGTGGTCGAAGCCGCTGCTGGCCACCGCCTTTTACGGTCTGGGCTGCCACCTGGGCAACCCGAGGCCGCAAAACCGCTCGGGTCACCTGCTGGGCCATGTGATTGACATGGGTCTGGACAGCAGCGACCCCAACGTCAGGCTCTACCAAACACACGAGCGGCAAAGCTTTCATACCGACTCCTGCGACGTGGTGGGATTGCTGTGCCTCCAGCCTGCCAGGGAAGGGGGCGATTCGGCCCTGGTGTCGTCCAACACGCTCTACAACGAGATGCGGGCTCAAGCGCCCGCGCTGGCGGCTGCGCTATTCGACCCGATCGCCACCGACCGCCGTGGCGAAACCCCACCCGGCATGAAGCCGTTTTTTGAAATCCCGGTATTCAATTGGCACGAGGGACTCATGTCGTCCATCTATCAGCGCCAATACATCGATTCCGCGCAGCGCTTTGCGCAAGCGATGCGGCTGACTGCCGTGCACCAAGAGGCACTCGACCTGTTCGATGCCCTGGCCAACGATCCCGAGTTGCACATCATGATGCGGTTGCAGGCGGGCGACATGCAATTTGTCCACAACCACAACATGCTGCACGACCGCACTGCGTTTGTCGACTGGAACGAGCCATCACGGCGTCGGCATCTGCTGCGCCTTTGGTTGTCCTCGCCGCAGGGTCGTGTGCTGCCAGACGTGTTTGCGCAACGCTATGGCAACTTGATCCCGGGCGAACGTGGTGGCATCGATCTGCCACGCTCTCTCTGGTGTGCGCCGCTGGAGCCCTGAGCCTGAGTGGATCAACAATCACCGTGACTTTTCAACCTGCCGCCTCCGGAACCTTTGTGAATGCACGGGCCGTTCCACGCCCCCGTTCAATCCCGATCGGTGTCAGGCGATGAGCGGGCTGCAACTTGCGGCTCACGACCCCACAGCAGCCGCAGCGGGTTGGCGTGCAGCACGGCGTCGAGCACGGGTTGATCAACCCACTGGCCCAAGCTCGCAAACAGGGACGGGTAGTCGGCGCAACGCTCGTGGTTGGTGCACGGCCAATCGCTTCCCCATAAAAGGGCTGTTGGTCCAAGCTCGCCGAGCAGCACCTGCGCCAACTCGCGTGGATCAAGTCCTCCGAGCCGGTATGCCCCGCTGAGCTTCACGCTCAGGCGCCCTTGCGCTCTGGTGCGCAGCATCGCAATCGTGAGGTCGTCTGCGCACGCCCGCAACGGCTTGCCCATGTGGTCGACCACGATCGGCAGGCCGGCGGGAAGCTGTGGCAACACCGCCGGCAGTCGGCCTCGATCGGTGTGCAACTCCACATGCCAGTTCATCGAAAGCAGCTGATCCCAGAGTGCCTTGGCGCGCACCCATTCGCCGATGTCATGCGGCCCGCCCACCAGATTGAGGCGTATTCCCCGAACGCCCGCGGCGTGCATGTCGACCAGTTCGGCGGCGCTGATGTCGGGCTTCACGACAGCAACGCCCCTGAGCCTCTGCGGATGCGCGCGCAAGCTGGCGAGCATCACACGGTTGTCGGTACCAAGAAAACTTGGCTGAACAAGCACACCATGCGTCATGCCCACCGATCGGGCACAGCGCCACCAGTCGTCAAGGCGGGCGGCATAGGCGGGGACATAGCGGGCGCCCTCCACCGCCACGCCCGCTTCAAACACGTGGAAGTGGGTATCGACGCGAACGGTTGCCGGAAGCGGTGTCATGCTTTATATTCTAGTCCTATAGAGGACTATTCATGAGCTAAACGCTGCCCTTCACGCCGGCCCTCGGACAAAGCCGCTATGGCACCCTGGCAACTGCGCTGCGCCAGCGCGTGCTCGAAGGCGAGTGGAAGCCCGGCGACATGATTCCCTCGGAATCGTCCCTGGCTGGCAGTTACGGGGTGGCACTCGGCACGATCCGGCAAGCGCTTGCGCTGCTGGTGCAGGACGGCGTCCTGCGCCGTCAGCACGGCAAGGGAACCTTCGTCACGCGTGGCCTCGACAACGCGTCGATGATGCGCTTCTTCCGGTTCCAGTCGGGGGATTCGCCGCCGACCACGCCCGCATCGCGCATCCTGCAGCGCCGCTTCCGTCATCCGGCGCGTGTCGAGGCCGACGCGTTCCAGATCCCCCGGGATGGGCAGGTCATGCAGCTGGAGCGCTTGCGCAGCATCGATGGCCACCCCTGCCTGCTCGAAACCATCGTGCTGCCCTTGCCGCTGTTCGGGGCGCTGGCTGATTCGGACACGGATGACTGGGACGATTTGCTCTACCCGATGTACCAGCAACGCTGTGGCGTGATCGTCCACCACGCGCAAGACGACCTCCGGTTTGCGCATCTCAATGTCACCCAGTCAAGCCGCCTGAAGCTGGATGCCGGCCATCCCTGCGTTCTCGTTGAGCGTCAGGCGTTCGACGTCGTGGGGCGCTGCATCGAAAGGCGCACGACGCGAGGCGATGCCTATTCGTTCACCTACACCGCACACGTCAAATGAAGGAGACCACCATGCGCCTCACACCCATGAGCATTTCGCGGCGCGTGAGCCTGGTGGCACTGGCTGCCGTGCTGGGCCCTTCGCTGGCCCTGGCCCAAGCCGAGGCGAACTACCCGGGCAAGCCCATCACCCTGGTGGTGACCTATCCCCCCGGCGGTGGCGCAGACGCCATGGCGCGCCTGATTGCACCCAAGATGTCTGAGGCACTCGGGCAGCCGGTTGTGGTGGACAACAAGCCGGGGGCAAGCGGGCAGATCGGTGCGGCGGCAGTGGCCAAGGCCGCACCCGATGGCTACACGCTGATGCTTGACGCATCGTCGTTCGCGGTCAACCCGGCGCTGTATCCCAAACTGCCCTACGACACGATGAAGTCGTTCAAACCCATCGGTGTGGTGGCGCTGTTCCCCAATGTGGTTCTGGTGAACGCGGGGTTCCCGGCGCAAAGCGTGGCCGACTTGGTCGGCATGGCCCGAAAGTCCCGGGATTCCGTCTCGTATGCCTCATCGGGCAATGGCTCCGCCCAGCATCTGGCCGGGGCCTTGTTCGAGTCGGCCACAGGCGTCGACATGGTGCACGTGCCCTACAAGGGTGGCGGTCCGGCTCTCAATGATGTGATTGGCGGCCAGGTCCCGCTGTTCTTTGGCAACCTGGCCTCCACGCTGCAACATGTGCAAAGCGGCAAGCTGCGCGCACTGGCCGTCACCTCCGGCAAGCGTTCATCCATCTTGCCCAACGTTCCCACGCTCGCCGAGGCTGGCGTCAAGGGTGCAGAGATCCACGAATGGAATGCCGTGTTTGCGCCAGCGGGCACGCCGCCTGCGATCGTCAACAAACTGGCGGCAGCGTTTCAGCGTGCCCTGGAAACGCCGGAGGTTCGCCAGCGCGTCGCCCAACTGGGCGGCGAATTGCAGCGCACCACGCCCGAGCAGGCTCAGGCCTTCATCGAGCAGCAGGTCACGCTGTGGGGGCGCATTGTTCGCGAGCGCAAGATCGGCGTTGAATGAAGACCTGACCGACGCCTTGGCCATGAACTGTGCCGCAACTGCTGAAGCGCATTCAGCTGCAGCGCAACACCTTCACGGATCTGGAAGCAAGTGACGAGACCATAAAACAGGTTTATGTTCGTCATAAACAGGAATCCCTGACCGTCGCACCCGCTGGCGATAGTGTCGCGACTGAAGCGGCCAGGCCGCAACGCGCAAGAAAGGGCCCGAGTGGAGCATGCCAAGATCCTCATGACCGGAGCCGCAGGCATGACCGGTCTGTCTGTGATTCGGGCCCTTCGCGAGCGCGGCGCTTGCATTCACGCGCTGACAGGCTCTGGCCGGTCCGTGGAACTGCTTCGAAGCGCGGGGGCCACAGAAGTAGCCCTTGCTGCGTTTTCAGATGCTCATGGCTTGCGCAATGCCATGAGGGGAATTGACACGGTCCTGCACATACCCCCGCGCATGAAGCCCGATGAAACCGCGAATGGACTGCGCGTGATCGAGGCTGCGCGCGAAGCAGGTGTGCGGCGCATCGCCCTGCACAGCGTCATCAATTCACAGGTACAGGCGATCGCCTTTCATACCCACAAACGGCTGGTTGAGGAAGCCGCAATGACCAGCGGCATGCCGTGGATCATCTTCCAGCCGACCAACTACATGCAGAACGTCGCATGGAATTGGCAGCGCATGATCGAGGCAGGCGAGTTCATCTTTCCGTATTCGGCCGAGGCTCCGATTTCGTGGCTTGACCTGCATGACTATGCGACGGCAGTGGCTCATGCGCTGGTCACCCCGGGGTATGACTATGGCACCTACGAATGCGTCAGCACCGAAAATCCGCTGAACAGGCATGAACTCGCAGCGATCTGGTCTCTCGTCACGGGAAGGCCTGTCAGGGCCCTGACCATGCCGCTGGATGAGTACATGTCGCTGCCGCACTGGCGCGGACGCGATCCACGCGAGATGGCCATCCTGCGCACCATGTTCGAGGAGTTTCACCGGCACGGTGCACCGGGGGGAAACTCGAAAGTGCTGGCCATGCTGCTGGGCCGCAACCCGACCGCCTACGCCCGTTTCGCGCACCGGTATGCAGCCGAGCAGGGGCTGAGTATCAACCCTGCAAACTGAAATGGAGACTCGCATGATCCTGCGCAAACTTTCAATGTTCCTCATCGCTTGCGCGATCGGATGTGCCACTCAATTTGCAGCCGCGCAGGACGCCTGGCCCAACCGGCCGATACGCATCGTGGTACCGACAGCACCCGGCGTAGCCCCAGACATCTTTGCACGGCTGTACGCCGCCGAGCTTGCAAAGGCGCTCAAGGTGGCGGTCACGGTGGACAACAAGCCGGGGGCCGCAACGCTGCTTGCGATCGACAATGTCATGAAGGCACCAGCGGACGGATACACGCTGTTCTATGCGTTCAATGCGCCATTCACGATGAACCCGCACCTTTATGCAAAACTGCCCTATGACGCCGAGCGTGACATGGTGCCGGTGACGCAGACGCTGAAGGGGGCTTACTTCATCCTCACCGCCCCCAACTCCCCGATCAAGTCCATGAAGGACTTCATCGAGCAGGCCAAAGCAATGCCGGACAAATACAGCTATGCGTCCTATGGTGTGGGCTCGGCGGCACATCTTGCACTGGCGATGATCGAAGAGCGGGCAGGCATCAGTGCCTTGCATGTGCCGTACAAGCTCTCTGCGGTGCCCGATGTCATATCCGGCGTGGTGACAGTAACCACCGAGCCCAATGGGTCCGCCATCCCGTTCATTCAATCCGGGCAGGTTCGTGCGCTGGCCTATCTGGGTTCACAGAGGCATCCACTGCTGCCCAACGTACCGACCGTTGCTGAAACGCTGCCCGGCTACGAAGTGCTCGGCTGGCACGGCGTATGGGTCAAGGCTGGTACCCCGAAGGAAGTGATCGACAAGTTGCATGCCGAGCTGTCGCGGATCACACGGTCTGCAGACATGCAAAAAAGGATGGCCGATGTCGGTTTTGAGCCGTCGATCGCATCGCCTTCCGAAACGGTAGCGATCATCCGGCGTGAATCCGCCGAGTGGGGAAAGCTGATCCGAAGTCGCGGAATCAAGGCGGACTGACCGCGCTACCCGCCTTGGAACTCTGCAGTTGCCGTGCGGCAAGCACGATCTGCTTGCGCAGCCAGACATTTCCAGGGTCGGCATGTACCCGCTGGTGCCAGTACATGGATATTTCAAATGCGGGCAGGCGCACTGGTGCTGCAAGCACCTGCAGCGGCAGGATCCGGGTGAAGTGCTGCGCAATCCCCACCGGAATTGTGGCGATGAAATCGGTGCTCGCGACGACATACGGTATCGCCAGAAAAGAAGGCAGCGTCAGTCCAATCCTGCGCTTGATGCCAAGGCTTCGCAGGGCATGATCGATGCGTGCACCGTAGAACCCGGCTCCCCCGGGGGAGATCGCAACATGCGTCATGCCCGCGTAGAGCTCGGGCGTGAACCGGCGCCGCGTAACCGGATGCCCTTTTCTGACCAGGCATGCCTGCTCGTCGCCGAAGAGCAGGCGGGCGCGCAGGTTGACGGGCGGGTCGGGTACGTAGCCGATGCCGATGTCGACCTGACCACTCTCCATCCACGCTTCGATTTTTTCCGGGTTGGCTGGCCGCACGGCAAGGTCAACGCCCGGCGCGTTTTCGACCAGCAACTGACTCAAACGGCTGAGGATGGCGAACTGCACATAGTCAGAGCACATCAGCGTAAACCGCTGCTGTGACGTCCCCGGATTGAACTCTGTGCTGTCCAGCGCAATCGCATTGACCGACTGCAGCATTTGATCGACTGCGGCAGCGATTTCCTTGGCGCGTGGCGTGGGCGCCATCACCTGACCGGAGCGCACAAGAATGGGATCGCCGAATGCGTCGCGGAGACGCTTCAGTGCGGCACTCATGGCCGGCTGCGTCACATAGACCCTGTCGGCCGCCTTTGAAACGCTGCCCTCCTGTACAAGGACGAGCAGGTACCGCAGCAGGTTCAGGTTCAAGCCCTCAAGGCCCGCCAGCGTGCTTTCCGTAGGCGTGAACTTTGCCATAAGCGCAGTTTATATCCTTTGTAATGCAGAGACTATCTGGCTTTCGGCGACACAAGGCAACACTGTGCTTCACGCAAACTGCGTCAGGCTTGGCGATGTCATGAATCCGCTTGAACAAACAAGGCAGAAGTACCCGAAGCAAATCGTCAATGTGAACGGCGTGCCGGTCGAATTCGTCAGAACCGGCGGCGCAGGCCGCGCAGTGCTGATGCTTCCCGGCGCGCAAGGCACTGCCGAAAGCTTTTGCCAGCAGCTCATTGCTTTTGGCGGGCAGCGCGACATCATCAGCATCAACTATCCGGGGCTTGAACAAGTCGAGTCTGTGGTCGATCTGGTGGTGGAACTGGCATCACACCTGCGAGTCGAACATTTCGACATCGTGGGCACCTCCCTCGGCGGCTACGTCGCGCAATGGATTGCTGCAATGCATCCCGCGCGGGTTGGTCGCGCAGTCATCGGCAACAGCTTCCACGACCCGCGTGCGGTTCAGGGACCAGAGAAGTTGTCTGCCCTTCAGAACAAGACAGCCGAGCAACTCAAGCTTGAAGTACTCGAACGGCTGATCGCGTCACCCGAAAGCGATTTCAAGCGCCTCATGCTTGATCTTGTGGGCCTGCGGCAAACCGCCTCCGAATTGCGCAATCGCATGCTGCTGGTGCAACGTGCTGCCGTCATGCGCGCGGCTGTACCGGCAAGCATTCCGGTCTTGCTAGTGGAATGCGACAACGATCCCCTGATACCGCCCGCCGTTCGCGAAGCAATCCGCACTCACTACGCGGGCGCATCCGTCGTCCAGATCAGTGGGGGCGGTCATTACCCCTACTACGTCAAGGCCGATGAATACAACCAGGCCATCGGCTCTTTCCTTGCATGACCGACAGGAGTTATCCATGACTACCCCTCAAGGCACCACCCTTTACAAGCGCGTCGCCGGCGAAGGCATCAACATGCCCACTGACGAGGTAATGAAAAACGTCGCGTTTTATCGCGACCTCCAGGCCGATCCGAATGCGTTTGTCGACAAGTCCAATCCGGGCAAGCGCCTGCCCATCAAGTACGTGATCTCCACGGATCACAAAGCAGCTCCTGCCGGCATCGCCACGCCACACAGCTTCCACATGTGCTTCATCGAATCACGAGCCGGGAATTCGCCCGTGATTCATGCCCACACATATCGCGAGATCTTCATGCCCATCAAGGGCGTCTACCGCATCTATTTCAACAAGGATCCCGAGGAGTTCGTGGAACTTGGCCCGTTCGACACGTTCTCGGTGCCCCCGATGCTCTGGCGACGCGTGGAGCAACAGGGCGAACCCGGAACGCAAGGAATGATCATGGTGATGTACGACAACGTTGAGGATCCCAACACCGGCATCTTCGTTCCACAGGAAGTGATCGACGCGGACATCGCGAGCGGCATCGATCCTTATGCAAAGGCTGCGGCATGAAGTCACCGATCCTCATCAATCGGCGCTGTGCCGCGGTTGCGTTGCCGTCATTTGCGATGACACTTGTCTCCGGGTGCAGTCAGACGCCGCCCGCGCCGCCTGCGGCATCCACCGCGGCGAACGCGGCGCCCGCATGGACCGACAAGCCGGTGTTTTCCATCGTGGATATCCAGATCCACGACCCGAAAGGCTTTGGCGAATACGTCGCGGGTCACACCGTAACGGTGGCACATGCCGGTGGCCGGTTTTTGGTCGCAGGTGCGCGCGCAGAAGCGATTGAAGGCTCGCGTCCAGCGCGCAACATGGTGGTTCACCAGTGGCCCAATGCCCGGATATTTCTTGACTGGTACAACAGCGCGGCCTACGCACAGTGGAAGCCCAAACGACTGGCTGCATCCAGCGCCAATGTGCTCCTTGTTCAAGGCCTGTCCGACTCACCGCCGTCGCCCGCGCTGTCACCAGGCTTTACCGTCGTGGACATTGAAGTCCGCGACGGACAGGCGTTCGCGCGCTACGTTCAGGGTCACATGGAGTCGTTGCGCGCGGCGGGAGGGCAGTTCCTTGCGGCGGGCGGACGCATCGAAGTCATTGAGGGCGACTGGACGCCGCGGCGCGTGATCCTGCATCGCTGGCCCACGTCCAAGGCGTTCCGGGACTGGTATGCCTCAGACGCCTATCGGCCGTGGCGAGACCTTCGGCATTCGGCCAGCAGCGCCACTGTGTTGCTGGCTGCCGGTCTGAGCGAGGCGCAGAAGGCCGAACGCAAGCTGCCCTGAAGTCGTGACACGAGACGGCAGCGCAAATAGCATCACGAGGGCCTGCGCCGCACAGGTCAAGAGCCGCATTGCAGAGTGCGCTGTGCACGTGCTACAAACCCAGGACGCAATATCGCCGAATCGATAAGAAACCCCTGGAGACGCCATGCACATGAATTCGATTTCCCCTCGTCGGTCGCTGGCTGAACGCTGCCTTTTGCTCACAGGCAGCTTGCTGATCGCGGCCTGCCTTGGTGCCTGCAGTTCGTTTTCACCGTCGGTCGGCCAGGGGCCAGACACTCCGCAGCGTCTGTCTGGCGTGCCTGGCGCGAAGGAGGTGGCCTCCAGCGTCGTCCAGGAAGATTTCATGGTCGCCGGCGCCGATCCCGGCATTCAGCTCTACGTACGCAACAAGCGACTTGCGACCCTCAAGCGCTTCAACCAGGACAACGTGGTGTTGTTTGTGCACGGCGCTACGTACCCGGCAGAAACCGGTTTTGACCTGCGGCTGGACGGCATCAGCTGGATGGATGTGCTGGCACTTCAGGGCTATGACGTCTATCTCGTCGACGTGCGTGGCTACGGCCGATCGACGCGTCCGCCGGAGATGGATCAGCCCCCGCTGCAAAACAAGCCGATCGTCAATTCCGATGTCGCGGCGCGCGACTATGCCGCAGCAGCCGACTGGATCCGCAAGCGGCGCAGCATCGACAAACTGGTAGTGATGGGTCATTCATGGGGCACGGTGATCACCAGCGTGTACGCAACCCGTCACAGCGACAAGATTCACCGTCTGGTGCTCTATGCGCCGGTATGGCTGCGCAATACACCCTCGCTCACCGACGCAGGCGGTGCCTTGGGCGCCTACCGGCAAGTGACCGTTGAGCAGGCCCGTGCACGCAAGGACGCTGGACTCAAGGGGGTCAAGCTGCAACCCGATCACTGGTTCGAAGTTTGGGCCGCCGAAACATTTGCGAGCGATCCGGTCGGCTCACGCGCCGAGCCCAAGTTTGTTCGCGCACCCAATGGCGTGGTGGAAGAAGGCCGCAACACATGGAGCAAGGGCATTCCTGTGTACGACCCCTTGCTGATCCGCGTGCCGACCCTGTTGATTCTGGGTGAGTGGGACGCTGACACACCCCCCTACATGGCGCAGACCCTGTATCCGCTGCTCAAGAACGCCAATCCGAAAAAGCTGGTCATCCTCAGCGAAGGCTCGCACTCGATCATGAACGAGATCAACCGGTTCTCGCTCTTTAGCGAAGTCAGCCGTTTCCTTGAGGACGGGCGCGCAGCGCGGTAGCGCGCCTAATTACCGCGAGCCAGTCAACTGGCTGCCTGCTCATGTTGCGGCATGTCGCCAATGTGTAAGCCGGAAAGACTGATTTCGGTATAACCGGGCGCAGAGGAGCGGAGCATGCAGACGTCACGCGAAAACCCGGCACGGATCAAGGTGTTCTGGCAACCCGGTTGTTCGTCGTGCTTGAGAACCAAGGAGTTCCTTGCGCGATACGGCATCGAGTTTGAGTCGATCAACATTCACAATAACCCGGCAGGCATGGCCGAGCTGGAGGCACTGGGCGCGCGCAGCGTTCCTGTGGTGGCACTGGGTGGCAGGTACACGCTTTGCCAGTCCTTCAACGATGTGGTGAAGTTCCTCGACCTCAAGGTCAAACTGATGGACCCATTGCCCCCGGCAATGCTGGTTTCCAAGCTGCTTGCCGTTCTCGAGGCCACGGCCCGCTACACGCCTCAATTTACCGACACACAATTGCGCCAGGTCTTTCGCAACCGCAATCGCACACCGGGCGGGACGGCGTTTCATGTATTCAGGGTAGCGGAAATGGGCATTGAAGCCGCCGCCGGTATCGAATTGACTTTCGAGGGGTTCAACGATCTGCCGCCAGACCATTGGACCGCGCACGACATTGTCGAATGGGGACTTCAGATTCGCGATCGGGTCGACGCCTGGTGGTCCGAACAGCAGCGCAAGGACCCTGCACTCAACTTCACGGCGCCGACCTATTACGGCATTCGCCCGATGCACGATGTGCTTGAACGCACGGCATGGCACGCAGCGCAGCACACGCGCCAGATCATGCTCATGCTGGAGACCTACGGCACTGCGCCCGACGGGCCCTTGACGGCACAGGATCTGGAAGGTCTTCCTGTGCCTGATGAGGTGTGGGATCGTTAAACGGGGTTGTGCCGCAAGGTTGTGGCCGAGGAGTACCTGATGAATGCCTCTTCTTTTGCCTGCAGGCTGGCAGTGGGGCTGCTTGCCGGATTTGTGTCTCTCGCTGCTCTGGCGCAGGACGGATGGCCTGCCAAACCCATCCGCATCATCGTTCCTTTCGCGCCCGGTGGCGGTGGTGACGCGGTAGTCCGCATCATCAGCGGCAAGCTTGGCGAGCGTCTTGGTCAGTCCATCGTCATCGAAAACCGTCCGGGTGCGTCGGGCTACATCGGCGCACAGGCGGTCGCCACTTCGGCGCCTGACGGGTATACCTTGCTGATGGGCTTTGACGGCTCGATGGTCGTGGCTCCCAACCTGATCAAGGCGCCGTTCGACCCTGTGCGGGATTTCGAGCCGATCACCAAGCTCAATGACGCCACGCTGATCCTCGCCGCACATTCGTCCGTGGCTGCAAGGAACCTCAAGGAGTTGGTCGATTTATCCAGGAAAAACGGCGGATTGAGCTTTGGTTCCTCGGGTGCTGCAACCACCACCCATCTCGCCGGCGAACTGCTTGCGCTGCGCTCGGGCGCGGTGCTCAGGCACATTCCCTACAAGGGCGGAGGACAGGCTGTCACCGATGTCGCGGGAGGCCAGATCCCACTGATCTACACCGTGATTCCGACCATTGCCGGATTCGTCAAGGACGGCCGTGTGCGGCCCATTGCGGTTTCGAGTGCCAAACGCTCTCCGGTGCTTCCCGATGTGCCCACCATGGCCGAGTCCGGGTTGCCGGGCTTTGAGGTCAGCTCCTGGTACGGTCTGTTCGCACCCGCAAAGACACCCAAACCCATTCTTGACCGGGTACAACGCGAGGTACAGGCCGTTTTGCAGATTCCCGAGATACGCGAGAAGTACCTTAACGCAGGATTCGAGCCGGTCGCCAATCGGCCGGACGAATTTGCCGCACAAATCAAGGCCGACCTTGCAAGATGGAACAAGGTCGTCAAGGACGCAAACGTTCAGGTTGAATAGTGGCTTGTGTCCATTCAGTCGCTGGCGCGATGGCACGTTCAAGAAGATAAAGCGGGCATCGTGTCACGAGCCGCGACGCATTCATGAAGACCTTCTTCCACCCGGAACAGCTGCTGCATCATCCGCGCACCTACTTCTCCCGCGGCCGCATGCGCGAACCACAGGAGGTACCCGAGCGTGCCGTGCAGCTCGTGCAGGCGGCACGGTCCATGGGCCACACGATGGTCACGCCCGATGACCACGGCATGGCGCCATTGCTGGCGGTGCACGACGAACGGTATCTGCGCTTCCTGCAAGAGGCGCACGCGCAATGGAAGCAGATGCCTGCGGACTGGGGCGACGAAGTGATTTCCAACATCTTCGTGCGCGAACCCAATGCCTTGCGCGGTGTGCTCGCACAGGCTGCGCGTCACCTGGCCGATGGCAGTTGTCCCGTGGGCGAAGCCACCTTCCGTTCGGCCTACTGGGCCGCCCAGGCCGCGGTGGCGGGCGCGCGCGCGGTACTTGACGGCGACCGATTCGCATGGGCGCTGTGCCGCCCGCCCGGCCATCATGCGCGACGCGAAGCGGCCGGCGGCTTTTGCTACATCAACAATGCGGCCGTCGCTGCACAGGTGCTGCGCGAACGCTTCTCAAGGGTGCTGATCCTGGACACCGACATGCACCACGGCCAAGGCATACAAGAGATTTTCTGGAGGCGCAGCGATGTGCCCTACATCTCGATCCATGGCGACCCGACCAACTTTTACCCGGTGGTCGCAGGCCACGCCGATGAACACGGCGAAGGTGATGGTGCGGGCTTCAACCTCAACCTGCCGATGCCGCATGGCGCCACTGAAGCCGAGTTCTTCGAACGTCTGGACCGCGCCTGCGACGCGGCCCGCCAGATGGCGCCGCAGGCGCTGGTGCTGTGCCTGGGCTTTGACATCTACAAGGACGACCCGCAGTCGCTGGTGGCCGTGACGCAAGACGGTTTTGCCGAACTCGGTCGTCGTGTCGCTGCGTTGGGCCTGCCCACGCTGGTGGTGCAGGAAGGCGGTTATCACCTGCCAACGCTGCAGTCCAACGCACAGGCTTTCTTTGGCGGCATCGGCAGCTGAAGCCGCGGCGCGGGCTGACATCGCGACAACCGGGAACCGTTGGCATGTGCGTCTTCATGCCAAACGCGCAGCCGCCATGACGGCCGACACGTCTTGAGCGCGCGCTTCTTCTGCCAGCTCCGCACCAATGCAGCCGTCATTGCGACCATGCAGATACAGGACTGGCTGAGACAGAGGCTCAAGTCCCTTGTTCTGAATGGTGTTGTACGCATCTGTTCTGGGGCCACTGCCCAATGAGGCACGGTAGTACTTCAGCGCAGCCTTCAGGTTGTCGGCATGGGCAACGCATTGCTGGAAGTGTTGCAGGTCAACGCCGGATTCAAGACCCGGAGCTTGTTGCATGTTCACAGGTATGACCAAATTGGCACGCTGTCCCAGTGCTTCACTGGCCTCAAAGCCAAGGGTCAATTCTGCAGCCTTGTTCCAGCAGTTGATGATTCCATCTTTATCAACAGAAATCACCACATATGACATATTTTCAATCAAGGATAAGCTGGTTTGTCCATCAAAGGGTGCCATCTCTTAATCCTCATGTTGACATCAGTGACGCGTAAACGATGTCCCCAAGTTGGGCTTTACCCTCACCTTGAACCACGGCATAAACACCAGCACAGGGAAATTGCCCCATGCCAGGCAGTGCCACTCTGTTGTGAGCAACGAGCGTTCGCAAAACACCCAAGTCTTGCGGTAAACCAGGTTGCGCCAGAGTGGTCATGACGCACCGAGGATCGAGCATGGCCACCGAAAGCTTGGCCACGTCTCCAATGCAAAGGTTTTGACCCACCCAGTCGTTTTCAACAAAACCCTCGTCACGGGTCTTGACCACAAAATTCATTCGGAATCTGGGCTCATCAAAGCTGCTATCAGGAGCAAGCGATTTGACTTTGAGCAGGGTGGAAGTTGTGATCACTGATACGGGAAAAACGTCCAGAAATGAGCCTGTGGGGACAGGAGAGTCCAGGCCGGCAGACTTGAACAGCGCGGACCCTAGCTTTTGCGAAACGACGGTATTTCGATTTTCACTGGGATCCAGTCCTGCCAAGTCTGGGTGAAACTGGTCAACAGTGAAGTCCTCTGGCGCAGTTTCGATCAACATCACCTGCCGACCGAAAAACATCGACAGTCTTTCGTTCGCTCCAGGTTGATCGCTACGAACCCAATCACCATTTGGCAGTGCAACTGCTACAGCAGGCATTTTTTCAATGCGACTCGGCGGAGAAACAAACTCAGCTCGACACTGGAGCAAATTCGGAAACAATTTGCTGTTCTTTGCACTGACGACTTTTCCAGTTGCGCTATCCAGCAATGCATAAGCCCGATCACCCAAAACGCCATGCGCACAGACCTCTAGCTCTTGAACCTTCTCCCCGCTCATCGACTTGACCGGAAATCGCCACAACGAAGCGATTTCGCCAACAATTTTTCTGTGGTTATTCATTCTTGAAAAGCAATCAGCATAGACACAGCATCAACACATTCGCCATATGCTCGTAACTGCCGCGCTTGCAGGCAAACACCATGTTTCCGATCTCACCAACGCTATCCGCCCAGGGCGTGACATCGGCACCGTGCTTGCACCATATTGCAGCGCTTGCTGCAATCAGGGCGTTCAACTTGGGTCATGGATGCCACCTACGAGTGAATTTGGAGACTCCATCTTGATCCGAACTAATTTTGTCGAGATAGGTGATTTCCCGATGTTGATGCCGACCGGAAATTGACGAGAGCGTTCAACCAGCAAGGCGTATCGGCCACCGCGCCGCTGGAGCCATGGCCTCGCGGCGGAATTGAGCGGAACAGTCCGTGAGACGTCGTTTCACCACCAGGGCCACACGGCCTGGCTGACCCAACTGCCTGATGGTGCCGGTCAAACGGTCCAGCAGCATTTTCGACAGCGAGAAAAAACAGCAAAGCACCAAGTCGCTACAAACAACAGACCGATCTTGTCGGAACGATCGGGTAGCCCATCTGCAAAGTTCAAGGTGTAATTTACCGCCTCCTTGACGCCAATCGCCGCGCCGATGCTGGTGGCCATCACCAGGACTACAAAGGTCCTGAATACGTTGGGTACCCAAAGCCACACACGCTCGTGATCGCCACTTTGATGGTGTTGCAACGCATCCAATGCGATGTCAGCATTGAGAAGGAGAAGCGATGAGGAAGTCCCGGTCCAGGGAGAGCCAGATCCTGGCCATCCCGGGAGAAGGGGAAGCTGGGTTGGCCTTGGCAGAGATCTGTCGCAAACACGGCCTCAGTTCAGCCACCTACTACCAGCGGAAGAGCAAGTACGCCGGCAGTGCAGCACAACTCGCACACCATGCCCCGATGGGGGAAATCCCCGAAACCATCATGCCCTCCTCGCGTTTCCAATTAAGTCCGGGTTCAACGATGACGAACCCCTACCCCAACCAGCGAAGGAGACATGGATGCAAGCGGATCAGCGGATTGCCAACGCACAAAGGCGTGAAACACTCAAGCGAATTTCGATGGGCATGGTGGCCATGGCCGGGACTGCGACAGGCGCGCCTGTGCAGGCCGCCACTGCAAAAGGGGTTGCACCTTCCGCACTGAAGCGCATCGCGCCTGCCCTGAAAGCGCAGATGGATCAGGGCATCTTTGCTGGCGCGGTGAGTCTGGTGGCGCACAAGGGCAAGACCGTGCACTTCGAGGCACACGGGCACCAGGATGCACAGAAGACCCGTGCCATGAGCAAGCACAGCATCTTCCGGCTGGCATCGATGACCAAGCCGATCGTGACCACGGCGGCGATGATGCTGGTGGAGCAGGGCAAGTTGCGGCTCAACGATCCGGTCACGCGGTGGTTGCCCGAGTTGAAGAACCTCAAGGTCGAGGCGGCGCAAGGGGGCGACGTCGATCTGGCGCGGCCCATCCTCGTGCATGACGTGATGCGGCACACGGCCGGATTCGTGTACGCAGGCAGCACGCGGTCGGAGCGCATCCGCAAGCTGTACGACGACCTCAACATCGAGGCGCGCGAGGTGGACATCACGGCCGACCAGATGCTCCAGAATCTCGGGCAGATTCCGCTTGCGCATCAGCCGGGCACCTTCTGGGAATATTCGATTGCAGTCGACGTGCTGGGCCTGCTGCTTGAGCGGGTTGAAGGCAAGCCACTCGATGACATCGTTCAAGGCATGCTGCTAGGGCCACTGAACATGGTTGATACGGCCTGGTGGGTGACACCGGACAAGACTGCACGACTGGCCGAGTGCCTGGACAGCGACCCGCTGAAAGCGGAGATGCTGAAGTCTTACCGGCAGTCTTACAACCCGCGCGGCAAGTGCTACTTCAAGGGTGGCGCCGGGCTGGTCGGGACCGCACAGGACTATCTGCAGTTTGCCCAGATGATGTGCAACTTCGGGCAACTCAATGGCCGTCGCTACCTGTCGCCCAAGACCGTGGAGTTCATGCTGTCCAGCCACACGGTCGGCATGGGTGGCAGCACGATCGGCACCACCGGTCCGGGCTACGCGTTTGGCATCGGGTTCGGTGTGCGCCTGGACGAAGGCATGGGATGGACTGCCGGCACGCGCGGCGACGCGATGTGGGCTGGTGCATGGGGCACGAGTTTCTGGATCGACCCGAGGGAGCAACTGGTTGGCGTGCTGATGGCGCAGGCGCCCTCCTACCGCGTTCCCAACCGCATGCTGTTCAAGAACCTTGTCTACGGTGCGATGACCTGAGCGGCGAGCGCCTGTAACCCACATGACAGACGGCATCGCAGTGCGGCCAAAGAATGCAGCAAGGGGAGCAGGCAGTCATTGCTCAACACAAGGAGACATTCATGAACCGCATATCGAACAAAAAGAAGCGGTGGCCATGGCACGGCCACCTGTTTGCAACGTTGGGGGCCACGCTGCTGGTGGCCTGTTCGTCAGGCGACGGGCCCGCGTTGCCGGTGGATTGCGCGGCGCTTTCGGGTACCACCGTTGCCGCCAGCGACATCGGGTTGCCCACATCGGGGGCCACCATTTCGTCGGCCACGGTGGTGAGCGCCACGGCCAGTGGCAACCCCAACGGCGAATACTGCAAGGTGCTGGGCAAGATCACCGCAGCCGCCACCGATCCGGCCGGTACCCCGGACATCAACTTTCAGCTGAACCTGCCCACCAACTGGAACGGCAAGACCCTGCACATGGGTGGCGGCGGTTACAACGGCACGGTGGTCACGGGCACGGGCTATGTGAGCTTTGCAACCTATCCGTTTGCACCGCCACCTCTGGGTCAGGGCTACGCCACGTTCGGGTCCGATTCGGGCCACACTGGCAACAGCACCGATGCGACCTTCGCACTGAACGAGGGCGCGATCGTCAACTTCGGCCACGCGCACATCAAGAAGACGCACGACGCTGCATTTGCCATCATCAAGAAGCGCTACGGCAGCGCACCGAAGAAGTCCTACTGGGCAGGTGGCTCAACCGGTGGCCGCGAAGGTATGACCGCCGTGCAGCGCTATCCGCAGGACTACGACGGCGTGATCGCCAATGCACCGGCGATCAACTTCTCGGGCGTTCGACTGCAGGGCGTGAAGGTTGGACAGGCCGATTACGCCAACGGCGGCTTCATCAACACCGCCAAGCAGTTGCTGATCCTCAAGGTCGTGACCGACACCTGCGACGCCGATGACGGCACCGCAGACGGCGTCGTCAGTGACGTTGCAGCCTGCAAGACAAAGTCTGCTGCGATTCTTGCCAAGCTGCGCTGCTCCGACGGAACAGACCAGGGTGACAGTTGCCTGTCGGACAAGCAGATTGCGACCGTCAACTCGATCGCCAACGATCTGGTGCTGCCCTACTCGCTGGCCTACGGCGTGAACCGTCACGAGGGCTACAACATCCTCGCCGGTGCCGACTTCAGCCTCACGGCCACCAGCACGCTGGGCCTCGGTTCATCGAGCGTATTGGCCTCCAACCAGAAGCCGGTGTACCCAGGCAACGGCTACCTGTTCTTTCAGGGTGACCTGTACCTGTCGTACTTCATCGCGAAGGATCCCAATTTCGTGAGTTTCACCTTTGACGTGAATAGCCCCGGAAGCTATCAGCAGCGCCTGGTGGACATGTCGGCGGTGGTCGGCGCGATGAACCCCGACATCGAAGCGTTTCGTGCACGCGGTGGCAAGCTCATCGTGATGCACGGCCTGGCCGATCAGGTGATCAGTCCGAACCCGGCGATTGCCTATTACAACGCGCAGGTAGCGAAGATCGGGCAAGCTGCAGTGGACTCGTTCTGGCGCTTCTACACGGTTCCGGGTCTTGGCCACGGCTACGGCGTGTTCAACCCAGCGTGGGACGCACTGGGCGCGCTCGACAACTGGGTCACCAACGGCGTTGCACCCGACAACGTGGTGGGCTTCGACCAGAACACTGCGACTTACGGCCGCACGCGTCCGCTGTGCCGTTATCCGTCCTTCCCGAAGTACTCGGGCTCGGGCAGCAATCTGGTGTATTCGAATTTCAGCTGCGTCAAGGGCGGCTGATCTGATTTGACTCACATGACTGCATGACCCTGCGGCCTGAGCTGCAGCGGTCATGCAACGTACTGTACGCAAGCCCAGTCGTACGGCGTCTGTCCACCCGGATGAGCCCGCGCGCGACTCCGGTGCACCGGCCGTTGCACCACTCCGACTTTAGCCAGGCCAGTTGCCATCACGCTCATGGGTCGGGCACACTTGCCGCATTCCCTCGGTGCGAATGCCCGGGGGTCTCTACCGTTGGACCTGTGATGACAGAAAGTACTTTGACTGGCGACGATGTTCTGGCGGCCATCGATCACTGCTATGAGATGGGCTGGGCTGCGGATGGCTTGCCGGTGGTGCCGCCTGAGCAGTCGCGTGTCGCAGCCATGGCCGCCATGGACAACCGGCCGGCCGATACCGTGCTCGCCTGGCATGCGGCCACAGGCACGACCTGCACGATTGCCAATGCGGCAGTGAACGCGGTCATGGCGGGGTGCAAGCCCGAGTATTTCCCCGTCGTGGTGGCTGCGCTCGAAGCAATGAATCACCCCGACTTCACATTCCACGGCTCCGCCGCGAGCACGGGCGGATCTGCCCACCTTCTGGTGGTTTCCGGGCCCGTGGTGCACGAAATCGGAATGAATCCCGACGGCAATGTGCTCGGCCCGGGTAACCGTGCCAATGCGACCATCGGTCGGGCGATTCGCCTGATCGTCATGAATGTCTTCGGGATGCTGCCCGGCATC
>Ga0214917_10002763_pt1 | contig 21038 bp, 23 predicted proteins | sample LL_1208_BB_MetaG_FD_177983 | JGI IMG/M metagenome (GOLD analysis project Ga0214917, IMG submission 177983) | Freshwater microbial communities from Lake Lanier, Atlanta, Georgia, United States - LL_1208_BB | ecosystem: Environmental > Aquatic > Freshwater > Lake | place: USA: Georgia | collected...
GAGCAATCAACTGAGTGACTTGTGAGCCGAAATCCAAAATCAAAATAGTGTCGTGGGACATGCTTTTTGCCTGGTCAAAGGCGTTAAAAATTAATCAGCTCGGTAGTTGGGCGCTTCTTTGGTGATTTGAACATCGTGCACATGGCTCTCACGCATTCCAGCGGTAGATATTTCCACAAATTCAGCGCGGTTACGCATATCTTCAATGGTGGCGCATCCGCAATAACCCATGGCCGCACGCACACCTCCAGCCATTTGGTAAACGATGCTCACCATGGATCCCTTGTAAGGCACACGTCCTTCAATGCCTTCGGGTACCAATTTGTCTGCATTGGGGTTACCCGTGGTTGCTTCTTGGAAGTAACGGTCTGCACTGCCTTGCTGCATGGCACCAATACTGCCCATGCCGCGGTAACTTTTGTAGCTTCGGCCTTGATAAAGAATCACCTCGCCAGGCGCTTCTTCGGTACCCGCGAACACGCCACCCATCATCACGCAGGAAGCGCCTGCTGCAATGGCCTTGGCAATGTCGCCGCTGTAACGGATACCGCCATCCGCAATCAAAGGCACACCTGTGCCTTGCAAAGCCATGGCCACGTTGTCAATGGCGGTGATTTGAGGAACACCCACACCTGCAACGATGCGCGTGGTACAAATTGACCCTGGTCCAATGCCCACCTTCACGCCGTCAGCACCCGCCTCCACCAAGGCCAATGCGGCGGCACCGGTAGCGATATTGCCACCCACCACATCAATCTGTGGGTAATTTTGCTTAACCCAGCGAACACGCTCAATCACTCCGTGGCTGTGTCCATGGGCAGTATCGACCACGATGGCATCCACGCCTGCCTTGACCAATGCAGCTACCCGTTCTTCCGTACCTGGACCCACGCCCACCGCAGCGCCGACCCGCAATCGACCCGAAGCATCCCTCGCGGCATTAGGGAAGCTGGTTTGTTTGGTGATGTCTTTGACGGTGATGAGTCCTTTGAGCTCAAACGCATCGTTGACCACCAACAAGCGCTCTAACTTGTGCTTGTTCAACAAGGCTTTGGCTTGTTCGGGGGTTGTACCTTCAGGTACGGTGATCAATCGCTCGCGTGGCGTCATGATTTCCTTGACTTTGACTTCATAGCGTGTTTCAAAACGCAAGTCACGTCCTGAGACGATACCCACCACTTTGCCGCCATCGCAAACAGGAAAACCCGAAATGCCCATTTGGTCAGACATCGTCATGACTTGGCGTACCGTGTGATCAGGCGTGATGACCACGGGGTCAAGCAAAACGCCGCTTTCATAACGCTTAACTTTGGCCACTTCAGCAGCTTGTTGCTCTGCGGTCAAATTTTTATGCACGATACCCATGCCACCTTCTTGCGCAATGGCAATGGCCAAGCGGGCCTCTGTAACTGTGTCCATGGCTGCTGACACCAAGGGCAAATTCAAAGCGATTCGGCGCGAAAACTGAGTAGAGAGTTGGGTGTCCTTGGGCAGGACTTGTGAGTAGGCTGGGACCAGCAACACATCGTCGAAGGTCAGCGCTTTGCCAAGCAGGCGCATGGTATGTCTCCAAAAACGCGATCATACCGGCATGGGAATCAGCTACCCCATCGCCTTGGCTTATTATTCAGATAACCAGTTAAAGGCATTTAAGCCCTTTCTATTCAATGCATGCGTTATTTTCAAATCTTTTCCTGCAAGCTTCAGTGAATGGCAATGGTGCATTAGCGGCTTGGAAACGCCAGTTTATTGAACTTTTCTCGCTCATTGGGTTCATCACCTGTTTTATCACTGGGTTGATTCCCAACAGTCAATACAACACTTTAGTACTTCTGTTAGCAGGTGCGTGTTTTGCTGTTCTAGGTATTGCGTTCAGGCGAGGTTTGAATTGGTTCTGGGCCGTCAACTTAATCATGCTGGTTGCCAGCTGCTTATTGCTCCATTTGATTTTTGTCACCGGTGGAACTGCTTCTGTTCTCATGATATGGATTGCAGGCCTTTCATTGATGCCATTCATATTGCTCAGTAAGCGAGTGGCTGTGACATGGCTCTTTTTGCACATCAATGCTTTGTTTATGATTTTGCTTGCCTCACAAGCTGGATGGATCGACACACAGAGCAACACCACAAAGGACATGGTCTTATGGGCTTTCGCCAACAAAATGCTGGGCGCCGTTACTTTGGTTGTGATTCTTGATTTTTTAGACAACAGCCAACAAAAGCAGTTAGAAAAACTGCAAATGCGCGGTCATGAACTGCGGAATATTCACCAAGAATTGATTCGCGCCCAAAGCCACAAAGATGAATTTATTGCCTCTGTGGGTCATGAGTTGCGCACACCCATGAACGCTATCTTAGGTTTTAACGCGGTGCTGCGCGATCAAGTCAATACAAGCGCTGAGGATGAACAAAGGGTGGACATGATCCGCGAATCCACCCAGCATTTGTTGGCACTTATCAACGACATTTTGGATTTTTCGCAGCTACAAGCCCAGCGCATGCAGCTCGGACAAGAACCCTATGCTTTGCATATCGGTTTTGAAGAGATCGCTCAACGCCTGAACCGCCGAGCGATGGATAAAAAACTCCAAGCCATTTGCAGTCTAGACCCGCTTTTGCCGCACTGGGTATTGATGGATCACAAACGCTTTTCGCAACTGATCGACAACTTGCTTGATAACGCCTTGAAGTTCACCAGCCACGGACACATAGCCCTGCATTTCAAAAGCTGTGAACTTGGCTTGCGAATTGAAGTGGAGGACTCAGGAATAGGCATGACTCCTGAACAAGCCTCCCATATTTTTGGGCGCTTTGAAAAGGTCTCCATGGACCCCGTACATCTGTATGGTGGTACCGGGCTGGGTTTATCAATTTGTGAAAAATTGGTCCAACTTCAAAACGGTCGCATAGGCATGAACAGTACTCTGAACAAAGGGTCCTTGTTTTGGGTAGAACTTCCTTTATTGCTAACAGAAACACCCCATGCGCTTATCGTCGAAGGCGAGTCATCTGAAGCCTTGAATAACTTTCCAAGTGTATTTTTGGTGGTGGATGACCAAGCAGTTAACCTTTTGGTTGCACAGCGATTGCTGCAAAAAATATGGCCCGATTGCAGAGTGCACACCACCACCTCAGGTCAAGACGCTTTGCTTTGGTTGCAAACAAATTCAGTGGACATGGTGCTCATGGACATGTTCATGCCTGACATGGATGGTCTAGAAGCGACTCACCAGATTCGCAGCTTGAATACACCTGTGAAGAACGTGAGGATCATAGGATTGACCGCCAGCAGCAATTCAAATGACCATAAGCAATGTTTAGAAGCCGGTATGAACGACATCGTGTTCAAACCACTTGAGCAGGATGCACTTCAAACATGCGTCATGCGTTGCTGGAGAACCCAGTCATGAACCTCGCTGAATCGCTGAGACGAATCACCCCCACCCGCTTGCGTGAAGGTCGCATGCCGTTTGTGTTTTATTCAGGCGTCGTCTTACTGATCGTCATTGCCCTGATTGCCATTTTGACGCCCAAAATTGGCAGCCAAGAAGGTCGCTATGCCTTCATGGGGGTCATCGCATTGAGCTTGGTGATGCTCAACGCAGGTGTATCGGCAAAACGATTACTGACATTTGTGTGTATCTATGCGGCGATTCACATCACCTTAGCCGCATGGTTCAGCCAAGGCATTTTTTCACCGCGGATCAATTGGCTCTACCTGATTCCTATTTTGATGATCCATATGGTCAGTCGCCGCGCAGCCTGGGTTTGGACCGGAATCATCATTGCAGTGCAAGTTGCCATCTCGACACTCACCTATTCTGATCTTCTGCCTAACAACACGCCATTAAACAAGACCCACGAGGTGTATGCTTTTTTTGTTTACTTCGTTACAGCCAGCAGTTTGATTACGTTAACGCTGATTTACCAAGGCATCAGCAATAAAGCCATAGCAGAGATCAAAGTTCGCAATGAAGAACTGGAGGCTAAACGACAAGAATTGCAAGCCATTGTGGATATCAGAGACCAGTTCATCGCCTCGGTAAGTCACGAACTGCGCACCCCCATGAATGCCATCATGGGCTTCAATGATTTACTACAACAATCACAAGCCCAAAACCCAAAGGCCTTTGAAATTTTGCAACTCACCCAACAATCTGGCGAGCATTTGCTCACAGTCATTAACGATGTCTTGGACTATTCGCAATTTCAATCCGGCAAATTGGGAATCCATCCCGAGCCATTTGAGTTGCGTAAGACCGTTGCCAACGCCATGGAACTGTTTGCCAATCGCGTCAAAAGCATGCGACTTGATTTTCAATGCGAGTTTGATGATGATCTGCCAGCATGGGTCATCACCGATCGACACAGGTTAATGCAAATTTTGGTGAACTTGTTGGGGAATGCCCTCAAATTTACCCAGCAAGGTCATGTGACGCTGCGTGTCAAATCAAACGACGGGTTTGTGGTGTTTGAAGTCGAGGACACCGGCATAGGCATCTCGCAGGAGCAACAGTCAAAGGTGTTTGAACGCTTTTCTCAGGCCACGGTGCAAACCCAAGCTATGTATGGCGGCAATGGCTTGGGGTTGGCCATTTCTAAACGCTTGGTGGAACTGATGGGTGGGGACATTGGGGTGCGAAGCCAGTTAGGAAAGGGCAGTCTATTTTGGTTCACTGTTCCGTTGTTGGCCACAGAACCCAAGCGCGCAAACCTTGTACAAAGCCCACGCTTTGTCAAATTGCAGCAACATGCTTGGCGCTTTTTAATCGTTGATGATGTTGCCATGAACCGCTTGCTGCTGCGTCAAATTTTAAAGTTGGAATACCCCAATGCGTATTTGAGTGAAGCTGAGGACGGCTTACACGCTTTGCAATCTCTCAAAAACGCAGACTTTGATCTGGTATTCATGGACATGATCATGCCGCAAATGGACGGGATAGAGGCCAGCAAATCGATTCGCAGTACCGTGGATGTGCAAGGTCAGCACTTGCCAATTTTGGGTTTATCCGCCAACGTCAATTCTGGTGACCGCGACAGATTTATGCAAGCGGGTGCGGATGACTTTTTGCTCAAACCCTATGACCGCCAAACCTTGGTTGAAGTTACCGAGAGGTTGTTGTTTACCTCTACTCAGGTGGCTCAGGTGACTCAGTAACCTGCTTTTGCACCTTGCCTTTTTTTGGCGAACAAACCCGCAGCACGGCTTCCTTGCTGGTTAAAACGCAAGCGACGCGCCTCTTTGGGGTCGACCAGCAAGGGACGCAGCAGCTCAAGGCGGTCACCCTGAACAAGTGGGGTGTCTGTTTGCACAGCTTTACCCCAAACAGCAGAACGCCACGAAGAAAATGATTCTGTTTTTAATCCCAGTTGCTCAAGTGCGATAGCTTTTACTTGCCCCGCTGTTGAGCCCTCATCACAGTCAACAAGTACACCCAGCACTTGACGTGGGCCTGTGGAGATCAAGACTTCAATTTTCATGAAGCGTAGACCACCTCGGCCCGTTTCACAAACGAGTCAACCAAAGTCGCGGCTATGCGGTCAAACACGGGGCCTACCAAAGCACCAAAGACGGAATCAAAACTGTAGGAAAGTTTCAGCTCCACTCGGCAAGCACGCTCATCCCCTAAAGCAATGAAATTCCACTCCCCTTGCAAGTGCTTGAAAGGGCCGTCCACCAAATCGAGCCGCACCTGTTGCGGCATGACATGGGTGTTGTGCGTGGTGAAACTTTTGTGCAATCCGCCGAATGTCATGCCGATACGGGCGGTCATGGCGTCTGGTGTTTCATCGAGTATTTCGGTCTTGTCACACCAAGGCAGAAAACGCGGGTAGCTGCGGACATCGACGACCAAATTGAACATCTCTTGGGCGCTAAACCAGATAAGGACAGACTTCTCGATGGTTTTCATAGAATGGGGGCTCTGCCAAGTTGGCGGTTGTGGCGATTGTAAAGAACTCGCCTTTCTCCTTTCCCCCCCTTATGGCCACCAAAACCGACGTTTCTACCCGCATTGCCGACAATAAAAAAGCGGCCTTCAACTACTTTTTCGAAGAACGCCTAGAAGCTGGGATGGTCTTGGAAGGGTGGGAAGTTAAAGCCGCGCGTGAAGGCAAGGTGCAACTCACCGATGGCTATGTGGTCATTCGCAATGGCGAAATGTATGTCATTGGTTGCCAAATCAACCCGCTGAAAACCGCCTCTACCCATGTCAATCCCGACGCTGTTCGTTCACGAAAACTGCTGTTGCACAAAGACGAAATTCGCCGCTTGATTGGCAAGGTGGAGCAAAAAGGCTATACCTTGGTGCCACTCAATTTACATTGGAAAAATGGACGCATCAAATGCGAAATTGCTTTGGCCAAAGGCAAGGCAGAACATGACAAACGCGACACCATCAAGGACCGTGAAGGCAAGCGCGAAGTTGAACGCGCCATGAAGAGCCGTACCCGCTGATTAAGCAATCAGTTGAGACTGTCCGGCCTCAATCAGCAAGCGTTGATCGCATCGCTGGCTCAGAGCCACATCGTGGGTGACCAACACCAAGGTTGTTCCCAATTCTTGATTGAGGTCCAGCATCAGTGCCATGACTTTTTCGCCGGTGGCATGGTCTAAGCTGCCAGTAGGTTCATCGGCCAACAAGACATCTGGCTTGACCACAAAAGCCCGCGCCAAGGCCACACGTTGCTGCTCTCCTCCGCTCATGACTTTCGGGTAGTGATTCAGACGCTCAGACAGGCCCACCCGCGCAAGCATCTCTTTGGCCACAGGTTTGGGGTTGGGGTGACCCGACAGTTCAAGTGGCAACATCACGTTTTCGAGTGCTGTCAGGGGTGCTAACAATTGAAAACTTTGAAACACAAAACCGATGTGCTTAGCTCGTAATGCTGCGCGTTGGTCTTCATCCAAAAGAAAAAGATCTTGGCCTGCAATATGCACCGTGCCTTGGCTGGGCGTATCTAAACCTGCCATGATGGCCAGCAACGTACTTTTGCCAGAGCCAGAAGCACCCACAATAGCCAAAGTTTGTCGGGCGTTTAAAGAAAAATCGATATCGCGGAGAATGTCGAGGGTGCCGGTGGCATCTGTGACAGATTTGTAAACATGAGAGACGGCAATCAGGCTGGAGGACATATACAGTGCCATTGTGGAGACGACGTTACTTTAACTTGCTGGCCTTGGGCCTGTTGACGCAAGGTGTATTTGCCCCTTTGGCCTTGGCGAAAGATCGCAAATTGTTGGTGGTTGGCGACTCCCTCAGCGCCGAATATGGCTTGCCACGAGGCAGTGGTTGGGTCGCTTTGATGGCGCAACAACTGCTCAAAGAACAATCAACTTGGCAAGTGGTCAATGCCAGCATCAGTGGCGACACCACAGCAGGTGGTCGCGCCCGCTTGCCTGCGCTTTTACAACAACACCAACCCGGGATCGTCATCATTGAGTTGGGTGGCAATGATGCATTGCGTGGTTTTTCAATGAAGATGACAGAAGACAACTTGCAAGAGATGATCAAAGCTTGCCAAGCAATCAAAGCCAAAGTGCTGTTGCTGGGTATGCAAGTTCCGCCTAACTATGGGGCTGACTATGCGTCAGAATTTTCACAAGTTTTTGTCCGCTTGAGTAAGACCCATAAAACAGCCGTGGTTCCTTTTTTGCTGAAAGGTATTGCGGACGCACCTGACGCCGCTACTTGGTTCCAAGCGGATCGAATTCACCCCACCGCCGCCGCACACCCGAAAATACTTGCCAATGTGTGGCCAGTGTTAAAGAAATTGCTCTGATGCCTGTTGAACTTGTCAGCGCAGAAGAGGCCATGGCCTTGATGATGCAAAGCGATCGCTTGAGTTGCATCATTGATGCCCGCAGCGAAGATGAGTTTGCCCATGACCATTTACCCTCGGCGCTCAATTGGCCATCTCTCACCAATGAAGAACGCATCAAGGTAGGCACACTTTACAAACAAGTTGGCGCTTTCGAGGCCAACAAACTTGGCGCATCGTTGGTTGCGGCCAATATCGCCAAACATATTGAAAACCATGTGATGGACCTGCCTAAAACATGGCGACCGTTGGTTTACTGCTGGCGTGGAGGAAAGCGGAGTGGTTCTTTGGCCTTGGTGCTCGGACAGATTGGCTTCAAAGTCAATGTCATTGAGGGCGGCTACAAAGCCTTTCGTGCGGCAGTCGTCCAGCAGACCAGTCAATTGGCCCTGAGCCTTCAATTCAAGGTTGTGACTGGTCCAACTGGTTCAGGCAAAACTCGTTTGCTTCATGCCTTAGCCGCACAAGGTGGGCAAGTTTTAGACCTTGAGGCGCTGGCAGTGCATCGCAGTTCGGTGTTGGGCCGTATCCCGGGCCAATCGCAGCCCAGTCAAAAGCAATTTGACATGCGTGTGTGGGATACGCTTCGCCAGTTTGACCCAAGCCAAGTGGTCTATGTAGAGGCGGAGAGCAAAAAAGTGGGTAATGTCAGTGTGCCTGAAACCCTGATGGAGACGATGCGAGCCAGCCAGTGCATTGACTTGGTATTGCCCTTGGAGGAAAGAGTAGAACTGCTGATGGAGGACTATGCGTTTTTTGCACAAGACCCTGAGCAGTTTTGTAACAGACTGACAACCCTCATTGAAGCACGTGGCAAAGTGGTTATTGCGCAATGGCAGTCACTGGTTCGCTCTGGTCACATTCGTCAAGTGGTAGAAGAATTGTTATCGCAGCACTATGACCCCACCTACGCTAGTTCGGTAGAGCGCAATTTCCGTTACTGGCCAGATGCTCTCAAGGCAGAGTTGAAAGACCACCATGCAGCATCTCTGCAAGCATTGGCGAAGCGGTTAATAAGCCAAACAAGCTAAATCTCTGCTTGAGCAAGCGCTTGAGCCACATCGTCGATTAAATCTTCAGCAGCTTCTAACCCCACCGATAAACGCACAAAGCCGCCTTGCAGCAATGTTTCTTTTGACATGAGACGCAAATCACGCAAATGGTAAGGAACCACCAAGCTCATGGGGCCGCCCCAGCTAAAGCCCAATTTGAATAGCCGCAGTGCATCACAAAAGGTATCGAGTTGCGCTTGACTGATCGCAGGATCCAAACGCAATCCCAGCAAAGCAGCGGCAAGACCTTCAGAATGAACTGGTCCTTGCGAAGGCTGATCGCCTGCACACAAACGACGCCAGTGAGGGTGTCCAGGCGAGGACACCACCGCAGGGTGCAGTACTTGCGCAAACGCGGATTGCTGCAAGCACCATGCGGCCAAGGCCCTGGCCGTTGTATCTTGTTGCTTGTAACGCAACTCCATGCTCGGCAATGAACGTAAAACCAGTTCGGCGTCGTTGGCCCCAACCCCCAAGCCCATGCGCATATGGCTGAGCTTGAGCTGCTTGGCCAAATGGTCATCACAGGTGGTGACGCTGCCCATCAACACATCGCCCCCGCCACTGGGAAATTTTGTCAAAGCGTGAACGCTGATATCTACGCCTAGTGGGATAGTGCTTTTTGATGGCTCAAGATCAAACGGAGCAAAAGCCAAACCTGCACCCCAGGTGTTGTCCAGCGCTGTCAATACGCCCTTGCTACGCGCCAATCTCACCATTTCAACCACATCCGGAAACTCCAGCGTCACAGAGCCAGCAGCTTCGAGCCAAATCAATCGGGTTTGAGGCGTGATGCGCGAAGACAGATCTGCAAGATCCCTCGGGTCATAGAGTTGATAGGTAATGCCCCATTGTTTCAGCTCACCTTCGGCAAATGTTTTGTGCGGGCCATAGACGTTGTCAGGCAATAAAATTTCGTCCCCATGTTTCAGCAAGGCCATGTTGACCAAGGCGATCGCAGCAAGACCACTCGGTACCAAGACCGCGTGTTGCGCACCCTCTAGGTAGCAAATGCGCTCTTCTAAGGTGAATGTTGTGGGTGTCCCATGCAGGCCATAGGTATAGCCTTTTTTATCCAGCCAAGTGCGCTCACGCATGGCTTGCACATTGGGAAAAATAACCGTCGAAGCTTTATGTATAGCAATTTGAGGCGCCGCAAAATCAGTAGGCGCTTTGTAGCTATGGTGAATCAGCTCAGTGACGGGCTTCATGCACTAAACCCGCCACTTATCCAGCAATTTTTCTGGTCGTGTGGTGTCATAAGCCTCAAAGGGCTGATGAATCCAAGGGTTGGTGGAAAGGTATTCCACAGAAAAATCTGGCGTGAAACTCGACACGCCTTTGGTCCAAATTACCGCACTGCGCAACTCGGTGATGGGCGAATAGTTGTTACGCAGCATATCAATGACAGCGTTCAAGGTATGGCCTGAATCAGCCAAGTCATCGACAAGCAACACCCGACCAGCGATTTCACCTTTAGGGGTGGTGATGTAACGCGCAATGTCTAAATGGCCCTGAACGGTTCCACCTTCAGAGCGGTAAGAACTGGTGGACATGATCGCCAAAGGCTTATCAAAAATGCGTGAAAGCACATCGCCCGGACGCATACCGCCACGGGCCAAGCACAAAATGGTGTCGAACTCCCACCCAGATTGGTGAATCTTGATCGCAAGCTTCTCAATGAGGTTGTGGTACTCGTCATAAGACACGTACAAATGCTTGCCGTCTTCAGTCAACATGGTGGTGGTTTCCTGTGAGGGTTCAATCGTGAAAGGGATGGCGAACCATGATGGTGTGGTCACGGTCCGGGCTGGTTGATATCAAATGGATAGGAACACCCGTGACCTGCGCAATGCGTTCCAAATACGCACGTGCCTGTGGAGGGAGTTTGGCGTAACCGGTGATACCCACGGTGCTGTCAGTCCAACCAGGCATGGTTTCGTAAATCGGCTTGCAACTGGCAATGTCATTTGCACCCATAGGCAAAATATCGATGACCGTGCCGTCCAATTCGTAAGCAGTGCAGAGTTTGAGTTCCGCCAGACCGTCCAACACATCCAACTTGGTGATACAAAGACCACTCAAGCCGTTAACTTGGGCACTGCGTTTGAGCAAGGCTGCATCAAACCAACCGCAACGCCGAAAGCGCCCTGTGGTTGTGCCCTTTTCCGCACCCACGGTACTCATGTGCCAGCCTGGTGTTCCTTCCACATCCCAGTCAAGTTCAGTAGGGAAAGGACCGCCACCCACGCGGGTGCAATAGGCCTTGGTGATGCCCAAGATGTAATGCAACAGACCTGGACCAACGCCAGAACCAGCGGCAGCATTGCCAGCGACGCAATTGCTGGAAGTCACAAAAGGGTAAGTGCCGTGGTCCACATCAAGCAAAGTACCTTGTGCGCCTTCAAACAACAAATTGGAACCTGCATGGTGCGCCTCGTTGAGCTCTCGCGACACATCAGCCACCATAGGCAAAATTTCTGCAGCGTGGGCCATGGCTTCATCTAAAACAGGCTGGAACTGAACCTTGCCGTGGCTGACAAATGGATCTAGTGCATCAGGAAAAGTGAATTGTTCCGAGCCCAAGAAGGTGGTCAACACATGGTTGTGCAAATCAAGCAATTCACGCAATTTAGCGGCAAAGCGCTCAGGGTGTTTCAGGTCTTGGACCCGTAATGCGCGACGCGCAATTTTGTCTTCATAAGCTGGGCCAATGCCGCGCCCAGTGGTGCCAATTTTCTCAGTGCCACCTTGTTCACGGGCAGCTTCGCGTGCGATGTCCAATGCGGCATGAAAAGGCAAAATAAGCGGGCAGGCTTCACTAATGCGCAAGCGGGATCTAACCTCCACACCCGCTTTTTCCAAGCCTTGGATTTCTTCCAGCAATTTACCGCAAGACAACACCACGCCATTGCCGATGTAGCACTTCACACCTGCACGCATGATCCCGCTTGGAATAAGGTGTAAAGCGGTTTTGACGCCATTGATGACCAGCGTATGACCAGCGTTATGGCCGCCTTGGAAACGCACCACGCCTTGCGAAAACTCGGTCAACCAATCGACCAATTTACCTTTGCCTTCATCGCCCCACTGGGTGCCTACGACGACGACATGGCGTCCGTGCTGTTTACTCATGGTGTTCACATTCAGGTTGAGGCTAAGGGCTGGAGTATCCATTGCCCCTTGAGGAGAACCAGTTCTCGATCGCAGTGAAATTCATCGACTTCGCTGTCATGTCCGGGCAGCATGCAAACCACTGTGTGGCCTTGTTGACGAAGTTGGCTGATGGCTTGATGCAAACCAGCATCTTCGCCCCAAGGGGCACGAATCGCGGCTTGGGGAACGGGGCGCTGAATCAAACTGACCAAGGCTTTGATGTCAAGGCTAAAACCTGCCGCAGGGCGTTTGCGTCCAAACAAGGCACCTACTTCATCGTAGCGGCCACCACGCACCAGTGCATCACTGGCTTCAGGCACAAACACTGCAAACCGTGGACCACTGTAATAGGCGGCACCACGCAGGTCTGCCAAGTCGATACTGACATGATGACCATGCACATGTGTTGCCAACCAGCGCAACTGAGAAAGAGCAAGCAAGACCTCAGGCCAATCCTTGAATATCGCCTCTGCACGGTCTAGAACATCCAAGCCACCGTATAGCTGAACCAAGGCCACCAAAGCTTCACGTAATGGTGTTGACAATGAAGCGCCTGTGCTTCGCATGGCGCTGATATCTTTGTTGGACAAAGCCTGCGCAATCGCTTCATGCTGAGAAGCCGTCAAGCCCTGCTCACGCAACAGAGAGGAAAGAATACGGGCGTCGCTTAAATCAACATGAAATGAAGAAATATCGCTGGCCTTTAAACACTGCAAAGCCAGTTGCAAAATTTCTAAATCAGCCTCTAAACCCGCATGGCCGTAAATTTCAGCACCCAACTGCAAAGGCTCGCGGGTAGCGTAAGGACCAGGCGCACGGGTGTGCAGCGTGGGGCCACAGTAGCAAAGACGGGTAACACCAGCGCGGTTAAGCAAATGCGCATCAATTCGAGCAACTTGTGGCGTGGTGTCGACCCGCAACCCCAAAGTGCGCCCAGACAGTTGATCGACCATCTTGAATGTTTGAAGGTCAAGAGCGCTTCCCGTACCCGACAGAAGCGATTCAATGTGCTCCATCAAGGGGGGAATCACAAGCTCATAGCCAAAGACACGCGCAGTGTCTAAACACAAACGTCTGAGCTCTTCGATATGCCTGGCCTCAGAGGGCAAAACATCGGCAATATGATCTGGCAAGACCCAAGCAGTCATGAGGGGGATGGCTGTTAAAAAAAGGATTCTACTGGGACACTAGAGCAGCCACCAAAGAAGCAGCATGCCCGCCACAATGCAACTCAAACCAATAAATCTAACTTGCCCATCGTCCAATTGCATGAGGGCCATGAAGGCACGTTTCCACGCCTGAGGAGAAGCAAAGGGAAACAAGCCCTCGATGATCAGCACCAAGGCCAAAGCAACCCAGAGGGTGTGACTGTCCATCACAGCAGGACGGACTTATTTTTTGGCAGCGCCAGTGGTAGCAGCACCGCTACCGCGCATGGCTTTGAAAAAATCGGTGCTAGGGTCTAAAACCATCACGTCCGATTTTTTGTTGAAGCTAGCTTTGTAGGCTTCGATGCTTTGGTAGAACTGAGCAAACTGTGGGTCTTTGCCAAATGCATCGGCATACAAACGTGCAGCTTCTGCGTCTCCCTCGCCCTTGATTTTTTGTGCATCTCGGTAAGCATTGGCCAAGGTGACTTCACGTTGACGATCGGCATCGGCACGGATTTTTTCACCTTCAGCGCCGCCGGTTGATCGCAGCTCATTGGCCACGCGTTTACGCTCGGCCTCCATTCTGCGGTAAACCGACTCGGTGATGGTGTCTACATAATCTGCACGGGTGATGCGAACGTCTACCACGTCAATGCCCCAAGGCTTTTCACCCTTGACGATTTCGAGTACCTCGCGCTTGACGTCCACCATCAAGGCTTCACGCTTGAGTGACAGAAGATCTTTCACAGTGCGCTTGTTGATTTCTTCTTGGAAAGCATTGCGAACCACGCGGGTGAGTTGCTGAGCACCCGCTTTTTCATCCAAACCCACGTTGCGAATGTATTGCGATGGGTCGGAAATACGCCAACGCACATACCAGTCGATCACCATGCGCTGCTTTTCGGCCGTGAGCATGGGCTCGGAGTCCACGTTATCCAAGGTCAGCAAACGCTTGTCGATGAAGTTGACGTTTTGCAACGGTGGGGGCAACTTGAAATTCAGACCAGGTTCGGTGATAACCTTTTTGATCTGCCCCAATGAATACACCACACCAAATTGGCGTTGATCGACCACAAAAATGGTTGAGCTCAGCAGCAGCAACGCAAGCATGGCGGAAGAAATGTAAAGACCTATTTTGTTCATGGCAGGCAATTCATCGCAAATCGCGGTCGCGTTGACGGCTGTCACGACCACGGCTATCGGGGGAAGAAGATGGCATGGCGGGGCTGGGAACCGACCCATTGCCATCAAGGGTGTTGCCAGCGTTTACCGCGGCATTGGCAGCGGCAGCTGGTGTGCCGTTGAGTTGCATGATTTTGTCAAGCGGCAGATACAACATATTGGAACCCTGCTTGGATTCGACCAACACCTTGGTCACGCTGCTGTAGATCTCTTGCATGGCATTGATATACAAACGGTCGCGTGTCACCTGTGGTGCTTTTTGGTACTCAGAATACAAAGACTTAAAGCGCTGCGCATCACCTTGGGCCTGCGCCACGATGCGTGACTTGTAGGCATCCGCCTCTTGCTTTAAGCGTGAGGCCGAACCCACTGCACGCGGAATCACATCGTTGGCATAAGCCTCGGCTTCGTTTTTGGCACGTTCACGTTCTTGACCGGCTTTAAGCACGTCGTCGAAAGCGGCCTGCACCTGTTCAGGCGGGCGAACACCACCTTGTTGCAAATTGATGCCCACCACCTCAATCCCGACGTTGTACTGGTCCAAGATGGTTTGCATGATTTTTCGCACACGCGGAGCGATTTGATCACGGTCTTCAGACAATGCGGCGTCCATGCGCATCTTGCCCACCACTTCACGCACTGCCGTTTCGGCGGCTTGCATGACCGCATCTGTCGGGTTTTTGCTTTCAAACAAATATGCACGCGCATCGGTGAGTCGGTATTGCACCGCAAACTTGATCTCGACGATGTTTTCATCTTCGGTCAACATCGCTGACTCACGCAAACCAGTGGCCTTGATGATGGCGTCGCGACCAACGTCGAGTGATCGAATTTGGGTGACAAACACCACTTCATGTCGTTGAATGGGGTATGGCACGCGCCAATTGAAACCAGCACCCACTGTGCTGTGGTAGCGCCCGAATTGGGTGATAACGGCTTGCTGCCCCTCTTGGACAATAAAGAAACCTGTGCCCAACCAAATCAAGACCACAACACCCGCCACCAAACCCAGCAAACCACCGGCTTGCTTGAAATCAGGATTGAAACCGCCACCACCACTGGGTGGCTGGTTGCCGCCACCTCTGTTTTGACCCAAAAATTTATTCAACTTGCGGTTGAGTTCGCGCCAAAGTTCATCCAGATCGGGCGGCCCATTGGACGCAGAGGGGCGTGGTCGTTTTCCATCGTCAGCGGGGGGCGGCTGAGAGCCCTCGGGAGGTGGCGTCGAACCATTGTTGTTCTGATTGGCGTCATCGCCTCTGCCCCAACGGCCATCGTTCAAATTGAACATACCCGCTAAGCGTCGTCGAATAGGCCAAAACCAAGTTAAGAAATTCATGCGCAGTCAATCAAAAAAAGTGGCAAGCCGCCATTGTGCCTAAACCTGAGGGCGTACTTTGATATCAAGCATTTAACGGTGAAATGCTAAGGGATAAGGGTTTTGCTGTGGCCTGCAATGCAGTGTGCAACAAGCGTTGTCGCAAACTGTCCAGATTCGCCCCTGTTTGGGCGCTGACAAAAACACGCGGTACAGCCAAACCGTCCATGATGAATGTATCTTGCAACATCCTCGGTTGTTGGTCACTGGGCAAGGCATCGACCTTGTTAAACACCAGTAACTGTGGGACATCTGTGGCGCCAATATCCTCTAAAACGGATTGCACCTGAACGATGTGCTCGGGGTAATCTGGGTGGGAGCAGTCCACCACATGCAGCAATAAATCGGCACTGGTTGCCTCTTGCAAAGTGGCCGCAAAAGCATCTACAAGTCCATGCGGTAAGTCACGGATAAACCCCACGGTGTCCGATAAGGAAATTTGGCAGCCATTGGCGCCTTCATCTGACAAATACAGTTGACGCGTGGTGGTGTCTAAGGTGGCAAACAACTGATCAGCAGCATAGGCCCGAGCCTTGACCAAGGCATTGAACAAGGTGGATTTACCCGCATTGGTGTAACCCACCAAAGAAACATTAAAAACTTTGTTGCGTTCGCGTTGACGCCGCTGTGTGTTGCGCTGTTTTTTTACTTTGTCTAGACGCTCTTTGGTGCGCTTGATGGACTCGCCAATCATGCGTTTGTCCAATTCAATTTGGGTCTCCCCAGGGCCGCCTCGGTTGCCAATACCACCGCGCTGACGTTCCAAATGCGACCAACGTCGAACCAATCGGGTGCTGAGGTACTGAAGCCGCGCCAATTCCACTTGCAACTTACCCTCATGGCTACGCGCTCGCTGGGCAAATATTTGCAAAATCAACATGGTTCGGTCGTTGACCGGCATCTCTAACAAACGCTCCAAATTACGTTGCTGAGCAGGGCTTAAAGACTGGTCAAACAATATCTCAGAGGCGCCGTGGAGCACTGCCATTTCTTTGATTTCCTGCGCTTTACCCGAACCGACAAACAGGGCCGCATCGGGGGCTCGACGTTTACAAGTCATACGCGCAACAGGCACCAAGCCAGCCGTGCTGGCAAGCTGTGCCAGTTCGTCCAAGTCTTCATCAAAATGGGGAAGACCCAAATCCACACCCACCAGCAAGGTGTTTGGTTGACTATCAGGCTGAGGGTTAGACAAAGGGTCGGGGAAAGCGGTCGTTATTGCGCAGGCTCAGGCTCTTCACCATCGGCTTGCGCAAAATTCACTGGACGTCCAGGCACGATCGTCGAAATGGCGTGCTTGTAAACCATTTGGGTAACCGTGTTTCGAAGGAGGACCACATACTGGTCAAACGATTCAATTTGGCCCTGCAACTTGATGCCATTGACCAAATAGATGGAAACAGGCACATGTTCCCTGCGCAGGATATTAAGAAACGGGTCTTGTAAAAGTTGCCCTTTTTGGTTCACGATATTCTCCGTGTCGGTTGATATTCATAACATACCACAGTCACCTCCCACTTATTCCACCCCTATCAAAAGTTTTGTTTTCTTTTGTGCCGCTTGATGACTACATGTAAATGCCAAGACACTTTCACGAGCAGGTAACCGATGATGGCTGTTCCAACCGCAAACAGACCCATGCCCACCAGTGTTGGCAAGCCATATTCACTCAGCCACTGCGCCGGTAAGACGGACATCGAAACATCTGCCTGCACTTCATCACCTAGCACCCTCGAGCCAAGTTGGTAGGCCAACCAAAGCCAAAACCCAATAGTGAGGGGATTGGTCACCATGGTCATGAGCGCAGCAACTGGAATATTGGCGCGCCATTTCACGCAATGAACTGCGGCGACCAAGAGTTGAGCAGCAGGAATGGCAAAACCCCAAAACAGCCCGACAGCGACACCGCGTGCGACAGCCTCATGCTGCAAACGCCACAGCTGGGGGTCCGACAGTTTGACCGCGTAGGGCTGAAGTCGTGGGTGCTGGGCCCAAAACTCTTTGCCAGGCACCCAACGTTGCAATGTTTTGCTCAAAAACCCTTGGGATTGCTTCATGGGTGTATGTTGCCTGCTCAGGTATTCAGCACAAAGCAGGAGTTTTCGACTAAACCATCAGAATTAACCGAAGTAATCTATATAAATATTCAGGATAAAAGTGATTTAATTTACTGACTTAAACATTTGATACAACTTTTTATATGGAAACTATTGCGCCTCTTTGGCTTTGGGCCACGTTTGTCGCCATCGTGGTGGTGTCCCTGTTTGTCGATTTTGTGGTCTTGAAAAATCAAGGCGCACATGACATCGGGGTGAAAGAAGCGCTCAACTGGTCGCTGATATGGATTGCCTTGAGTTTTGTATTCAATGGATTTTTCTGGTGGGCGGTCAAGGACACGACGGGCTCAACAGAAATAGCCAACACCAAGTCCTTGGAATTTTTGGCTGGCTATTTGATTGAAAAATCGTTGGCAATAGACAATATTTTTGTTTTCTTGATGATCTTTACTTACTTTTCAGTTCCCTTGAAATTTCAAAAACGGGTTCTGATGATTGGCATCATTGGTGCCATTGTTTTACGTACGGTGATGATTTTGGCCGGCGGATGGTTGCTGGCCGAGTTTCACTGGATTCTTTATGTATTTGGCGCCTTTTTGATTTTGACGGGCGTCAAAATGTGGATCGCTGCAGGCAAAGAGCCGGATCTGAATGACAACCCCGCTTTGAAACTTTTGCGTCAATTTTTACCCGTCAGCAAGGATTTTGACGGGGAGAAATTCATGACGGTTGAAAACGGCAAAAAAATTGCCACCCCTCTTTTCATGGTGATCTGCTTGATCGCACTCACCGACATCATCTTTGCGGTGGATTCCATCCCCGCCATTTTTGCCATCACCAGCGACCCCTTCATCGTTCTCACCAGCAATGTCTTAGCTATCCTAGGCTTGCGAGCGATGTATTTTTTGCTGGCGGCCATGGCAGATAAATTCCATTTGCTCAGCTATGGTCTGTCTCTCATCTTGATTTTTATCGGCGTCAAAATGTGTCTGATTGACGTCTACAAAATGCCTGTGACGGTGTCTTTGGGCGTGGTGGTTGCGATTTTGGCAATCACCATGATTTGGAGCGTTCGCACCGCCAAGTCTAAGGCGCTCTAGGCAGATTCCAGCAAGAGCTGAACCAGCGGGTGCTGAACTTTCTTCTCCGTCCCGATGGCGAAAAAATGTTCACTCACGCCCTCGCAAGCACCTAAGCGCTGAACGCCGTACTGGGAAATCAAATTCTCATGACCCCATTCAGCCGCAGGGAACACGCCCATGCCACTGGCGCCAAAGGTTTTCAGCAAAGCGCTGTCCTCGAACTCGCCCACAATGCGAGGCCTGATACCGCGTTGTTCAAACCACATGTCCATGCGATCTCTGCTGGCTGTGTGAACCGTGGGCAGTAATACAGGCAGCTTGGCCAGACAGGCAGGAAACTCAGCCGTAATTTGCTGCAACAACGCAGGCGCTCCATACCAAGCGATGCTGGAGGAGCCAAGCGCGTGGCTATAGAGCTTGATGTTGGGATTCGGTACTGCTGGCTGGTCTGAAATGACGATATCCAATTTATGAATTGCAAGGTCCCCTAAAAGGTCATTGAACTGCCCCTCAAGACACAGCAAACGTAAATTCGGTTCGGTCATCACAGGTTTAAGTAAATGGTGAGCCACCAATTTGGACAAACCGTCGCTGATCCCCACCCATAAGCGCACCGAAGGCGAACTGACCGCGTCGCGAACCTTCAAAGGCAAGTCTTCACCTAGCTGAAAAATCTGGTCGGCTTGTTTCATGGCGGCCAAACCGGCGTCGGTCAAGACCAAGCCTCGTCCAACGGGTTTGAGCAGCTCACAGCCCAAAGAGCGCTCCAATTCACGCACTTGAGCGCTCACGGTTTGAACAGCCATGTCAAGCTTGCCGGCAGCGCGGGAGATGCCCCCCTCCTTGGCAACCACCCAAAAGTAATAAAGATGTTTGTAATTGAAAGGTGCGCTCATACTCAGTTTTTTTGGGAATATAAATAACAAATTATCTGCTTTTACATGATGGCGTCAAGCCCTATGGTTCAGGCCTTGTTATTCAAAGGAGCAATCCACATGAGAGATCGTTTTGGCTATTCCACCACTGCCTCACAGCACCCTCAGTCACCGGTGTATGCCGAGGACCGCTCTGCCCTGATCCAAGATGATCAGGTCAAAAAGGTGCTGCGAAACACCTATGCCTTGTTGGCCATGACTTTGTTGTTCAGCGCAGCCATTGCCACCGCTGCTGTCAGTTTTCAATGGCAAGCACCCGGACTGATTTTGACCTTGGTGGGGTTTTTTGGTTTGCTTTTTGCCATCCATAAGCTGCAAAACAGCGCATGGGCTTTGCCTGCTGTGTTTGCCTTAACCGGCTTCATGGGCTACACCTTGGGCCCCTTGCTCACACACTCGCTGGCATTGCCGGGTGGCTCACAAACTGTGTCCTTGGCCTTGGCAGCGACAGGCACCACCTTTGTGGCGCTGTCCGCCTATGCGCTGATCAGCAAGCGTGACCTCAGTTTCATGGGCGGCTTCTTGTTTTGCGGCATGGTCATCGCGTTGTTAGGCAGTGTGGCGGCCATGGTGTTTGACATTCCAGCCTTGGGTTTGGCGATTTCTGCGATGGTGGCTTTGTTGTCAGCAGGGCTGATCTTGTTTGAAACCAGTCGCATTGTGAACGGCGGTGAAAGCAACTATGTGCTGGCCACTGTCAGTCTGTATGTAACCGTGTTCAATCTGTTCACCAGTCTGTTGACGCTGTTTGGCTTGGGTGGCTCAAATGACTGAGAGCTTTGTTCAAGGGCATTCAAATAGGCCAAAGCCATGAAATGCCCCAACTGCAAAGACGCCATCTTGGTCATGTCACAGCGCCAAGGTGTCGAGATCGATTACTGCCAACAATGCCGAGGCGTCTGGCTTGACAGAGGCGAGCTAGACAAGATTTTGGAAAAAGAGTCTGCCATGGCCATACCATCGCAAACTCAGCGGCAGCCAAATCACAACCATGGCCCACAAGCCTATCCACAAAGTTATCCGCAAGGCTACAAACGTAAATCTTGGCTAGAAGATATCTTTGACTGACAGATAGACGGAGGCAGCAAGTTAATCCTTATCCACATAGGGATTGCTGGCTGTTTTCATTTCGATACGCAAGGGCGTACCTTCCAGCGCAAAAGCTTTGCGAAAACGCCCTTCTAAAAAGCGCTTGTAAGCATCGGTGACGTGTTCCAGCGAATT
>Ga0214917_10002765_pt1 | contig 21022 bp, 19 predicted proteins | sample LL_1208_BB_MetaG_FD_177983 | JGI IMG/M metagenome (GOLD analysis project Ga0214917, IMG submission 177983) | Freshwater microbial communities from Lake Lanier, Atlanta, Georgia, United States - LL_1208_BB | ecosystem: Environmental > Aquatic > Freshwater > Lake | place: USA: Georgia | collected...
ACCCGGCGAAGCGAGCCTCTCTCCGCACAGAGCGATCACGTCGCCCGCCACGTCCACGGCATATGCCTCGTCGCCGAGAAGACGGGCAAGCGTGGCCACGTTGGCTCCGTGCCACGTGGTCCGCTCGCGCCCATACGCCTCCTCGTAGAGGGCGAGCGCGGCGCGGAGGTCGGCCGTGCCGCGGTCGCCGACGGCGAGGCCGAGTTTCTTCCGGGCGGCGGCGAGCAGTCCGAGCGTCTCGGCGTCCCGCTGTCCCTCGGCGACGAGTCGGGCGAGAATGTCGACGGCCGCCTCTGGCGCCTCGGCCCGCGACCACGCCAACGCCATCGCCTGTCGCAGCCCGACGTCGTCGGGCCACCGCTCGAGCCCGGTGCGCAGGATTTCGATCGCGTCGAAGAGGGCGTGCGCGTCCAAAGAACTCCGTCCGAGCCGCAGATATTCGGCGGCAGAAAGCTGGTCGCCCTCTTCTGTCCGCTGGATCACGATGTTCAACGAGGATGTCACGTCTGGCATGTGAGGAAACCGAAACGCGTGCTGTGGCGGCGGTGTCGTGGTGATCGATTGGGCCCGCGCGGGCGGCTCGTGCGGGACACGCGGGCTCGGTGCCCGGCCGGGCCGCCATCGTGCCACAATCCATGTCTGGGAGCACTCCCCATGCGTCCCGGGGTGTATGGTAGGGCTTCGCCGATACCCTGTCCGATTCTCTTCGCGGCCCGCTAGACTGCGAACGCCGCGACGTGCCGGAATGGCATTCGGTCGTGGTGTCGGCACTCCCCTGGTCGGCGCTGCTCCCGGACCAGCGGTCGCCGCCGGCAGCATCATGCTCGGCTATCCCGCGCTGGTTCATGCTCGGGGCCGCGCGATCGAGGCCGAAACGCGGATCGCCATCGCCATGGTCGCTGGGCATCGCGTGCCCCTCGGCATCAATGAACGCTATCATCCCGCGGCGATCGCCTCGGGCTGCCGCCCCGCGAAACGAGTCCCCACGCCATGACGCCTCCGCGGCACCCCGAGGCAGTCTTCGGCGCGATCGCCTCGCCGCGACGCGGCGGGGCTCGCGGGCCGGCCGACGCCATCGCCGCGACGGCGCTCGTCGCGGCGGTCCTGCTGGCCTTCTGGCCGTCGCTCGGCGGCGGATTCCTCTGGGACGACGACATCTGGATCGTGCCTGCCGCCGTCACGCCGACGCAGCGGCTGATCCACGATGACCGCGGACTCCACGGCATCTGGTTCACGTCCCGGGCCGTGGATCCCTGGCCCCTTTCCAACTCGCTCTTCTGGTTGGAGTGGCGACTGTGGGGCATGCATCCGGCCGGCTACCGCATGGTCAACCTGCTGCTGCACATGACCGGCTCGCTGCTCGTCTGGAGGGTGTTGTGGAGGCTGCGGGTTCCCGGTGCGTGGCTGGGGGCCTGCCTGTTCGCCATCCATCCGGTGACGGTCGCCTCCGTGGCCTGGATCGCAGAACTCAAGAACTGCCTGTCGCTGCCGCTCTACGCCGCCGCCATGCTGGCCTGGCTGCGATTCGACGACGACGGCGACCGACGCTGGTATGCCGTCTCGATGGCGACATTCGCGCTGGCGCTCCTCGCAAAAACCTCCACCGTCGTCCTGCCGGTGGTGCTGCTCCTGCTCTGCTGGTGGCGCCGGGGACGGATCGACCGCCGCGATCGTGCAGCGACGGCGCCCTTCTTCCTGTTCGCGATCGCCATGGGGCTCGTGACGGTCTGGATGCAGGCCCCGCGGGGCGTCGTGCCCGACGCAGCCGGTCCGGGGCCGCTTCTCGCACGGATCGCGGCGGCCGGCTGGGCGGTATGGTTCTATCTCGCGAAGGCACTCGTGCCGCTGCGGCTGGCGATGCTCTATCCGCGGTGGCTCGTCGATCCCGGCAACGCCGCCGACTGGCTGCCGCTGGCGGCGCTGCTCGGCGCGGCGACCGCCATCGGCCGGCTCGACGCCCCCTGGACCCGGCCGCTCCTCCTGGGGCTGGGCTGCTTCATCGCCGCGCTCGCCCCGGTGCTGGGGATCCTTCCGATGCGGTTTCAGCAGTTCGCCCCCGTGTCCGACCATCTGCAGTACCTGGCGCTTCCGGCCGTCACGGCGCTCGTGGCCGCCGGCCTGGCCACGGTCTCGGCGGGCCGCCGGGCCCGGCCGGCCGGGCGAGCCGTGGCGGCCCTGCTCGTGCTGCTCCTGATGGCACTGACGTGGCAACGCAGCGTCGTGTTTCGATCCAGGGAGGCCCTGTGGCGGGATTCGCTGGCGACCAATCCCTACTCGGCCCAGGCCCACTACAACCTCGCCGAGACCCTCGCCGAGGACGGCCGGCCCGACGAGGCGGCCCCGCACTACCGCGACGCCCTCCGGCTCGACCCCGACTTCGCGCAGGCCCACAACAATCTGGGCGGCCTGCTGGGCCCCCAGGGACGCCTCGACGACGCGATCGCCCACTTCGCGGAGGCCGTGCGGATCAGGCCCGACTACGCCGAGGCCCACAACAACTGGGGCGTCGCCCTGGCGGTGCGGGGCGATCTGCCGGAGGCCGTGGCCCACTTCGAGGAGGCGGTGCGGCTCGACCCCGATCACGAGAACGCGCGGCGGAATCTGCGCCGCTCACGGGAGCAGTTGCAGGCCCGACAGTCCGCACCGACCCACGAGTGATCCGGCGTCGCGGGTTCGTCGGGCGATCTCGCCGTCTCCTTGCACCGTCGCCGCGGCCTGAGCCCGTGCGGCGAAATCTGCTGCGATTCGCCGCCGTCGGATCCGCGCACGGGTCCAGCCACGCATCCGGGTCTCGCGAGAATCCAGCATGCAGATCGCCATCATCGTCGGCAGCCACCGCGCATGCGGACTTCCCCTACGGAATGTGAACCCAGGCTTGGAGAACCATGGCCGCCGTGTCGGCCGACACCCCGCGAACGGCATCGCGGTTTTCCAACTGTCCGCCAACCTGTGATCCCGACCTCGACGAGAGCAGTCTCGGTCAGGCCGGAGTTCGTGACCAGTTCCAGCGAGTCTTGTCGAGCAAGTCTTGGAGTGCCGCTCAGGGCGCGGCGGGCTCAGCCAGAAGCTCTTCGATCTTTTCCCGCATCCACACGTCTCCCGTCGCCCCCTGCCATTTCAGCTCGCCGGGCCAGAAATGCCGTAGATACCCGCGACTGTCGATGAGATAGACGGACGGCCACATCGAGTTTCCCCACGCATTCCAGTTGGCCTTTGTGTTGTCGATGAGCACCGGAAATGTGAACGCAGCTTCAGCGGCTTTCTCCCCGACACTCGCGGAGTCCCGTTCGGCGACTGTCTCCGGCGTGTGGATCCCGATGATCACGACGTCCCTGTCCCGAAACCGCTCCTGCCAGTCCACATACGTCGGAAAATTCCGGATGCAGTTGATGCAGCCAAAGGCGTAAAAATGGAGCACGACGACCTTGCCAGCCAAGGACTCCATCGTCAGCGGTTTCTCGCAATTGAGCCATTCGCCCGAGTCGATGAGTTCCGGCGGCTTGAATGTGGCGCGGCCGAGTTTCGTCAGGTCGAAATCCCGGCCGAGCGATTTTTTCCAGATCGATTTCTGCACGGGGCTCAGCGTGCTCATGACCTTTTTGAGTTCATCTTTCTTGATCGCGTTGTATTGCTTTTCGAGCGGCTCCCGTGGTTCGCCGTCCGCCGCTCGTTTCTCGAGCTCTTTGGTCTTCGCGAGCGTTTCCAAGATGGCCTGCTCCACCTCCTCTTTTTGCCATGGCGTGTAGTCCAAGAGCGATGCGAGGCCCGGTGTGAGCAGTGCCGCCGTCCCCGCCTGCCTGGTCTGAATCTCCGTGAACCTGCGAAACTGAGCCTGCGACAGCAGCGACTGAAGTCTCTTCGTCAGTTCGCCCATTGCCTCCGCGACACCGTTGACGGCTTCTTCCGTCGGCTTGTTGCGGAGCGGGAACACCGTGGCGTCGCACTCATCCAGCAGCGTGCGGAACTCCCGGCTGCTTGCAGGCGAGAGCTTCAATTCCCGCTCGACAGCGGGCTCGTGAATCAGACTCCATGCTGGGTCGGCGCCCCAGAACGGATCGGCGGCGAATCCGAGGCCCGAGCCCGAGAGCAGGGCCACGGACGCGGCGACGAGTCCGTAGGCGGCGCGGCGACTTCGAGACATCTGCTTCACATGGCTCCGGCGGGCGGGGGGCGTGAGGGCATCATAGCCGCTCCCGCTCTTCCTCGGCGGCACCCGCGAAGCACCGTGCTGCACGAGGAATGCTGCATCTGACGGGCAACGGCCCGCTGCCGCCCGCATGGCGTTTCCGGTCTGCAGTGAACCGGAACGTCCCGCCGACCCGCCCCCATGACTGGCACCGGCTTCTTTCAGTGCGTGGCATCCCGTGCCCTCGCTTGGCGTGCGCCACCGGAGGATGCTCTCTGACGGTGGCGACGCGTGTGGAACGACGGTAGGCGGCACAAAAACGCCCCCGGGACCGAAGTCCCGGGGGCGTCACAGAACACGTGGCGAGCCGGTCGGCGGGTCCTGGTCGGGACTCCCTGCTGCTGCCGGTCGAGGCGACCGCTGGCGATGCGTGCCGCCACTGGCAGCGTGACCGGTTTAGGAAGGCAGGGGCGTCAGCCTCGGCTTCTACAGATTTCTTTCTGCTGCCACCTGCATTCTGCTCTGGACATCGAGCCACAGCTCCCCCGCCGAAGCGAAGTCGGAGTCGCTTTCGAAACCGTCCGCGGCAGCCAGAAGGGCCATCGGCAGAGCCAACGCGCCTGCAAACACGGCGTGGCGTACCGCATCTACGACTTGGGTCGCGACGCTTGATCCCATGACGTCGTCCGTGACCTGTTCCGGTGATTTCATGGCACGATCCTTTCACGTGGGGACTGGAATCAACCACTTGGTTCCTGCCGTCGGCCGCGGGCGAGGATCACAGTCGCTCACGGAGACGGCAGGAACACGATCTCCCGCTTGTAGGACTCTTCGCCGCCCCGCTCAATGACGCCTTGGGCTGCGTACCTTGCGATTCGGAGAACGGTGCCGTACCCACCTTGCCGCAACCACGCGTACGCTGGCCAGCCTTGAGCGTTCGTCAGGATTCCAGCGGGGCGGCTGGCGGAGGAGCGGATCGCGCTCACGCTCCGGCAGGCGAGTCGACCACGGCGATCGCCGAGCCGATCGAGAGGCTCGGCATCCGCGAGCCGACGTTCCAGCGTCGGAAGATGCGGCCCGCAGGGCCGGGCATCGCTGCGCTGCGCACCGGGCAGCCGAGCGTCGAGCGTGCCGTATCGAGCGGCATTCCCGCACGCAGTGACCCGGCACGCGCGGCACGCCGCGGCGAGATCAATGCCGTGTGATCAACGCGTCACGCTGTCGTCGGTGCTCGCGGCCTCAAGCGGCCGGCCGTCGTCGGTCGCTGGCTCCGGCTGTGCGACCTCGATGACCTCGTCGCCTTCCGCGGTGAAAGCCGTCGCGGGAGTGCTCGCAGTTTCGCTCGCGGCCGGCGCCACGCGGGATTCTCCCGCGTCCTCCCTGGCTTCAACGGTGGCGGCGGCGGTGACATCACGTGCGTCGCTCCGCAGGCCGTCGAGAATCTGCCGCAGTCCCTCCAGTTGCACGGACACCGCCTGCGTGGCCTCGCTGAGCATCATCCGCCGAGTCTCGTGGAGACGCACGGCGGAGGTGTCGAGCTTCTGCTTTTGGGTCTGCAGGTCCGCTGCCTGATCGAGCATTACCCGCTCGACGCGGGCCATCGACTCATTGACGTTGCGGAGCAGCGTCACCCGTTCGGCGGCGTCGATCTGCTGGTGCCGCGCGAGACGGTCGGCGACGTCACGGCGAATCTCGGTCAGGCCGTTGTTGGCGATCACGAGCTGGTCGCGGATCCGTTGCATGTTGTCCAGCTGCGTGGAGGCATCCCGGCCCAGGGCCGCAAGCGTGGTGTGCGTCTTCTGGCCGGCAGCCTCCACGTCCGCCAGCGCGCCGGCAACGCGGTTCATGATCTCCGTCTGGGCGGAGATGTCGGCTGAAAACTGCGTTGCTGTCGCCTGCGCAGCGGCTGCCGACTGCTGCACGAGCAGCGTGCTCTCCGCGACCGCCTTCTGGATCGCAGCCGCACGGTGTGAGATCTGCCAGACGACCGTCGTCGAGAGAAACGAGAGCACCGCCACGACGCTGCCCAGCACGGTCAGCGACTTACCGCGGCTGGTCTGCTGCTGCAGCTCACCCTCGACCCGTGCCATGCGAGTGTTCAGCTCGACGACCTCGCACCGGCGTTCCGTCATCAACTTCCGCAGGTCCGCCGTCGCTGCGTCGATGAGGTCCGCGGCGGTGCCCGTCGCCGCATCGGCTCGTGCTGTGGTGGGCTTTCCCCAGGATGGATCACGGGCATGGCCGTCGCTCGGCGGATTGGACACGGCAATCTTCTCCACGTGAAAAACAGCTGTACACCCGGATGTCACGGAGCGTGCGCACACCCCCCGCTGTTTCGACATCGGATTCTCGCCCGGCGGGCTTGAACGCCGCAGTGGCCGAGCGGTGAGGTCGGTGGCGCAGCTTACGCAACCGGTTTCATCGCGGGGTTTCTTGCGTGAGCGACTCCGACACGCTCGTCGGTGCCAGGAGCGGGCTTTCTGCTCCTCGACTTCGCCAGGGAGGAGGAGGTGTCCGGCCCATCTCTATGCCGCGGAGCGGCGCGGAACTACCTGCCTACGCGGGAAGCCCCGGGTCCCGTGGATCAGGCTGCCTTCAGTCGGCACCGTGATCTCGATGGCCTTGGTGAGTCGCGGGGAAAGAAAATGGGCGACGAGGGACTCGAACCCCCAACCCCCTCGGTGTAAACGAGGTGCTCTGACCAATTGAGCTAGTCGCCCTTTCTTTACCGTCGAAAAAGCCATCCCTGGACTTTTTCGACTCGGTCGATCGGAGGCAAGGCCAAGGCTTGCCTCGATCGACGGGCATCGCATCCGGCGATGCCACCGTCAATCGTCACCTTCCGTTCTACCGTCCCATTCGCTGACGTCGAAAAAGCCATCCCTGGACTTTTTCGACTCGGTCGATCGGAGGCAAGGCCAAGGCTTGCCTCGATCGAAGGGCATCGCATCCGGCGATGCCACCGTCAATCGTCACCCCGCCCGCGGCGGCTCCGGCTTCGGCGGCACCACCACCCGGATCCCGAGCTCCACCAGCTGCTTCGTGTCGACCCCGCCCGGCGCGCCCGTCATCAGGTCGCTCGCCTTCTGCGTCTTCGGGAAGGCGATCACGTCGCGGATGCTGTCGAGCTTGCCGAAGAGCATCACCCAGCGGTCGATTCCCAGGGCGATCCCGCCGTGCGGCGGCGCACCGCTCCGCAGCGCGTCGAGCAGGAAGCCGAACCGTTCCCGGGCCAGCTCAGGCGTGATGCCCAGCAGCTTGAAGACCTGCTCCTGGGTCGACCCGTCGTGGATCCGGATCGTGCCGCCGCCGGCCTCCGAACCGTTGATCACGAGGTCGTAGGCCACCGCGCGGCAGGCGGCCGGGTCGCGATCGAGCAGCTCGAGGTCGGCCGGCCGCGGGGCCGTGAAAGGATGATGCATCGACGCCCAGCCCCCCGTCTCCGTGTCGCGGGCGAACATCGGGAAGTCGACCACCCACGAGAAGTGCATCGCGTCGGGATCGTAGAGCTTCAGTTCGGCCCCCAGCCGCTTCCGCAGCATGTGCAGCGCCTTGCAGGTCACGTCGAACGAGTCGGCGACGATCAGCACGAGGTCGCCCGGCTGGGCACCGAGCCGCTCCCGCAGCCTCGGCCCCACCGGCGCCGCGAGGTTCTTCGCGACCGGCCCGGCCCACTCGCCCGACGCCTCCACCTTCAGCCACACGAGCCCCTTCGCTCCCGCCTCCACGGCCACCGCCGTGAGACCGTCGAGGTCCTTGCGCGAAAACCGCTCGGCGGCTCCCGGCACGCGGATGCCCCGGACGCGGCCACCCGACTCCACCGCGCCGCGAAACACGCGAAAGTCGCTCTCGCCGGCGATCGCAGTGAGGTCCACGATCTCCAGGCCGTAGCGCAGGTCGGGCGCGTCGTGGCCGAACCGCTCCATCGCCTCGTCCCAGGAGAGCCGCGGCAGCGGCAGCGGCACCTCCAGCCCGAGGATCTCGCGGGCGGTCCGCTGCACGAGTCCTTCGATCACGCCCATCACGTCGTCGGCCTCGACGAACGACATCTCCACGTCGAGCTGCGTGAACTCCGGCTGCCGGTCGGCCCGCAGATCCTCGTCGCGGAAGCACCGGGCCACCTGCACGTAGCGATCGAACCCCGCCATCATCAGGAGCTGCTTGTAAAGCTGCGGCGACTGCGGCAGGGCGAAGAAAGAGCCGTGGTCGAGACGGCTGGGCACGAGGTAGTCGCGAGCGCCCTCGGGAGTGCTGCGGCCGAGCATCGGCGTCTCGACGTCGACGAAGCCGAGCGCGTCGAAGTGGTCCCGCATGATCTTCACCATGCGGCTCCGCAGGAAGAGGTTTTCCTGCATCGGCGCCCGCCGCAGGTCGAGCCAGCGGTGCGCGAGCCGCACCTCCTCGCCCGGCAGATCGACGGCGCCCGGCTGGAAGACCGGGGTGTCGGCCTCGTTGAGCACGTCGAGCGCGGCGCAGCCGACCTCGATCGAGCCGGTGGCCAGCTTCGGATTCGCGGTGCCCTCGGGCCGCATCCCCACCAGGCCGCGCACCCGCAGCACCCATTCCGGTCGCACCCGCCGGGCGGCGGCGAGCACGCCCTCGGGGCTGTCGGGCCCGGCCACGACCTGCGTGCGGCCCCAGCGGTCGCGCAGGTCTATGAAGATCACGCCCTTGTGGTCGCGGACGCGATCGACCCACCCACACAGCGTGACGTCGTCGCCGACGTTCTCCGGCCGCAGGTCCCCGCACGTGTGGCTTCTGAGCACAGAACCGACCTTTCGAAAAAAGAGACCTCGAACACGATCCGGAACCGGTCCGTCGCAAGCGGCTCGCGGCCGCTCCGCACGGCGCCGGCCGGCACGGCCGCCGCCCGTCAGCACCACGGTTCACGCGAACCGGGGCATCGCCGTCATCGGAACGGGTTCAATATCAGCAGTGGCGGGCCGCACAGCAACGTCAATCCAAGCGGGCTGCACAGCGCCACGAGCAGCCAGAACCGCTGGCCGGGGTCGGCCGGAGGAACGTAGCGGCTGAAGAGCAGCACCTCCCAGATCACCCCGAACAGCAGGGCGGAGCCGACGCACATCCAGCCGAGTATTCTGCCCGCCATCGTCGCCTCACCGTGCCGCCACGCCCGTCACCGGTCGGCCGGGCCGGCCCACCGGTGCGGCCGCACCGTGGCGGTCGTTGGCGAATTCGAGGTGCAGTTGCTGATCGGGGTCGCCGGCGTTGCCGAACTCGCGGAAGAGCATGCTCGGCTGGATGTCGCGGTTGTGCTGGTACTTGTCGCTGGAATACTCGGTGATGTCGCCCGCGATCTGGTGGAAGAAGATCTGGCAGATCGGCACGCCCGGGTAGATCTTCACCGGCTGCACGGCGAACATCTCCAGCGTCCAATAGCCGCAGAAACCGACGTCGCCGAAGCCCGCGGTGACGTGGACGAACAGGCCGAGCCGGCCGATCGAGCTGCGGCCCTCGATCATCGGGACGAGGTTGTGCGTCTCGGTCCGCTCGACCGTGCGACCGAGGTAGAGCTGGTTGGGGGTGAGCACGAGCCCCTCCTCCGGGATGCGGATCCGCTCCGTGCGGTTGCTCTTCCGCATGTCGAGCACGACCTCCTCGTAGACGAGCAGTTCGTCGTGCAGCGAGAGGTTGTAGCTGTTGGGGTTGAGCCGGCCCTCGTCGAACGGGTCGATCTGGATGTTGCGGCCGAGCTGCTGCCTGATCTCATTGCCGGAGAGGATCATGCTGGTGCCCCCTTTGCAGTCGCGAACGGGACCGTTGCCGCCAGCGGCAGATTGTATGCTGCCGCGCCCACGACGCCCATGACCCCCGGGTTTTCGTCGCCGAATTCAGCCGGGCCGCCGGGCCGGGAGCCTGACGCCGACGCGGGGACACAGGCCGGCCAGCGGGCACGCCTCGCACCGCGGCCGCCGCGCGGTGCAGACCGTGCGGCCGTGCTCGATGAGTCGATGGCTGAAGGCGATCCAATGCCGCCGCGGCAGGGCGGCCATGAGATCCCGCTCCGCGCGGACGGGATCGGTCTGCCGCGTCAGCCCCAGCCGCCGCGAGATCCGGCCCACGTGCGTGTCGACGACGACGCCCACCGCCTGGCCGAACCCGCTCCCGAGGACGACGTTGGCGGTCTTTCGGCCGACGCCCGGCAGCCGCACGAGAGCGTCGAGGCTCCGCGGCACCTCGCCCGCGTGCCGCTCCAGCAGTCCCTGGCAGCAGCCGCGGATGCTGCGGGCCTTGGCCCTGAAAAAGCCCGTCGACCGGATCACCGCCTCGATGTCCTCGAGGTGCGCAGCGGCGAGGCTGGCGGCATCCGGCCAGCGGCCAAACAGCCCCCCTGTCACGGCGTTCACACGCTTGTCGGTGCACTGGGCGGAAAGAATCGTCGCCACGAGCAGTTCAAACGGGCTGCGGAAGTCGAGCGAGCAGTGGGCGTCGGGATAGAGTCGGGCCAGCCTGCGGGCCACTGCCCTGCCGGCCTCGGTGCCGGCACCCTCCCCCTTTGTCCCGCCCCGCCTGCTACCATGCCGGCTACCATTCGGGAGGCGACCGGGGCGATCCGCCCGGAGCCCCGCCGCTCCCGGCCGCACCGGCCGCCTGCGTGGTGTCGTCATCCGTAGTACCCGCTCCCTTCAGCCGTCGCCCGGAGCCCGCCATGTCGGATCAGCGACACGATGACGATGACGGGCAGGAACACGGAGCCTACGACCCACGCTACCTGCTCGGCATCGAGAAGTTCAACGAGTGCGACTACTTCGAGAGCCACGAGGTCTGGGAGGATCTCTGGACTGAATACCGCGGCCCGTCGCGGAAGTTCTACCAGGGGCTGATCCAGGCCGCAGTAGCCCTCTATCATTTCGGAAACGGCAACATCCGCGGGGCCAGGAAGCTGCATGGCAGCGTTCACGGCTACCTCGATCCCTACGCTCCCCGGCATCTCGGCCTCGACGTGACCGGCTTCCTCGCCTCCTTCGACACCTGCCTCGCCGAGGTCGCCGCCAGCACCGAGGAATTCCCCGCGATCACGCTCGACCCGGACACGCTCCCCGAGATTCACCTCGATCCGCCACCGTCCCCACCCGCAGCCTGACGGCCCGCCCCGGCGTTCCCTCCACTCCGCGTTCCATGGCCGACGAACCGCTGGCATTCTCGCCCGACCAGTTCTCCGGCATCGCGCGGGTCTTTCCGCTGCCGAACGTCGTGATGTTTCCACACGTGATGCAGGCGCTGCACATCTTCGAGCCCCGGTATCGCGCCCTGTTCGAGGAGGCGATCGAGGACGATCGGCTGCTCGCCCTCGGCGTGCTCGCCCCCGGGTGGGAGAAGCAGCAGGAGGAGCGGCCCCGGCTGCGGTCGACCGCCTGCCTCTGCCGGATCGCCACCCACCAGCGGACGCCGCAGGGCACCTACAACGTGCTGCTCCTCGGCGTCCGCCGGCTGCGGCTGATCCGCGAACTCCCGCCGAAGAAGCTCTTCCGCGAGATCGAGTCGGAGCTCCTCGAAGACAACGAGCCCAACGATGCCGGGCCGGCCGCGTCCGCTGCGCTGCAGCAGCGGCTCCTGGCGGCCTTCAAGGCGTCGTTGCCGAAGATCCCGCAGGCGTACGAGCAGCTCGACCAGCTCCTCGGCAGCCAGATCACGCTCGGGATGCTGACCGACATCGTCGCCTACACGCTCGACATCGACCTCGACGCCAAGGTGCGGCTGCTGGCGGAGAACGACGTGGTCCTGCGGACGCGGCTGCTGCTCGAGGCGATCGCGGGCCGCGGCCCGGGGGGCGGCGGCCGGCCGTTTCCTCCCGAGTTCAGCCGCAACTGATTTCAGCCGCTCCCGACCGGCCGCGGCCGTGCAGGACGAGCCCGCCGGCGCGCCCATGCCGTTCGGCCGTCTGGTAGACTCAAGTGATGAAGACCTCGGCCGCCATCTCGAGCGACGTGTCCTGCGATCCCGGTCGTGACGACGCAGCGGCGCCGACCGATTCCCACCCCGTCGACCACGCCCGCATCGAACGGGCGGTGCGGGAGATCCTGCTGGCCGTGGGCGAGGACCCCGATCGCGAGGGCCTCCTCGAGACGCCGGCCCGCGTGGCCCGCATGTATGCCGAGATGTGCGGCGGGCTGCACGCCGACCCGCGGACGCACCTCCGCAAGGCGTTCACGGAGAAGTACGACGAGATCGTGCTCGTCCGCGACATCGCCTTCAACAGCGTCTGCGAGCACCACCTGTTGCCATTCATGGGGCATGCGCACATCGGCTACCTGCCGGATGGCCGCGTGCTCGGCCTGAGCAAGCTGGCCCGCGTGGTCGAGGTGCTGTCGCACCGCCCGCAGGTGCAGGAGCGGATGACCGAGCAGATCGCCGACCTGCTCGTGCACGATCTCGGCGCCAAGGGCGTGGCCGTGGTGGTCGAGGCATCGCACACCTGCATGACGATCCGCGGCGTCCGCAAGCCGGGCAGCATCTGCGTCACGTCGGCCATGAAGGGCATCTTCCGCTCGAACGTCTCCAGCCGCGCCGAGGTGATGTCGCTCATCTACGGGGGCCGGTCGCGATGACGGACGGCTGGGCCCCGGCGGAGGCCGGCGGATGAGGCTGCTCGTCGACTTCCTGTGCCGGTTCGGCTGGGGGCTCTCGGCGGCGCTGGTGATCACGCCGGCGGCACTCGTGCCCGCCGGCTTCTTCCGCGTCAACCTGCTCGTGGTGCTCGGTCTGGCCACGTTCGCCGCGCTGCTGGCGGGCCGGCTGCCGCCGACAGGGGGCTGGGCCCTGCCGGCCGCGGCGGCCGTGGCGGCATGGCTCGGCAGCATCGCGTGGTTCGCGGAGCGGCTGCCGGCGGGACGGGTGTTCTGCGGCGCGACCGCCGTCCTCATGGCGGCGGCCACGGCGCTGGTGCATGCCGCGGCGGGCTGGACGGCCGCGGGAATGGGCTCCACGGCCGCCGCGCTGCTCTCGGGGCTCGTGACGGGGCTGACCGTGCACGCCATGCTGCTGGGACACTGGTACCTGAACGCACCGGGCATGCGGGTGGACGTGCTGCGGAGGATGATCGATGCCGCGCTCGTGGTCTGGGCCGTGCAGCTCGTGGCGACGCTCTCGCTGGCGGTCATGCAGCCGGGCCACCCGCTCTCGCCCGCGGACCTGGTCACCGCGGCCCCGAACTCGGCCACAGCCGTCGGCCAGACGACCATCGCCCTGCTCTGGCTCCGCTGGCTGGCGGGCCTCGTGGGCCTGCCGGTGCTCCTGTGGCTGGCCCGCAAGACGCTCGAGATCCCCAACACCCAGAGCGCCACGGGTATCCTGTACGTGGCGTGCCTGGCCGCGATCCTCGGCGAGCTCACGGCCCAGCTCCTCACCGTGCCGGCCTGAATCGCCTCTCCCCGCGAGCGGCGGCCAGGGCCCCACAGCGATCGCGACTGCCACACACCCAAGACACTCCCGATGCGCATCACCTACGCCTGTCCGTCCTGTGGCGGCACGACCACGCTCGACCACGTCGAGTCGGCGGCGGCGCTCGAATGCCCGCGGTGCCGGGCCGCCGTGCCGATTCCCGCCGGATCGATCGGCGGCGAGCCGGGAAGCACACGGCTGCTGCGTTGCCTTGTCTGCCCGAGCGTCGAGCTGTTCGTCCGCAAGGATTTCCCGCAGCGGGTCGGCCTGGCGATCGTGGTGGCCGGCCTGGCGGCCAGCTGCGTGGCCTGGGCCAACCGCGAGCTCGTGGCGACGTTCGCCATCCTCTTCGGGTCGGCGCTGCTCGACGTCCTCATCTTCTTCCTGACGCCGGACTGCCTCAGCTGCTACCGCTGCGGCGCCCGCTACCGCGGCGACGGCATCACGGCCCACTTCGGCGGCTTCGACCTGGAGACCCACGAGAAGCATCGGCAGCTGGTCGCCCGGTCGACGCGGGCCGCCGCCCGACAGGGCGGTGGCGCGGCCGGGTCGCAGGTGCCGTGAACCGTTCCGCGCCGGTGCAGCCGGGCGGGGCGTGAGGAGGCCCATGGATCTCGAGCAGAAGCGGATCGAGGAGGACCTTCGCGGCGTCGTCTCCGGCGAGGTGCTGTGCGATCCCGCCAGCCGCGCGGTCTACGCGACCGACGGCAGCCTCGTGGAGATCCGGCCGGTCGCCGTCGTGCGGCCCCGCACCGCCGAGGACGTCGCGGCGACCGTCCGCTGGGCCGCGGAACGCGGGGTGCCCGTGCACGTCCGCGGGGCCGGGTCGAGCCTCACCGGCGCGTCGCTGGGCCCGGGGGTGGTGATCGACTGCGGACGATTCATGCGCCGGATCGTCCACACCACCGCCGACGACGTGCGACTGCAGCCGGGCGTGGTGGCGGCGCAGCTCGAGGAGCACCTGTCCCGGAGGTCGCGGGCCTTCGGGCCGGATCCGTCCAACGGCTGGGTGACCACGGTCGGCGGCATGATCGGCCGCAACACGTCGGGCAGCAGGTTCCCGCGGCACGGCGCGATGCGCGACCGGCTCGTCTCCGCCGAGGTCGTGCTCGCCGACGGGGAGATCGTGGAGCTCGCGCCCACGGAGGCCGCCGGCGCCGGCAGGGCGGGCAGGCTCGCGGCCGGCGTGGCGGCGGTGCTGTCGTCCTCCCGCGACACGATCGCGGCCGGCCAGCCGCCGACCCGATCCGCGCACGGCGGCTACCGGCTCGACGACGTCGACCGCGGCGGGATCATCGACCTGCCGCGGCTGCTGTGCGGCTCCGAGGGGACGCTGGGAATAGTCACGGAGGCGACGCTGCGCACCGTGCCGATCGACACCGTCGCGGCCGTTGGGCTGCTGCTCTTCGACTCGCTCGACCGCGCCGCCGAGGCCGCGTTGCGACTGGCGGAGCTCGGCCCCGACGCCTGCGACCTGTTCGACAAGCGCAACCTGGCGCTGGCGCGGAGCGCGCGGCCGGCCTTCGACCTGCTCATTCCCGCGGTGGCCGATGCGGGCCTGCTCGTCGAGTTCTCGGCGGCCGACGCGGCCGCGGCCGCCGCCCGGTTCGAGGAGGCCGTCGGCAGGCTGCAGTCGCCCCGCCGGCTGTTCATCGACGTGCGGCGGGCCGAGCACGCCGAGGAGTCGGCACTGCTGTGGGAGCTGTCGCGCAGCGTGGTGCCGACGCTGCACGGCGTCCGCGGCAGCGTGCGGCCGGTGCCCTTCGTCGAGGACGTCGTCGTGCCGCCGGCGGCACTGCCCGACTTCCTGCGGCGGCTGCAGGGGGTGCTCAAGGACTGCGACGTCACCGCCATGCTCTTCGCGCACACCGTCCACGGCCAGCTGCACGTACGGCCTCACGCCGATCCGCGGGATCCCGTCGAGCAGTCGCGGCTCGAACGGCTCGCTGCGGCGCTCTACGCCGAAGTGGCGGCGGTCGGCGGCACCATCGGCGGCGAACAGGGGCTCGGCCTGACCCGCACCGCGGCGTTCGTGCATCACTTTCCGGCGCTCGCCCGGGTGTTCGCCGACGTGAAGCGGGTCTTCGATCCCGCCGGCGTCCTCAATCCAGGCAAGATCGTCCCGGACGAGATCGTCGCCGAGGCTCCCCTGGCATGGCGGCGTCCGCTGCAGGCCGCGTCAGCCGCGGCCCCGGTCGACGGGGACGCCGCCGCGCCGCGGACGGCCACGGTGCCGCTTCCGCTCCTGTCGTGGACGTTGGACCGGCTCGCCGACGAGGTCGATGCCTGCAACGGCTGCGGCGACTGCCGCAGCCAGTCGACGACGACGCGGATGTGCCCGACCTACCGGGAAGACCCGGCCGAAGAGGCCTCGCCACGGGCGAAGGCGGGGCTGATGGCCGCGCTGCTCTCCGGCAGCCTCGATCCCCGGACCGTCGGGGGACAGGCCGCCCAGGTGATCGCCGACACCTGCTTCAACTGCCACCAATGCCGGTCCGAGTGCGCCGCCGGCGTCGACATTCCGGCCATCGTGGCGGAACTGAAGGGGGCAGCGGTCGCGGCCAACGGTCTCGACGCGTCGTCCTGGCTGCTCTCCCGGATCGACTCTCTCAGCGGCCTGGGCGCCGCCCTGGCACCCCTGGCGAACCGCGTGCTCGCCAACCCGCAGGCCCGCTGGATCATGGAGCGGATCCTCGGGGTGGCGCGAGGACGCAAGCTGCCGCTCTTTTCGCGACAGCACGTGATGCGCTGGGCGGCCCGCCGCGGGCTGACGCGGCCCTCGCGCCGCAGCGGGCCGCGGGTCCTCTACTTCCTCGACACCTATGCGCGGCGGCACGACCTGCTGCTCGTGAAGGCGTTCGTCGCGGTGCTCGAGCACAACGGCATCGGCGTCTTCATCGATCCGCGGCAGGTCGCGTCGGGCATGCCGCTGGTGTCCGCGGGGGACCTCGACGCGGCGCGGCGGGTGGCCCGCACGAACGTGCGCGTGCTCGCCGAGGCCGTGCGGCTCGGCTACCGGGTCGTCGCCACGGAGCCGTCGGCGGTCACCTGCATCACGCACGATTACCCGCTCCTGCTCGACGACGACGAGGAGGTGCCGCGGGTCGTCGCCTCCACCTGCGACGCCGCCGCGTTCCTCTGGGAACTCCACCGGGACGGGAAGCTCCGTCTCGATTTCACGCCGCTGGCCGCCCCCGACGGCGGCGGCCCCCTGCGCGTGCTCTACCACGCGCCCTGCCACGCCCGCGGCGCCGGCGGCGGGAGTCCCGCCGAGCACCTGCTCCGGCTCCTTCCCGGCGTGTCGCTGGAGGCCGCCGACCGCGGCTGCTCCGGGATGGCCGGCACGTTCGGCCTGTCGCGGCGGCACTACCGGGCGAGCCTGCGGGCGGGCCTCGGCCTCCTCACCGCCATCCGCAGTGCCGGGGTCGGGGCGGGCGCTACCGAGTGCAGCGCCTGCCGGCTACAAATGGAGCAGGGCACGACGAAGCCCACCATCCATCCCGTCAAGCTGCTGGCGAAGGCCTATGGCCTGCTGCCCGGCCCCGCTCCCGACGGCCTCGACTCGCTGCTCACCAGGGGCGGCGGGCCGCTCACCGCGAGCTGACCGCATGAATCACCCTCGACCTCCGACCGCTGCATCACCGGCCGCACCGGCGGCGGTGCCGCGGCATGACGGCGTGCGGATCGGGCTGTTCGCCGGCATGGCCGAGGCCGCGGGCCTGCGCACCCTGGAACTCGCCTGGGACGGCGGCAGCGCCGCCGCACTGCGGCGACGGCTGGCCGAGGCACTGCCCTCCCTCGCACCACTCCTGGCCCGCAGCGCGGTGGCGATCGGCGACGCCTACGTGACCGACGACACGCCGATCCCCGCGGGCAGCGACGTCGCTATCATCCCGCCGGTGAGCGGAGGCTGACGTGGAACGCGGCCCCGCGGTCGACTGCCTGCTGCTCCGCGAGCCGCTCGACCCGGCCCGCCTGCTCGCGGCCGTGTCCGACGCCGCCGCCGGCGGCCACGTGCTCTTCGTCGGCACCACCCGCGGCATCACCGATGGCGTGGCGACCAGCCGGCTCATCTACGACGCCCACGAGCCGCTCGCCCGAGGGCAGCTGGAGCGACTGCGGGCCGAGGCCGTCGGCCGATTCGGGCTGTCGCGGTGCGTCGTCCACCATCGGCTCGGGACGGTCGCGGTGGGCGAGGCGAGCGTCGTCATCGCCGCGAGCGCGCCGCACCGCCGCGAGGCATTCGCGGCCGCCGAGTGGCTCATGGAGCGGATCAAGGAGGCGGTGCCGATCTGGAAGTGCGAGGAGCATCCCGACGGATCGCACCGCTGGGTGCATCCCGACGCGCCGCCGGCCGTGCCGCACGCCGCCGGCCGCGGAGCGGTTTCATGACGCCGCCCGCACGCCCCACCCGCACGGCCCCGCGCGGGCCGCTGGTCGACGGCTTCGGCCGCGTGCACACCGACCTGCGGATCAGCGTCACCGACCGCTGCAACCTCCGCTGCACCTACTGCATGCCGCTCGACGTCCAGTTCAAGCCCGGGGAGGAACTGCTCTCGTACGAGGAGATCGCGCGGGTGGCCCGGATCGCCGCCGAGCTGGGGATCTCGACCCTCCGCATCACCGGAGGGGAGCCGCTGCTGCGCCGCGACGTCGACCGGCTCGTGGCGATGCTGGTGCGCGTCCCCGGCATCGACGAGGTCGCGATCACCACCAACGGCCTGCTGCTGGAGGAGCAGGCCGCATCGCTCCGCCGCGCCGGGCTCGAACGGCTGAACGTCAGCCTCGACGCCCTCAGCCCCGACGTCTTCGCGCGGATCGCGCGGCGGCCCGGACTCGACCGCGTGCTCGCCGGACTGGCGGCTGCCAAGGCGGTCGGATTCCGGGAGATCAGAATCAACGCCGTTTCCGTGCGGGGGCTCACCGAGGAGGAGATCGTGCCGCTCGCCTCCTTCTGCCGCCGCGAGGGATTCCAGCTGCGGTTCATCGAGTTCATGCCGCTCGACGGCGACTCGGGCTGGGCCGATTCCCTCGTGCTGTCGGGCAACGCGGTGCGCGACATCCTCGCCCGGCACGTCGGCCCGCTCGTGCCGATGCGGCGAACCGACCCGGGCCAGCCGGCGGTCGACTACCGCTATGCCGACGCCGACGACGCGGCGGCGGGCGTCGGCTTCATCGACCCCGTGACGCAGCCCTTCTGCGACCGCTGCGACAGGCTGCGGCTCACGGCCGACGGCCAGTTCCGCAACTGCCTCTTCTCCACGACGGAATGGGACGTCCGCAGCGTGCTCCGCGCCGCGGGCGACGACGACGAGATCGCCCGCCTGCTCCGGGAGTGCGTCGCCGCCAAGCGGGAGGCGCACGGCATCGGCACGCCGCGGTTCGAGCGGCCGGCACGGGCGATGTACGAAATCGGAGGATGAGCGTGACCGAGCCTGCCGCCGCCGCCGCGACCGTCCGCCGCTATCTCGACAACGCGGCGACCTCCTGGCCCAAGCCGGCGGAGGTGCTCGCGGCCTGGGAACATGCCGGCCGCTCGATCGGCGCCGCCGCGGGCCGGGCCGCCTACCGCGATGCGGTGGCGGCCGACGAGATCCGCGGCCGCTGTCGCGCCGCCGCGGCCGCGCTGCTCGGCGGCGTCGATCCGCTGCGCGTGGCCTTCCCCTCCGGCGGCACCCTCGCACTCAACATGGCGATCCACGGCGTGCTGCGCCACGGCGACCACGTCATCGCGACCGCCGCCGACCACAACGCCTCCCTGCGACCGCTCTGGTGGCTGCAATCGCGAGGCACGATCGACCTCACGCTCCTGCCGTGCGACGCCGTCGGTCGCGTCGACCCCGCGGCCGTCGCCGCCGCCTGGCGCCGCGACACGCGACTCGTCGCCTGCGCGCACGCGTCCAACGTCACCGGCGTCGTGCAGGACGCGGCGGCGATCGGCCGCATCGCCCGCGACCGCGGCGGGCTCTTCGTGCTCGATGCGGCACAGTCGCTGGGCCTGCTGCCCTGCGGGCCTGACGAGACCGGAGCCGACATCGTGGCCGCGCCGGGGCACAAGTGGCTGCAGGGTCCGGCGGGTACGGCAATCCTCTGGGTGCGCGAGGGCGTGGACATCGAGCCGCTGATCCAGGGAGGCACCGGCTCCGCGAGTGACCGCCTCGACATGCCGGAACGGTTCACCGACCGGTTCGAGGCCGGCACGCCCGACCTGCCGGCCCTCGCGGGCCTGCTCGCCGCCATCGAATGGCTCGCGGCACAGTCGCAGCGGCCGTCGGTCGTGACTCCGGCCGCCGTCGCGGCCGGAGTCGACAGCGTGGCACGACGCTGCCGCGACCTCGCGGCCGATGCCGCCGGGAGGCTCGCCGTCCTCGGTGCCCGGGTGATCGCCGCACCGGCCGCGACCGCGCCGATTGTGAGTTTCACGGTCGAGGGCTATGATCCCGGCGAACTGGCGGTGCTGCTCGAGCAGGTGGCCGGGGTGCAGGTGCGGTCGGGCTTCCACTGCGCTGCGTGCATCCACGCCCACCTCGGGACGCAGGCCGGCGGCACGGTGCGGGCGAGTTTCGGTCCGTTCAACACCGGCGACGACGTCGAGGCCCTCGTCGGTGCTGTCGAAAGGCTGCGTGGTTAGCCCCCGGGTCGCGTCGGCGCGGCCTGCCGCACGGTCCGAGCCGCCGTCCGCGGCAGACGCATCCGCCCTGGATCGGTCGTCCCCGCAACGAAGGGAGAACTCCTGATGGCTGGCATCCGCAAGGACGTGTGGTACGCCGGTGGCCTGCGGTTTCAGTGCACGCAGTGCGGCGACTGCTGCTCGGGCGCCGAGGGCTACGTGTGGGTCAATCAGGAGGAGATCGACGGCATGGCCCGCCGCCTCGGCATGACGCCGGCGGACTTCGAGGCCCGGTACGTGAAGCGGGTCGGCGTCCGGCGGTCGCTCAAGGAGCGGCCGGGCGGGGACTGCGTGCTGCTCGACGAGAAAGCCCGCACCTGCACGGCCTACGAGGAGCGGCCGCGGCAGTGCAAGACGTGGCCGTTCTGGGACTCGAACCTGCGGTCGCCCGAGGCCTGGGCAGAAGCGGCCGAAGCCTGCCCCGGCTGCAACAAGGGCAGCGTGGTGCCGCTCCAGCAGATCGTGGAACAGGCGTCGCGGATACGGATCTGATTTTCCCGTGGAAAAAGCCCTCCGTGGCCTTTTTCCACTCCGTCGGTCGGTGGGAATGCCGAGGATTCCCACGACCGACCGCATCGCATCCTGCGATGACAGCTTTCCCGTGGAAAAAGCCCTCCGTGGCCTTTTTCCACTCCGTCGGTCGGTGGGAATGCCGAGGATTCCCACGACCGACCGCATCGCATCCTGCGATGACAGCTTTCCCGTGGAAAAAGCCCTCCGTGGCCTTTTTCCACTCCGTCGGTCGGTGGGAATGCCGAGGATTCCCACGACCGACCGCATCGCATCCTGCGATGACAGCTTTCCCGTGGAAAAAGCCCTCCGTG
>Ga0214917_10002766_pt1 | contig 21018 bp, 16 predicted proteins | sample LL_1208_BB_MetaG_FD_177983 | JGI IMG/M metagenome (GOLD analysis project Ga0214917, IMG submission 177983) | Freshwater microbial communities from Lake Lanier, Atlanta, Georgia, United States - LL_1208_BB | ecosystem: Environmental > Aquatic > Freshwater > Lake | place: USA: Georgia | collected...
TTTGATCATGCCATTGACATCTTCCCTGCCATCCATGATGCCACCACCGGCAACAATGGCAGCTTCGGATGCCTGTTTTGATTTGTCGCGCAGCAGTCTGGCCTCTTGAACGATGCTGAGCGCGTCCTCCATGGCGGTGATTCCGGCTTCTACCGATCGCAGTAGCTCACACTGGTAACGACGGCATTTTTTGGGTCTTTGCTTGTAGCATTCGCATGCACCGTTTTCTGCCAAGTATTGGCAGCCAAGCCGCATGCGAATCTCGCCATTTGACTTCGTGTAAAACTTCCCTTTCTCCTGCAGTCTCTCTTTTTCCTCTGGTTCCACGCCCACCCGATTGAACAGGCTTCCATCGCAGCAGAGATTGCAGGCGACACAGACATGCAGGGGCTCGTTGTGTGTTGCCGTCGTTGTGCTTTGTTGCCCCTCCGTGTTTGCGCCTGGCTCGCTTTCCCCCCTGGTGGCGACTGTCTCGTCTGTAGGTCGCTGTGAGTGAGTTTTCATGGCTGAATGGATCTGTTCATCGGTGTCGCGCTGATTTCGTGCCTGCTGATCGGTAGATCCCGCGCGCTTGCAGGGATCGGGGCCTGTTGTGGCGAATCGGAGGCCCGGCGTTGTGAGCCCTGTCTGAGAAGGGGCCGACCAATCCTAGTGTGTGTTGTGTGTCCTGCCTTTCGGGAGGCAGCGAGGATGTGTCATGACGACCCTTGGGGCTCTGCGACTGTCGTGTAGCGGCGCGGTTGCTCGGCGATCCAGAAGCCACTATATTGTTACTTGGCGTGAAATTCTCTATGCCCGTTTTTTGGAAGGAGGGGCGAAGCCCGGTGTTGTTTGTTCATATTCCCAAGGCTGGTGGGAGCAGCTTCTGCTTGGCCTTGGTGGATGATGGTTGGCGAGAATTGTATAGTATCAGGGGAATGCATGCGCAGTCGTTGGATTTTGCCCATTGTTCTCCCCAGCACTGGCATGCAGAGATTCTTGAGATGATGTTCAAGCCGGAACGCTTCGGGCGGGTCGTCGTGATCCTCAGGGATCCTTTTGAGCGCTTCATGTCTGAGTATCGCTGGCAGCGTTATCAGGGAATGACAACTCTGTTGCCACTTGAGTGGGCCTCTTTTGTCATCGACTCCTGCCGCCGGGATCCCTATGCGTTTGACAACCATATCCGTCCCCAATCTGACTTCGTGCTGGCTGGCGCCAGTCTGTTCCAATTGGAAGATCATGGTCTGGCCAGGGCGCTTCTGCATTGCCTGGATGGGACGGCGTCGCCTGCGGCCCCGGGTGTAGTTGGCGATCTGATGGTGCCGCTGTCACATCTGAAAAAGACAGACGACCTGCCAGTGTTGCGCGAGCAGTTCGAGCCACTTCGCCCGCTTGTTGCTGACTTCTACGAGCGTGACTATGCTTTGCTCTCTTCTTTTAAGGGCTGATTCGCTTGTTGTCGTCCGCGCTGCTTGATCATGACTTCTGAGACGGCTTCTGTTTTCCCTGCCCATGTCAATCTTTGTTTGTTCGGACTCAATCGCTCCCTGAGTCTGACGATCGCATCCCTGCGTCGTCATGTGTTGTTGCCTCTCGCCGAGTGTGGTGTCTCGGTTCATCTCTTTGCTTGTTTCGTCAAGGCCTCGGCTCCGATCGTCAACGCGCGAACCGGTGAGATTCAGGTGGTACCTGAAAGCAGTGAGCTGGAGCTCCTCCCGGAGGCGTGTATACGCTACGTCGATCAGGAAACGATTGATGCCATGGTCGACTGGGAGGCCATTCTCGCCCCCGGTGATTGTTTCGGCGACTCCCATCTGGATGGACCTGGCTCGCCGTCTGGATCGGTCTGCAATGCCATTAGGGCCCTTTCCAGTCTCTGTATTGTGCATGAAATGCTGCCGGAGGAGAATTTGGGGTGGCCGGTTGTTTTCTTGCGTCCAGATATTGATCTTCTTGCCCCCCTGGCTTGGCCATCGATCTTTGCTGCTCTGAGCACGCGTCCTACTGCCAATGCTTATGGTTTGGCTCGCGGTGTTGCTGTTGTGCCTTCCTGGCATCGCTGGGATGGTGTGAATGACCGATTCGCCGTCTGCTCTGCGGGCGAGGCGGCTTATGCTTATGCCCGGCGCGTGAAGTTCCTGCATGACTATCTGCGTGTCTCAGCGATGCCCTTCCACCCGGAGTCATTCCTATTGCATGTGCTGACGCTGCGCCATATACAGCCCTTCCCAATCATCGATGCCCCCATGGTGCGGATCCGCTGTGAGGGTAAGATTCATCCTGAGCCTTTCGCTGAGGGTAGTCAACAGCTGATTTACCCTGCAGCGGCCTGGCAGGGATTGCTGAAACAGCACCAGGAAACCTCTGCCAAGCTGGCCGCTGCTGAAAAGACACGCCTTCAGCATGCAGCGCTCGCGCAAGAAAGAGAACTTGAGCGCGATGCTGCTCGCCGAGAGGTGGAGCGATTGAGCGTTCGGGAGTCGGAGCTTGCGGCAGAGCTTGAGGAGGCGCGTGCGGGCTGCTGTCGCCTGGAGGAGAGGGAGCGTGAGCTGGGGCAGTCGCGTGCGGAAGTGGAGCGATTGGGGATTCGGGAGTCGGAGCTTGCGGCAGAGCTTGAGGAGGCGCGTGCGAGCTGCCGTCGCCTGGAGGAGAGGGAGCGTGAGCTGGGGCAGTCGCGCGCGGAGGTGGAGCGATTGGGGATTCGGGAGTCGGAGCTAGCGGCAGAGCTTGATGAGGCGCGTGCGGGCTGCCGTCGCCTGGAGGAACGGGAGCGTGAGCTTGTGCAGTCGCGTGCGGAGGTGGAGCGATTGAGGGGGTTGGAAGGGGAACTTCTCGCTCTTCAGGAACAGTGGACTTCCTACGAGGCGTCGTGGCAGGAGTTGAACATTGCGCGAGCCGAGCCTCAGCCTTCCAGCCAGACACTGCGTGAACTTGACGACCTCCGAACTGAGAACGAGATTCTGTTGGAGGAGCTCTGCTGCGCACAGGAGCGGCTTGAACAGTGTCTGCAACTGCTGGAAGGCCGACCTGAACCGGCTGACGTCTTACCCGCCGCCTCAGCTCAGCCTGAGGATCCGTCGTTCCCAGCTGTTGCTGATACTGTCACCATCAATCTCAACCGCTCACGCCTGCTGGCGTCCGTCTGACCCTGCTCATCCCCTGCAGTCCTCCCGATGCCCGCCCGTCGTTTGCGATCCACTCTGCGTCGCTTCTTCTCGCCCCAGTCGCCGCCACAGATCCGCGATAAGCAAGCCGACGCAGAGCCGGTTTGTGCTGCCGTTCTCATCCGTATTCTTGGGGGTTCGCATGGCAGCCCTGATCCTGTTGAAGGGCTTCTGGAGCAGTTGGCGTTCATCCTTGATCATGAACCAGGCCATCCCGGTCTGCAAAAACGTTGGTTGCTCAATCGCCTCTCCGACTCGGCGCTCAGGGATCAGCTCATCGCCCTGCTTGATCGCCATCAGCAGTCATGGCAGGAGATTCCCTTCGATCGTGAGGTTTACGCATCGTGCTGGACCGATATCGGCAGTGTCCCGGAGGACTGCCACCCCTGGAGTGAATCCTTCCGCGAGCTCGATTCTGAGCTTCAGGGTCAGGTCCTCGCCTACGTCGCCAGGCGCAAGACAGGTTATCTCTCCAATCTCAATGAGGCCCGCAACCATGCATTGCGCTTCGCTGCTCCGTCTGCGCGCTGGGTTTTCCCCTGGGAGGGATGTTGTTTCCTCACCGCCGAGGCCTGGCAGGTGATTCGGCCTGTGCTCGACCTGCCGGACATCGCCTATCTGGCTGTTCCCTCCAACCTCGTCGCTGACAGCCACGACTTGTTGCAGGCTCCGAGTCAGCCGCCGCTTGCGGATGGATTGCCCCTGCTCGGATTTGCCAGCCCTTCGTCGTCGCCTTTCAACGCCGGCCTGGATGAACTCGCTGAGATCGAGACGGATCTCCTGCGACGGCTTGGCCTCCCCGGCCCCTGGCTGCATGCGGAGCCCAATGTCCTTGGCTGGTCGGGGCTCGACACCACTCCTCTACCGGATCGCGGACGCCTCGTGCAGGCCGGCTGGGTGTACCGCCTTCCTCCCCATTGGCCGGAGGATCCGGAGGAGCGACGGGAGAACGCCCGCCAGGGCGCCCGAAGGGCAGACATGAAGTTGGTGCGTGAGGTCCTGAACGCGCGGCCGCTGCATTGCTGGCTTGGACTCGCGAATGCGACGCAGCCGATCCCCGGGTTGAAGACGTTTGCCGCCAATGCGCGCGGCGTGCCGCCTCTCAGTGTCATCGACAAGGCGGCGTCCCTGCCCGTTGTTCCTGAGCGTCATTACGTGAATGCCGTGCCACATTGGCAGAGCCTGGCCGGTAGCGAAAGCAGTATCCAGCGCGGTGTTCTGGGCGCTTTGCTGTTCCCAGCGGCTGGTGACGTCAGTCAGCAGTATGACCGGACTCGTCTGCAGTTGATGGTGGATTGCGTCTGTACCCTCGCGCTTGACTCCCATCTCAACAACGACGGTGATTCACGTCAGCATGCCGCTCGCCTGGTCCGTACCTGGTTTCTCGATCCAGCGACGGCGATGATTCCTGACGGTGGTTTTGCGCGTCTTTCGAGCCTGGAGTCCGCGCGCAATGTGCTGGATGCAGCCCTTGATTTCCGGGATTTCTACCCATTATTGGATGCCCTTTCGCTGCTGCTCCAGGCGGGTTGTTTTTCGCTGGCTGAGCGGCAGCAGCTCGAGGCCTGGTTTGACGCCTTCCTTTCATGGCTCGCCAGCGACAGCACCGTCTTCCTACAGGCGAACAGTGGTCGGGCGGCCTCAACTTGGTACCACCTGTTGATGTTGGCCATCGCCTCCTTCCGCGGCCGCCTCAATGTGGCCTGTCAGGTGTTCGACAATCTGCCGGGACTTCTGGACCGTCAGTTCCGGCCGGACGGATCGCCCCGCTCCGCCCCAGCCGGAGTTCCTCTTCGGCATGAGGATCTGTTCAACCTGCAGGCCTGGGCGAATCTGGTGGTGATCACCACGGCACTGGGCCGCGACCTGATGGCTTTGCGCGACAGCAATGGTGTCGGCCTCACGACGGCTTTCGCCTATGCCTATCGCCATCTTCCTGAGGACCAGGCTGCTCCTGCCTCACTGGCCGCCCGCTCCTGGCTGGCGGCCATGCAGGTTCAAATCTCGTCCGTGGCGACTTCCGTGGAGATTCCAGATCTGCCGCCCCTGGCTGAGGCCAGCAGTGGTCTGCCCCCCTTCTGGACGCTGTGTTGTCGCTCGGATGTGGCGCATTGACCTGACGGTGGGAGTCAGCTCGTTCCGCGAAGCCAGCGAGGCGGGGGAATGACCTCCCCTCGCCATGCTCCCACGGCCCTATGTGTATCGGCGGCTCGAATCGAGCCATCCCCAGATGCGTCTTCCGGCCATCTGGGCCGCTGTCACCCTCGACGCTTCATCCCAGCGCTGCCTGAATCCGGCGCATTGCCTCCAGCACATTGTCGCGGCTGTTGAACGCCGAGAGGCGGAAGTAGCCTTCGCCGGCGGCGCCGAAGCCACTGCCGGGGGTGCCCACCACGTTCGCCTTGCTGAGCAGCAGGTCGAAGAAGCCCCAGGAATCCACGCCGGCCGGGGTCTTGATCCACACATACGGCGCCTGTTCGCCGCCGAACACCTCCAGGCCGGCGGCGCTGAGCTCGCGGCGGATGATCGCGGCGTTCTCCATGTAGAAGGCGATCAGGGCCTTCACCTGGGCCTGCCCCTCGGCGGAGTAAACGGCCTCGGCGCCGCGTTGCACGATGTAGCTGACGCCATTGAACTTGGTGCACTGGCGACGGTTCCACAGACCCCACAGCTCCACCTTCTCGCCCTTGGCGTCGGTGCCCATCAGGCCGCGGGGCACCACGGTGAGGGCGCAGCGGGTGCCGGTGAAGCCGGCGTTCTTGGAGAAGGAGCGGAACTCGATGGCGCAGTCGCGGGCGCCCTCGATCTCGTAGATGGAGTGCGGCAGGCTCGCATCCTGGATGAAGGCCTCATATGCCGCGTCGAACAGGATCAGGGCGTCATTGGCGCGGGCGTAGTCCACCCAGGCCTTGAGCTGCTCCCTCGTGGCCACCGCACCGGTGGGGTTGTTGGGGAAGCAGAGATAGATCAGATCCACCTTCGCCGTCGGGATCTGGGCGGTGAAGTCGTTGCCTGCGTTGATAGGCAGATAGGTGAGGCCGCCGTACTGGCCGGACCCGTCGGCCTCGCCGGTGCGGCCCGCCATCACGTTGCTGTCCACATACACCGGGTAAACGGGGTCGGTGACGGCGATGCGGTTGCCTTCGCCCAGGATGTCGAGGATGTTGGCGCTGTCGCACTTGCTGCCGTCGGAGACGAAGATCTCCTCGGCGCTGATCTGGCAGCCGCGGGTCTGGAAGTCGTGGGTGGCGATCGCCTCGCGCAGCCACAGGTAGCCCTGTTCGGGGCCGTAGCCGCGGAAGCCCTCGCGGCTGCCCATCTCGTCGATCGCCGACTTCATGGCGTCGCGGCAGGCCTGGGGCAGGGGTTCCGTGACATCACCGATGCCCAGGCGGATGATCGGGGCGCTCGGGTTGGCCTCGCTGAAGGCCTTGACGCGCCGGGCGATCTCGGGGAACAGGTAGCCCGCCTTGAGCTTGAGGTAGTTGCCGTTGACCTGAACCATTGCGCGCTTGCCGGATGGCGTCGATTCTCCTATGCCGCCCGGCCCCCTCTCGCAAGGGCGATCAATCCCTGGTTTGAGCCTGAGCTGCTGTCTGTGACCGTTTGGCGAGCCACAGGGCCAGGCAGGCGATCACATGGGCCAGCGCCATGGCGGGCCCCAGGGTTCTGTAGCCAATCACCTGAGCCAGGTCGATCACGGGACCATCGGGATCAATCAGGGCGTTCAGTGCAGTTGCGGGCATGATCTGCAGATCTCCTGGAATCAGCTCGCGGTGCCCCTGACGAATCAGGCTGGCAATGTGTTCAGCCTGTTGCGTTGTCAGGGCGCTGTTGTCCAGCATGGCTGCCAGCGATTCCTGGAAGGTATTGAAGATGATATTCCCCACCAGAACTCCGCCAACTGCCACACCCAGGATCTGGGCAGCATTGCGCCAGGATGATGCAACACCCGCCAGATGAGTGGGGACCAGGCTCATGACCGTCGTCAACATCGCTGGAGACGCGATCATTTGGAACAAGAGAAAAAGACTCATCAGGGCGATGACAGCACCCATGGGTGTGTCGGGTTTGATCGTGAACACGGAGAGGGCAATGGCAGCTGAAATCAGGAAGCCTGCCTGCATTGTTCGGTAGGCGCCGATCCGGGCGATGACTGGGCCGGCGATGAGATTGCCCAAGGCTGAGGCTATGTTCAAGGGAATCAGGGCAACTCCAGTCAAGGCAATCTGTATGTTGTGTTGCTTCTGCAGGAACAGTGCTGTAAAGAAGACGGGATCGGCGACATTGACTGAAGCGAGGGCAATCAATACAAAGATGGCTCCGGGCTGAGAGGGTAGTGTGAAATCAAATGCCGGCGACCTTAGGCGCTGAATGATGGTCTTCAGGGCGGCAATGACGAGGATGGCGACGGCCAGTAGAAGCAATGCTGTTCTGGCTGAGGCCTGGAATGTGGAGATTGCTGAGGAGAGCAGTATCAGCGCCACGCCTGCCAGAACCGGAGTTGTGAACTCTATCTTCTTGTTGCTGCCGTCATCGTTGGGGAGCAGTTTTTGGGTGGTGAGCACAAATAGAAGCCCCAGAATCAACCAGCCAGCGACGACAGTGCGCCACCCAGCCAGGCTCGCCAGAGGAGCCACCATCGATGGGCCAAGAATCTGGGTGACCGGCGAGATGGCTGCAAAGCCTGAAAAAGCGATTGCCCGTTGTGTGGGTGTGGGGAAGGCTGCTGCCACCAGGGCCAGGCTGACAACGCGCAGCAGCATGGTGCCAATGCCTTCAAGCGCTCTGCCGATCAGCATCACGTCAAAGCTCTGACTGCAAAGGACAATGGCAATGCCAACGCAGGAAATGAGTCCTCCACTGATTAAAATCTTTTTGCATCCGAATGCGTCTCCCAGCGCGCCGGCGATGAACACCGCAATCAGGCTGGCCGCTGATGGTGCAATTCTGAGAATGTTGGCCCTGTCAATGGAGAAGCCAAGCTCGTCTCCGATCGTGGTCAAAATGTAAGGTGCCGTCGCGATGGAAAGCCAGCCAACGACGATGGCAAAGGCGGCGACAAAGAACGTCGTTCTTTGAGCGGGGTTCCAGGGGGTGGATGGGTTGCAGGCAGGCGTGGAGTTCATCCTGTTTCTCAGTGCAGTGCGACCACGATGTCGGCATTTCTGTGCCAGCTTGTCAGTCCATTGGCCCTTGGCTTGATGCCCGCTTTCTGGCGTCCCTCGTCCAGGTCTTGGTGCATCAAGAACTGCCAGCTAATGGGGAACAGCGGTTTCGCTTCCTTGCATCTCGCCATGTCTTTGAGGATGCATTGCAATGGATGGCGAAGCGTTCGAATCTTCTCCCGTTTGTCTTTGGTTTCGCGGCAGGGCTTGTCGGCTGTCAGCCGGCTGCTCAGAGGCGAGGTGGTGTCATGGAATCCAGAGCTTGGGAAGGTCGATTGTTGAATGCTGACGGGCTTGGCTCCTCTCTCCCCTGCGCCCTTCGGAGTGAAGACGGTCACGATGTGCTGGGTATCCTGCATCGCCTGTGCTCAGTGGCTGGCATCATCGTCTGCCGTTTCAAGGTTGTCGCCATCATACGGATCTGAATTGCAACTGATGTCCTTAACCAGGGCTTTGCAGGCGTCTGCAAGCACGTGGCCACGTGTTTGCCGGCAGCGTCGGCAGTTCCTGATGGCGGGAGGGAGTTTCCCATTTGCGACGCTCGCTGTGGTCATCGCAGGCCGCCTCGCGTTGCAGGATCGAGAGGCATCACCCCATGGGACTGGAGGTGCTGAGTCGCGTCATGGCTTCCAACGCATCGCCGCCGTCCTTGCCCGCAGCAAAGCCACGGCAAGACGGCTCCAGCAGGCCATCTGTGTTGCTCGTTGCGGCGATCTGCTCTCGATGTTGAAATGACATATGTCTTGGTGGCCGGCACCTGCGCCAAGGCAACTCGGCGCGAGGACAGTTGGATGGCCAATGGAATCATCCGAATGCGGCTGTCTGCTTGCCCGCCCATCTGCCTGCTCCTTGGGTTCGTTCCCGTGTGTTGCCCTGCGATCAAGAGCGGTTGGGAGACTGCGGCGCATCTTGCAATGGCTGAGCTCTTCTCTGGCTGCCGACGCGGCGATCGCCTTTGGTGTTGTCATCGACAAAGAGATCAGCAAGTCGGCCCGCTAGCTTGACAACACGTTCGGGGGAAGGCGCGTGACTTGGAGGCCGATCCCAGTAATAGGAAGCCTTCGGGGTGCCGCCTCCGCTCGATCTGGCCGCGCTGCAGGCGGAAGCAGGCTGGCAGTCGCTGGATCTCGTCAAGGCAGACGCGCTCATGGCGGTGCGCCGCAAAGATCAATTCTGCTGTCCTCAGCTGGGTGCAGTCGACCCTGACCTGCAGATCAAGGCGGGTGGCATCGCCGCGCTGGCTCAGCAGTTGGCTGGCCAGAGTGGATTTTCCGCACTGGCGGGGCCCCACAAGCCGGGCTGCAGCTGCCTACGCCAAGGTCGTCGTGAGAGCGACAGCCGATCCCTTTGGGAGATCGTTATGCATTGGTCGTTCACGGTGTCACAAAGCCTGATTCAGGCCCCGGCGGGAGCGTGTCGCCTCAGGCCGCCACGGCTGCTGCCAGTGCCGGATCGCTGTACCAGCTCATCACCCCTTCGCGGACCGGTTGGATGCCGAGCTGCTGGCGTACGTCCTCGAGATCGCGATCCATCAGGGCCTGCCAGTCGACCGGGAAGAGGAGTTGCGCCTCCTCGCCCATGGCCATGCCCTTGACGATGCACTCCAGCTTGTGGCGAGGGCTCTCGATGCGCTCGGCATCGGTCTGCAGATCGCGGTACGGCTTCTCGGCGATCAGCCAGGTGCGAAGCAGGGACGCGATGTCGATGAAGGCAAAGCCGGGGAACGCGAATTGCCGAACGCTCAGCGAGAGCACCCCTGTCTCCCCGGCTCTGTTGAGCGCAAAGCCGCTGACGATGTGATGGATGTCGTGGGTGGCCAACACCCGGTAGTTCACATAATCGGCGTCCGTTTCCAGTGTGTGAAAAAAGTCTGGCCTCGGATAGAAGTTCAAGTCGTAATTCAGGGCTCTGGCGATCTCGGCCAGGCTGCGCCCCAGCGTTCGCTTCGGCAACTGCAGCAGGCTGTCGAGGCAATGGGGCGGCACGGGCTCGCGGCTCTCGATCAGCTTTCGGCTGGCCGGATCGCGCAGCAGGATGCTGAGGCAGCGCTGCATCGGCCGGGATTGCCTGAGCCTGCGGAACAGCTCGAAGGTATTGCCCACGTCATCACCCGCCCCGAAGCTGAGATTGAACAACTCGCTCAGATCGCCGGTGCGGCTGGTGCGCACGATCTCATCGAGGTACTCAAGCGGCATGGCGGGTTGAGGCGCAGGCGTAAGGCGATCGCCGTCTCACGCTAGGTCCGTTTCTCCCTCCTGATTCGCTGGCGTTCCTTCCGTCCTGAGGTTGCCGTTCCGTTTTGTGGCCTTCTGCACCCTCGGCCCGCGATGGTGTTGCCTGCTCCCATCAACGCCAGGCAGGAGCATTGGCTGCTGGCTGCGAGCACTTCTGTCTGATCCCCGCGTGAGCACCGCCGCCGCAGGCGCGTCACTCCACTCAAGTCTCTGCATCGCAGCCCCTGGGCCCGAGTCTCTGCATACGATCGGTTCAGCCCCGCCGCCGGCATCAAGCCCCCGGTGTCCTTCCCCCCCTTGTCCGTGACTGCTGCCGCCACCACTCGCGCCTGGGCCCCGATCGACTTCAACGCCGTGGTGGACCGCGACGTCAGCAAGCCGGCCCGCTACCTGGGCAATGAGCGCGGCGTGCTCTCGCGCGACTGGGATCGGGACTGGGCCGCCGCCGGGGTGCGCTGGTGCCTCACCTACCCCGAGATCTACGAGGTGGGCGCCAGCAACAGCGGCCACATCATTCTTTATTCGATCCTCAACAGCGTTCCCGGCCAGCTGTGCGATCGCAGCTATCTGCCGGCACCGGATCTCGGCGAGCGCCTGCGGCACTCCGGCACGCCCCTGTTCGCGGTGGAGAGTCGCCAGCCCCTTCCTGGCTTCGACATCCTCGGCTTCTCGCTCAGCTACGAGCTGGGCGCCACCAACATCCTGGCGATGCTGGATCTGGCCGGGATCCCCCTGCGCGCCGCGGATCGTGGCGATCTGCCGCTGGGCCACCCGGAGGCGCCGCCGCTGATCTTCGCCGGCGGACCTACCGCCACCAGCAACCCCGAGCCTTATGCCGCCTTCTTCGACTTCATCGCCCTCGGCGATGGCGAGGAGCTGCTGCCGGAGATCGGCCTGGTGGTGGCCGAGGCCCGCGCCGCCGGGCTGAGCCGCCGCGAGCTGCTGCGCGATCTGGCCCAGGTGCCGGGCGTGTATGTGCCCTGTCTCTACGGCCCGGGCGCCGATGGGGTGACGATCGAGCCGCTCGAACCGGGGGTGCCGAGGCGCATCCTGCGGCGCACCGCCACGCCGATGCCCCACTACGCCATGGGGCTGGTGCCCCACATCGAGACGGTGCACGACCGGCTCACGGTGGAGATCCGCCGCGGCTGCACCCGGGGCTGCCGCTTCTGCCAACCCGGCATGCTCACCCGCCCCGCCCGTGACGTGGAGCCCGAGGCGGTGATCGAGGCGGTGGAGGAGGGAATGCGCCGCACCGGCTACAGCGACTTCTCGCTGCTGTCGCTCAGCTGCAGCGACTATCTGGCCCTCCCGGCGGTGGGCGTGGAGCTGCGCAACCGCCTGGCCGAGAGGAATGTCAGCCTCACCCTGCCCAGTCAGCGGGTGGACCGCTTCGACAGCAACATCGCCCACATCCTGGGAGGCACCCGTCGGGCCGGGCTCACCTTCGCGCCGGAGGCCGGCACCCAGCGGCTGCGCGACATCGTCAATAAGGGCCTCACCGACGAGGAGCTGCTGCGGGGCATCCGCACGGCGATGGAGAGCGGTTACCGCAAGATCAAGCTCTATTTCATGATTGGGCTGCCCGGCGAAAGCGACGCCGACGTCCTGGGCATCGCTGACACCTGTCGCTCCCTTCAGGAGCGCTGCCGCGACCTGGGGCGGCTGGAGCTGAATCTGACCATCAGCAACTTCACCCCCAAGCCTCATACGCCGTTCCAGTGGCACAGCGTCAGCACGGCGGAGTTCCTGCGCCGTCAGGAGCTGCTGCGCCGCCCCCTGCGACAGCTGCGCGGCATCAAGGTGAACTTCACCGACGTGCGCCTCTCGGCGGTGGAGGACTTCATCGGCCGCAGCGACCGCAGGCTGGCGCCGGTGCTCGAAGCTGCCTGGCGGGCTGGCGCCGGTCTTGATGCCTGGTTCGAATCGGCGGAGCGCACCCATGCCGCCTGGACCGGCGCGATGGAGGAGGCCGGCCTGGGGGGGCGCTACCGGGAGCTGGAGATGGGCGGCTGGGGTGCCACCGAATCGATGGATGCCGAGGCCCGCGCCACCTTCTGCCGCCAGCCCCTGCCCTGGGACCACATCGACAGCGGCGTCGACAAGGCCTGGCTGGCGGAGGATCTGGAGCGCGCGCTGGCGGCCGTCGTGGTGCCGGACTGCTCCTTCGACGGGTGCAGCCACTGCGGCGTCTGCGGGCCAGAGCTGGGCCACAACGTCGTGATCCCGCCGCCGCCGGTGCCGCCTGCGCTGCCGGTGCGCGCGCCCGCGAGTGAGCGGGTCAGCAGGCTGCGGTTCGGCTTTGCCCGCAGTGGCTCCCTGGCACGCATCAGCCATCTCGACAGCGTGCGATTGATGGAGAGGGCCCTGCGCCGCAGCGGTCTGCCGGTGAGCTTCACCGGAGGCTTCCATCCTTTGCCGCGGCTGCAGTTCGCCCTCTCGCTGCCCCTGGGCGTGGAGGGCCTGGGTGAATGGTTCGATCTGGAGTTCACCGCGCCCCTGGAGCGGCTTGATCCCGAGGCCACGCGCCAGGCCCTGCAGGTTGAACTGCCCGAGGAGTTTCAGTTGCTGTCGGTGACGGCGGTGCCGGTGGCGGCTCCCAGCCTCTCCCAGGAGGTGATCCGGGCCCAGTGGCGCTTCACGCTGCTGCCGGCGGCCGTGGCCGCGAACGCCTGGCCGGCGCAGGAGGCCTGGGACGCGGCGATCGCGGGCCTGCTGCAGGCCGACGCGCTCATCTGGAATGACACCGACAAGAAGGGCCGTCCCCGCAGCCGTGACTGCCGTCCGTCGCTGCTGCAGCTGGTCTGCAGCGCTGAGATGCCGATCACCCGGAGCGTGTCCGCGTCGCTGCGACTGGATCTGGAGGCTGCCGTTGATCCGGCCGGGCGGAGCCTGCGGCCCGAGCAGATCGCCCACTGGCTCGGCGAGCGCCTAGGGCTTCTGCTGCAGCTTGGCCTGGTGCAGCGCCGAGGGCTGGTGCTGCGCTCGTGCTAGTTTCCAGGAAAGACGGATGACCAGTCCAGGAACTACCCCCACGGGGATTTCCAAGCGACCATTCCGCGCAGGTCTGATCGGATCAGTTCTATCCGATCCGCGTTCATGCCTGACGGAATCCGACTGAAGAGACCGACCTCAGGGTTGTGCTCTCGGCAGGTTCTGCCTGCATCGGTCTCCCGTCAGACGCTTCCCTCCGATCGCTCGCTTCTTCGCGAATCCCGCGTCGGATAGCGCTTCTCTTCCACTTCCGGCCGTTGTCCGGTGCGCCCCGTAGAGCGCAGGATCCGCTGATCCCCTCCCGGCCAACCCCGACCACCCGGTCGGCACATCCCGCCCCCGATCGTGATCCCGATCCCGGGCGGGCCGGCACGCTTTCTCCTTCCGCTGTCCGCGTCAGGAATTCTTCCCCGTTCGCCGTCCCTTCGGGACAGCCTCCGGCACCGTCGACAGCTCCACCTGCCCAGCGGCGGCAGGGCTCCCCGAGTCGAGCCAGCTTTTTCCATGCCCCAGCAGATCGTCATCGCCGAGCAGCTGCGGATCGCCGCGGTGCTCAGCGACGAACGCGTCGATGAATTGGTGGTGGCCCAGGGCCGCTATCAGATCGGCGATGTCTACCTCGGAACCGTCGAGAATGTTCTCCCCGGGATCGATGCCGCCTTCGTCAATATCGGCGAGAGCGAGAAGAACGGTTTCATCCACATCACCGATCTCGGCCCCCTGCGGCTGAAGAAGGGCGGTGCAGGCATCACCGAACTCCTGGAACCGCGCCAGAAGGTGCTGGTCCAGGTGATGAAGGAGCCCACCGGCAGCAAGGGGCCCAGGCTCACTGGCAACCTCACCCTGCCCGGCCGCTTCCTGGTGCTCCAGCCCCATGGCCAGGGGGTGAACATCTCACGCCGCATCAGCGGCGAGAACGAGCGCAACCGGCTGCGGGCGCTCGGGGTGCTGATCAAGCCTCCCGGTTCGGGCCTGCTGATCCGCACCGAGGCGGAAGGGGTGGCCGAAGACCAGCTGATCGACGATCTCGAAGCGCTGCTGCGCCAGTGGGAGGCGATCCAGCAGGCGGCCGAGACCGCCACGCCGCCGGTGCTGCTCAATCGCGACGAGGACTTCATCCACCGTGTCCTGCGCGATCTGTTCAGCCCGGAGCTGATGCGTGTGGTGGTCGATTCCACCGACGCGGTCGCGCGGGTGAAGGCGTTCCTGGGGCCGGATCAGGCCAATGTCAGCGTCGAGGCCCACGTCGAATCCGGCGAGATCCTTGAGCACTTCAAGGTCAATGCCGCCATCCGTGACGCGCTCAAGCCGCGGGTGGAGCTGCCTTCCGGCGGCTACATCATCATCGAGCCCACCGAAGCGCTTACGGTGATCGATGTCAACTCCGGCTCGTTCACCCGCTCCGCCAATGCCCGCGAGACGGTTCTGTGGACCAACTGCGAGGCCGCCGTCGAGATCGCCCGCCAGCTGAAGCTGCGCAACATCGGCGGGGTGGTGATCGTCGATTTCATCGACATGGATTCCCGCCGCGATCAGCTGCAGCTGCTTGAGCACTTCACCCAGGCCGTCCGCGACGATTCCGCCCGTCCCCAGATCGCTCAGCTCACCGAACTGGGTCTGGTGGAGCTGACGCGCAAGCGCCAGGGCCAGAACATTTACGAGCTGTTCGGCCGTCCCTGCCCCAGTTGCGGTGGTCTCGGCCATGTGGCCGTGCTTCCCGGTCGCGACACCCTCCAGCCCCTGGCCACCGTGTCGGGCCTGGTGCGCTCGGTGACCGCCACCCGAACGGAGCTGCCGGCCGTGGCGATCGCCCCCGCGGAGAGCGGAGTCGGACGCCGTCGCCGAGGTGGTCGCGGCGGTCGCGGTGGCGATGCCGCTGAGACCGTGCCGGCTGTGGAGGCTCTCACATATCCCAGCAGCGAACCGAGCCCGGAGCGCAGCGAAGCCCCAACGCGCCGGGTCGACCATGAGTTCGTGGCGGTGCCGATGCAGCCCGATCAGGAACGTGTCTACGGCTGGTTCGGGCTCAATCCCGCCCTGCTGCTGGATCCGGTTCCCAGCGGCGACAACCTGGTGGTGCGGGTGGTGCGCCCCGGCGACGATCCCGACGAGGTGCTCGAACAGGCCCGACAGCAGCTGGCCGCTTCCGGTTCCCGCCGTCGCCGTCGCGGCCGTGGCGGCGAGGGGCGCGCTTCCTCCCTGGCTGAGGGAGCTGGTGATGCCGCGCCTGAAGCCAATGGCAGTGGCGCGCCGGTCGCCCTGGCAGAGCCCATGCTCACCATCACGCCCCTGCCGCCGCCGCAGGAGCCCGTCGCCGCCGCCCCGGAGGTCCTTGAGGAGCCGTTGAGCGACGCCCCGCCGACCCGCCGCCGGCGCCGTTCCAGCAGCGCCGCAGCCGAAGCGTCGGCCGTGGCGGAGGCCACCACGACGTCCGCCGCTCCCGAGGTCACCGCCAGCTCGGTGCCCGCGGAGCCTGAGGACTCCTCCGAGCCGCGTCGCCGCCGCCGCCGCTCCTCCGCCACCGGCTGAGGGCGTGGCCTCCCGGGCCGACCGCAGCGGTGATCCCTGGGATTGCCGCGACCCCGCCCGGTGTGCCGGGGTGGATGAGGTGGGTCGCGGCTGCCTGTTCGGCCCGGTGTTCGCGGCGGTTGCGGTGGTCGATCGTGAGGCCATCACCGTGCTGCAGGCGGCCGGCCTCACCGACAGCAAGCAGCTCTCGGCCCGGCGCCGGGCGGCTCTGGTGCCGTTGATCCAGAGCCATGCCCGCGACTGGGCTCTGGGCCAGGCCAGCGCCGGTGAGATCGATCGCCACGGGATCCGCACGGCGACCGAGCGGGCGATGCGGCGTGCCCTGGACCGCCTGCCGGCACCACCGGAGCTGTTGCTGGTGGATGGCGTGCTGCCGCTGCGGGGCTGGAGTGGCGAGCAACGCACCCTGGTCGCCGGTGATCAGCGCTGTGCCGCGATCGCCGCCGCCAGCGTTCTGGCCAAGGAGGCCCGCGATGCCCTGCTGCGGCGCCTGGCCGTCCGCTACCCCGGCTATGGCCTCGAGCGCCATGTGGGCTACGGAACGGCCGCCCATCGCCAGGCGATCCTGACGCTGGGCCCAACGCCGTTGCACCGCCGCAGTTTCCTGCGCAGGCTGCTGGAACCCGAGACGCCGCAACGGGCCTGAGCCGTCAGGCTGCGCTGCTGCCCTGGGTCTGTTCCTCGCACCAGCATCGGAAATCTCCCAGCAGCTGCTGGCCGACGCGGTTGCGGATCCCGAGAAGGATCCCCGCCAGGATCGAGTGCCCGGTGGCTTCCAGGATGCGAGGAGGGATCAGCCTGAGCAGTGGCGGCTGGCTGACTGTGACCGACAGGCTGGCCTCACCTTCCAGGCCGTCGGAGGAGGCCTCCAGCCAGGAGTCCAGCGTCAGGTGGAAGTCATCCACAAGGCCGAGCCCTTCGAGCTGGCAGTCGAGGGCCTGCAGTTCCATGCGGCCCTGATGGCAGTGGGTCTGGAGCTCCACGATCGGCTGGATCTGCAGCTGGAACACCTGCACCCGGGTGACGGTGTAGCGGTAGTGCCCGGGGCCGAGGGGCTGCAGCTGCCGCTGATCAAGCAGGGCACCCACGACCCGCTCTTCGTCCCGCAGGTAATCGGCCAGATGCTCGATGTTCTCACGGACGGGCAGGGCCAGCTGCTGTCGGGCGCTGAAGGCCAGGGTCATGGCACGGAGCCCGGCAGGGCATGATCCTATCCGTCCTGCTTTTCCCGACACCGCGCCATGCGTCTCGCCTTTCTTGGCCCCGTCGGCACCTATGGCGAGCGGGCGGCCCAGCAGCTGATGCAGCTGGAAGGACCTGCGGATGTCACCTATGTGCCCCAGGCGGGCATCCGCGCCGTCATCCAGAGCCTGGCCAGCGGCGACTGTGATGCCGCCGTCGTGCCTGTGGAGAATTCGGTGGAGGGAGGGGTCACCACCTGCCTCGATGCGCTCTGGGAACACCCCGATCTGGCGATCGCCAGGGCGCTGGTCCTCCCGATCCGCCACGCCCTTCTCGGCAGCGGTCCCCTGGAGGGAATCAGCGAGGTGCTCTCCCATCCGCAGGCCCTGGCCCAGTGCGCCCAATGGCTGGAGCAGCAGCTGCCCACCGCCCTGCAGCTGCCCACCAGTTCCACGGCGGAGGCGGCCCGCATGGTGTGCGGCAGTCGCTTCCGCGCCGCCATCGCCTCCCTGGAGGCTGCCGGCGAGCACGGTCTCAGCGTGATCGCCTATCCGATCAACGATGTGCCCGGCAACTGCACCCGCTTCCTGCTGCTGCGCCGGGGGGAGCGCTCCAGTGAGGGGCCGCTGGTGAGCCTGGCGTTTTCGCTGCTCTCCAACCGGCCTGGCGCGCTGCTCGAGGCTCTCGGCTGCTTCGCGGGCGAGGGGTTGAACATGAGCCGCATCGAATCCCGTCCCTCGAAGAGAGAGCTGGGTGAATACATCTTCTTCGTCGATCTTGAGCGGGGCGAGGCAAGCGAGCCGCTGGAGCGCTCCCTGCAGCGGCTGAGGCCCCTGTGCGAGCACCTAGTGCTGTTCGGTGCCTACCCCTTGACCACCGCCACCGCCGGCGAGTGAGCTCTCGCTGCAGGGGAGTGGCCATGTCGCCGGCCCGACGCACTCGACAGAGGGAGCGAATCGATGGCGCCCGCCGCTCCGAGGTACGCCTCATGCGGGGCCAGGCTGCGGCGAGGAATCAGATTCTCAGCCCGCCTCAGCCGTGGCGGGGCCTTCCGGCTTCAGGCCCCGGAACACGCCGAACTGCATCAGGCCGTTGCGAAAGGCCCAGTCCATCAGCAGCAGGGTGGGGGTCTCCCGCAGGCCCTGCAGCACGGCTCGAGGTCCAAGGCTGAGCACGGCACCGGGCCGGCGCACACCTTCTGCGATGGAGTCGATCCAGGAGGGCAGGGTGGAGCGGGTCCAGTCGCCGGTGGTGATGCGGATGCCGTTGCCCCAGGGACTGGCCTGCAGATTCGCCTGCAGGGAGCGGATGCTGGCGAACTCCGGGTGGGCCCATTGGTCGAGAAGCTGGCGCATCACCCAGCGTTCGCGTCGGCTCATCGCGCCATCGGCTTGATCGCGCCGGTTCCAGTCAGCCACCGCCAGCAGGCCGCCGGGACGGAGGACGCGCAGCAGCTCATCGGCGTAGCGCTGCTTGTCGGGCATGTGGGGGCCGGCCTCAACGCTCCAGACGGCATCGAAACCGCGTCCGGGGGCGCCATCCGGCAGCTCCAGATCCAGAGCATCCATCACTGCGAAGCGGCAGTTGGGCAGGCTGGCGGGGGTGAGCTGACGGGCTCTCTCGATCTGTGCGGGGCTGATGCTGATGCCCAGCACGTCAAGGCCGTAGTCGCGGGCGAGGATGCGGGCACTGCCGCCGATGCCGCAGCCCACATCAAGAACCCTGGAGCCCGCGGGCAGGCGGTCGAGGCCGCTCCAGCGCACCAGTTCGTGCACGAACTCCTCCTTGGCGGCGCGGAAGTCGCGGCGGGTCGGTGGATCGCCGTAGTGACCGAGGTGCACGTGGTCACCCCAGAGGCGCTCGAGAAGGCGGTCCTGGGTCCAGCGGTCGTAGGCGTCGGCGACGCTTGCGCTGTCCTGATAGCGGCGATTGCGACGCAGCCACAGGGCGGAGGTGCCAAGGACCGTCAGCGAGATCAGCACGAGCAGGTAGAGCGGCCAGGTGACCGTCATTCGCCGTCCAGCTCCTCGGGGCCGGAGCTCCGTGCGTCACGGTCGGTGAAGGTGTCCTTCAGCACCGTCCGGGCTGCCAGCTGGCGCCGGGTCTGATCAAGCAGGTCGTATTCCTGACGCAGCCGCTCGCCGGTGTCGGTGATCTCGAGCAGTGCCTGCTGGTGGTCCGCCACCGGTCCACCGAGATGGGAGCCGATCCAGAAGGAGAGTTCCCGCGGCAGATCAGGAAGATCCGCAGGCAGGCTGGAAGGCTTGCCGATCAGCTTGCCGGTCAGCTCGACGACATCACGCAGGGCCCGGGAGACCTGATCGGTCAGGGCGGTCAGCTCATCGTGGTCGTCGCTGACCTCATCTTCGATCCAGCTCACCAGGCCCACCCGGAAGGGGGCATCACGCACGATGTTCAGTACGCGGAAGCGTTGCTGCCCGAGCGTCACGATGTTGCTGCGGTCGTCCTCCTGGTTCTGGCAGTGCAGAATCTCGGCGCAGCAGCCGACATCGGCCATTTTCTGCTGCTGTGGATCCCAGCGGACAACGCCGAAACGACGGTCTTCCGCCATCACGGTGCGCAGCATCATGCGGTACCGCGGCTCGAAGATGTGGAGGGGCAGCACTTCCTGGGGGAAGAGCACCACATCGGGCAGGGGAAACAGTGGCAGTTCCCTCACGGCGAGCTCGCTCACGCCACCAGGCTGTCGTGGGCGCCACGGCAGGAAGGGGTGGACAGGGGCTGACAAGGGCAGTGCGGGCGGCGGCAGTGCGGGCGGCGCAACGCGGATGAATCGTGGAAGACCGCGATCCTAGAAACGGGCCATGCCGCGTTGCTGGACGACAGTGCCCAGTGTCCCCGTCCGAAAGTTGGAACCGCGCCATCTGGCGGGGCGCGCGGAACGTTCCAGTGATCTGCGTTTGCAGGGGCGCATCCGACCGGGCGGCCTGATCACCGACCTGGCGACCGGCACGCGCCTGGGAGCGGATGGGCCTTGGCTGATGCTGTGGTGGCTCTCAGGCCTGATGAGGCTTCACCGCTGGCACGGGTTGAGCCGGATCGGGGAGGACGGCGCCGCTCGCTGCGGCAGCCTGCATCACCTGGGAATGGGCGTGAATGTGCCGCGGGGCTGCTGATCACGCGACTGATGCCAACGTGGACTCCAGACACAACAAAGCGGGAAAGACAGGGGCTGGCCTCTGTCTTTCCCGTGGCAAGGGTTCAATTCGTGAACGGCTCTGAACGCCTCAGAGCTTCACTTCGATGTCGACACCACTGGGCAGATCGAGCTTCATGAGAGCGTCGATTGTCTTGGAGCTCGGGCTGTAAATATCAATGATGCGGCGGTGGGTACGGGTCTCAAAGTGCTCGCGCGAATCCTTGTCGACGTGGGGCGAACGCAGCACGCAATAGATCTTGCGCTTGGTGGGCAGCGGGATCGGGCCGACGGCCGTGGCAGCGGTGTGGTCGGCGGTTTCGATGATTTTTTCGCAGGACAGATCAAGCATGCGGCGATCGAACGCCTTCAGGCGGATGCGGATCTTCTGCTGAGCAATGGTGGCAGACATGATAATCGCGGACTGTGGAAACGCGGACAAAAGTGGAGACAACCGGCCGGATCACGGCTGGGCCGGGCTGGATCGGATTGTCGAGGTGCGGTGAAGGGAAGGGAGGGGGACCCATGGCCCCCCTCCGCTCAAGATCACTCGACGATCTTGGAGACGACGCCGGCGCCGATGGTGCGGCCGCCTTCACGAATGGCGA
>Ga0214917_10002767_pt1 | contig 21014 bp, 23 predicted proteins | sample LL_1208_BB_MetaG_FD_177983 | JGI IMG/M metagenome (GOLD analysis project Ga0214917, IMG submission 177983) | Freshwater microbial communities from Lake Lanier, Atlanta, Georgia, United States - LL_1208_BB | ecosystem: Environmental > Aquatic > Freshwater > Lake | place: USA: Georgia | collected...
GTCGCAGCCTAAGCGGAAGCGGAGTGCGAGGAGGGGGTGGAGGGTCTAAGGGCGGGGGTGATTTGAGGAATGTCGGAGGGAACCGGGTTGTAGTGGTGGAGGAACTCCTCTTGGACGCGACGGGAGGTTGTTCCTGAGGGGATTGGTGCACGAGTGGAGAGCCCGTCGGGGCCAAGAAGGCGCGCTTTGCGGTTGTCGTTGAGATAGGCAGGAACAATCTCCTGAATAAATTGGCGACGTAGTTCTGGATCAAGAATGGGAAATACCACCTCGACTCGACGATGAAGGTTGCGAGGCATTAGGTCGGCGCTGCCCAAGTAGACAATGGGATCACCTCCGTTTGTGAAAATGTAGATGCGGCTGTGTTCGAGATAACGATCCACGATGCTGCGAACGTGAATATTTTCACTGAGGCCAGGAACGCCAGGTCGGAGGCAGCAGATTCCACGAATCAGAAGCTGAATCGGTACACCTTCTTGCGAGGAGGCGTACAGAGACTGAATGATCTCGGGATCCACGAGAGCGTTCGCTTTGATAAATATTCCAGAGGGTCGGCCCGCACGATGATTTGCAGATTCGCGATGGATATGTTCGAGGAGGCGGGGGGCAAAGTTGAATGGGGCGACGAGGAGTTCATCGAAGTGTGCAGTCTCTGACATTCCCGTGAGAACGTTGAAGAGAGAAGCAACTTCAGATGTCAGACTAGGACGAGCGGTGAGGAGGCTGAAATCGGTATAGAAGCGGGCGGTACGGGGGTGATAATTACCCGTTCCTAGGTGAAGGTAGGAGAGGAGGTGATTTTCCTCCCTGCGTACAATAAGGAGGACTTTGCAGTGTGTTTTGAGTCCCACGAGGCCATAGACGACGTGAATGCCTGCCTCCTCCATTTTCCGGGCCCACGAGATGTTGTTGGCTTCATCGAAGCGGGCTTTCAGTTCGACAAGGATCGTGACCTGTTTTTCGTTGTGGGCGGCTGCAATCAGGGCGTTGAGGACGGGGGAATCACCGCTCGTTCGGTAAAGGGTCATTTTGATGGCGAGGACTTGAGGGTCGGTCGCGGCCTGTTCTAGGAGGGATACGATTGGTTGGAAACTTTCGTAGGGGTGATGCAGAAGGATGTCGTTTTGACGAATGGCCTCGAAACTCCGAGAGGGCAGTTGGAGAGGGGGAGGGATGGATGGAGTTGATACGGGATCGTGAAGATGGGGCATACCGCGACCGGATTCAGTCAGAGCAAAGAGTTGGGTCAGATTCACGGGGCCTGGGACGCGATAGATATCTTCGGGGGTGAGATGGAGATGTCCGAGGAGATAGGTTTCAATTTCGACTGGGCAGTCGCGGGTCAGTTCAAGTCGGACCGCGGCTCCGCGATTTCTTTTTTGGAGTTCCTCTTCGATTGTAAGGAGGAGGTTATGGGCTTCTTCCTCGTCGATGTAGAGTTCGCTATTACGGGTGATACGGGTGGGCCAAGCGCCATGAATATTCATTCCTGGAAAGACTTCCCCCACGAAGTGTCGGACAAGTTCGGATAGAAGGATAAATTCACGGGGGTTAGCGCTTTCGCGGGCCAATGGGATGAGTCGGGGAATACCGCGTGGAATTTGAACGAAGGCGTGTCGGGAGGTTTCTTGGTGGCCGGGTTTGGAGTAGAGGATGACTAGGTTAACGGATTTATTGAGAAGTTGAGGAAAGGGGTGACTGGGGTCCACGGCGAGGGGAGTGAGAATGGGGAGAATGTCGCGTTGGAACAGTTCGCGTGCCCAAGCGGATTGGGTTTCGTTCAGTTCTTGAATGGGTCGAAGGTGGATTCCCTCTTGGGAAAGGGCGGGCAGGAGGGTTTGGTGGAGCAGTTGGTACTGGTCATCGACCATTCGGAGGACGCGTTTGCGGATCGCAGCGAGAACTTCGGCGGGTCGAAGCCCATCGGGCCCGTGAACATCGCTACGATTTTCTACCAGTTGCTTGAGGGCGGCGACGCGTATTTCAAAGAACTCATCGAGGTTGGAGCTTACGATAGTCAGGAATTTGAGTCGTTCGAGAAGGGGTTGGGTGGGGTCTTGGGCCTCTTCTAGGACGCGTTGGTTAAACTCAAGCCAGCTGAGTTCCCTGTTTAAGTAAGAGGTTGAATCGAGGGACATAAAGAAATCCTATCAGAAAAGTGTCCCCATAACTAGGCGGGGAAACATACCACCAGATATGAAAGGCTTGGTCGCAAGTGTCTGTAGAATAGATATATAGAATGAATTACCTGTAACGAATTGCAAGACCTGCAAAACCAATTTTTACACTGGCAAGAGGTGACCGCGAGAGAAGGAGACGATGGATTGGTCAGAGGATTCGTGCCACTGGACGGGAGGATAGGTTTTTGCTTTCAGGTTTTGACCTGCGAGCAAGCTGTGAAGCACCCCCACGCCGTCAAAATAGAAAGCGTTTTGGTTGGACCCCAGGTGCTCAAAAAACTCCGGCAAGGTTTTGCTCGAAGCAAAAGTCCAAAGTTTCTTTTCCCATTCCGCAACTTGAGCCCGAATCTTTTTGTCGGCAGCGAAAGGATGCTGAAATCGAGGGCCTACGTGGCATCCGTCGATACTTGCCACCACGGCTGTATCCGATTCTTGAGTTATCTTTGCCAAGCCCCGAGCAAAAGCTGTTTCAGCTGAGTTAGAGGATGGAGGAGTGCCTGCCTCAACAGCATTCTGAAAGCCACCGCATAGAATGGGCAGAATAGTGAAGGAGTGGCTTGGAAAAAAGAGATCGCGAAGAGCTTGCAGCCAGATGACAACAAACTCGATTGAGTGTTCTCCCTGGAATCCGCGGGTTTCCTGGTCGACAGGGAAAGGGCAGGAAGCCGTGAGGGACGAGAAAAGATCGCGATCAGGTAGGGTCTCCCCCAATTCCGAACGAAATCCAAATGGATGGCACGCAATTTCTGCAGGGCATTTGTGGCCGACTCCTAGGATCACTACGCGGGAAGGGAACCAACCAGCGTCGCGCCAAAGAGCGTAGGTTTGGGCGTATAGATCGAAGTTCACCCGAAAATCGATATGGGGAACGATCGGATAGCGAAGGTCGTGAGTAATCTTTTTGACAGGAGATACTTTTTCCAGAGCCTTCGAAAAGGTCTGTAGGATCTCCTTTGGATCGGCTGGGTAGCACGAACCTGCGCAACGCGCCTGAAGTTGTGAGGGAGCGGGGGTCAGGCCTTCGGAAGGAGGGCTTCGACAGCGGCCCAATCGACAAAGTTCATAAACTCGTCGATGTAACCACCACGATTGGTCAGGAAGTCGGCATAGTAGGCGTGTTCGTAAACGTCGAGACCGAGAATGGGAGTGACGCCCCAGACGGGGTAGCTGTTTTGAGCATCGCCGATGTAGTTGAAGAGTTTTTTCGTGCCGTTATCGTATCCGGTCCAGGCCCAGCCGCGGGCGGCAATCCCGGTGGCTTTCAGGTCTTTCTTATAGTTCTCGAAGGAGCCGAAGTCTTGATCGATATGTTTGAGAATCCGATCCGAGGGCTTTCCGTTTCCGCCCAGGATAGAGAAGTAGAGTTCATGGTTTTTGAGACCGCCGATTGCAAAGGTGAAGTCCACCTTGAGGGCGCGGACGGAGGAGTAGATCTGATTAGCTACGGCGGGGTTGGTGGGGTCGGGAGTGCCCATTTTTTCCAGTTCGGCGAGGATGCCGTTGCTCTTGTTGACGTAGCCGGTGTAGAGCTTGAGATGTTCCTCATGAGTTTTATCGGAAATTTTGCCTGTTTTTCCCTTCACTTTTGCGAGGAGGGATTCTTGTTGGTTCGGATAGGTATAAGACATGATGGGAGTATCCCGCAGAGCAGGGGTGGCGTCAAACCCAGCAGATGAAACAAGCTTACGATTTTTTGGGCATGATGATCCAAAGGATCAGGTAGAAAATGGCGCCGGAGAAGGCAGTGAAGACGGTTAGAACGCTGTACAGAATTCGAACGAGGGTAGGATCCCAACCCAGCCATTCGGCCAAGCCACCACAGACGCCCCCGATCATGCGGTTGTTCGATAAGGTCAAGGCCATGAGATTTCGTACTCCAGAGCTGGAGGGGTGTCGAGAGGAACTGTTTTGGCCGTGAGTTTGAGGTTTTTTTCGGCAGAGTAGTGAGATGAGTATGAATCCAGAGGTTCCGACCGAGTCTCTGCACTTTGAACCCTCGCAGATGGAGGAGGGTGGAGATCTGGATCTGCGCTGGTTTTGTTTGCGGGTTGCTCCCAAGCAGGAGCACGTGGCGATCGCCCATCTGCGTAAGGTGTATCAGGTGGAGGTATTTTGCCCGAGACTCCGATTTCAAAAGGCGACGAGGACGGGTCGGCGTTGGTATGTGGAAGCTCTTTTCCCGTCCTACCTTTTCGGAAAGTTCGACTACCTAACTCAGCATCGGGCGGTGCACTACTGTCCTGGAGTCAGTTCGATTGTCCATTTTGGGGGGAAGGTGATTCCCGTGCCTTCGCACGCGATTCAAGATCTGCTGGCTGCGGTACCTGAGGGGGCTGGGGAGACGATCACGATTCAGCCAGAGGTAAGTTTGGGGCAGGAGGTTCAAGTAGTGGAGGGGGCTTTTGCGGGGTTACGGGCAGTGGTGACGCGGATGATGCCGGCACGGCAACGCGTCGCAGTACTTCTGGAGTTTTTGGGTCGTATGTCGGAAACGGAGGTGCCGATCGGAAGCGTGTTGTCGGCGGCGCGACATCCGATGGAGGGGGTGCCTAAAGGTGCACGGAGGTAGAGGTGCAGGGCGGAAGCGATCTTGGCTACGGACGGTTTTTGCGGGAGATTAGAGGTAGGCATGAATCGTAAAGGCATTCTTTTGGCAGGGGGGTCTGGAACCCGCCTTTGGCCGTTAACGAGGGCTGTTTCAAAACAGCTTCTCCCTCTTTACGACAAGCCGATGGTGTACTATCCGCTTTCCGTTTTGATGTTGGCTGGGATACGCGAGATTTTGCTGATTTCCACTCCTCAAGATTTACCTCTTTTCAAGCTTCTCTTGGGGGATGGGCAGAGCTTGGGATTGAAGTTGAGTTATGCGGAGCAGCCGAAACCGGAGGGGTTGGCGCAGGCGTATCACATCGGGGCAAAATTTGTGGGAACCGATCCATCCTGTCTGATTCTAGGGGATAACTTCTTTTACGGAGCGGAGCTGGGGAAACTATTGGCATCCGCCCAGGAAAGGGAAAAAGGGGCGACAATCTTTGCGTATCAGGTGGCGGATCCTTCGTCGTACGGAGTGCTGACGTTTGATGAAAAAAACCGGATCACCTCGATTGAGGAAAAGCCTGCGAAACCGAAGTCGCACTGGGGAAATTGCGGTCTCTATTTTTATGACGGGCGGGCGGTAGAGTTTGCGCGCGGGCTCAAGCCATCCGCTCGGGGAGAGTTGGAGATCACCGATCTGAGTCGGTGCTATATGGAGGACAATTCGCTGCATGGGGAAAAGTTTGGACGGGGATCGGCTTGGCTCGACACGGGGACGACGGATGGGTTGTTGCAGGCGGCGCAGTTTGTTCAGACGATCCAGGCTCGGACGGGAATGTTGATCGGCTCTCCGGAGGAGGTCGCGTTTCGGAAGGGCTGGATCGGGGCGAAAGAGTTGAAGGGCTTGGCGAATGCGATTGGTAAAAATGCCTATGCAGAGTCGTTGAGGCAGATTGCGGCGGAATAGGAACAAGGCGGGAGGCGATGCCGATTTACGAGTTTTACAGTCCGGACAGTCATCGGATTTACAGTTTTTTGGCGCGGAGGTTGTTGAAAGAGGGAGAAGTGCCCCTATGTCCAGATGAGCCGAAGAATCGGATGGAAAAGATGGTTTCGGCTTTCGCTTTTACGGGGAGAGCAAAAGAGGTGGTGAAGAAAGAGGGGGAAAGCGAGGCGGGAATGGATCCACGGATGGAGCAGGAAATGATGAAAATGGCGGATGAGTTTTCCAAGATGGACGAAAAAAATCCGGATCCACGCGTGATGGGGACGATGATGAGAAGAATGATGGAAGCGAGCGGGCAGAAGTTGCCGGCAGAGATCGGGGAGATGTTGCAGCGGTTGGAAAAGGGAGAGAATCCGGACAAGTTGGAGGAGGAGTATGGGGACGTGATGGAAAAGATGGACGGGATGGAGGGTGCAGTGGGGCAGAAGAAAGAGGATTGGAAGATAAGGTTGCGGAGGAGGATGCCGCCTCGCAGGGATCCGAAGTTGTACGAATGGGAGGAGTATTTTCCGGGGAACAAGAAGCGGGCGATGGGAATTCGGCAAAAGGCTTGAGTTACGCAGAGGAAAGAGGAGAAAAGATGCGGATGGCAACCAAGGGACAAGAGGGGAAGGGGCTGTGGGTGAGTGTGGATCGGGTGGAGTATGTGGTGGGAGCTTCGGGGCCGCCGGATCGGCCGCATCAGTTTGTTTATTTTGTGACGATTCATAATGATAGTCCGCGGGCGGTGACGATCGTGGGGCGAAAGTGGGTGGTGACGAATGCCCAAGGGCACCGCTTGGTGATTGAGGGGGACGGGGTGGTGGGGCAATTTCCGCGTTTGGCTCCTGGGGAGCAGTTTCACTACAACAGTTATCATCTGGTCGATTCGGACAGTGAGGCGGAGGGGGCATACATGGGAAAAGATGAGCAGGGGAATGGTCTGATCGTGCGTATTCCTGCATTTCGGTTAGACCTACCGATAGCATGAGAGTGGCGATTATCGGCGCGGGGCGAATGGGGGGCACGATTGTGCAGATGTTGAAAAAAGATTCTGGATCGGGTTGGAGCTTGGAAGTGTGTGAGCCGAATCAAAAAGGGAGGGATGTGTTGGCGAAGGAGGTGGGTTCGGGTGTGAAGTTTGTGGATCGGGTGGAGGCGTTGGGGGAAGCGGAGGTGGTTTTATTGGCGGTGAAGCCGGCGATGTTGAGGGACGTTGCTGGATGGTTGCAGAGCAGAAAAAGTTCGTACCTTTTGATTTCGATTTTGGCTGGGGTGACGACAGAGACGTTGGCGAAAGAGTCGGGGGAAAAGGCAAGGGTGGTTCGGGCGATGCCGAATCAGGCGTTGCGGGTGGGGCAAGGGGTGACGGCGCTTTGTGCGGGGTCGGGGGCGAAGAAAGAAGATTTGGTTGTGGCACAGAAAATCTTTGCGTTGGGAGGGACGGTGTTGGAGATCGGGGAAGAGCAGATGGACGTGGTGACAGCGTTGAGCGGATCGGGACCTGCGTTCATGGCGAAGTGGGCGGGAGAGTTGGGTGTGGCGGCAGAGAGGTTGGGACTGGGGAAGCAGGTTGCGGAGGAGTTGGCAGCGAGAACGATGTTGGGGACGGGTGCGCTTTTGGTGCGGGAGGGGATTCGGCCTACTGAGCTGTGTGCAGCGGTGGCGAGTCCCGGGGGAACGACCGAGGCAGGCTTGAAGGTGATGCAGGTAGGGGGGATCGAGGCTTTGGCAGAAAAGGCGATGAGTGCTGCCGTGAATAGGGCAAAGGAGCTGGCGAAGTGCGGGTAGAAAGGCTGTAGCACAGGGGCAACATCCCGGCGGCAGTTCAAGCTTTCGGGCCACAAGAAAAACGGATACTATTTTAAGTCATTCGGGCCGTAGCCCCGATCAGAATCGGGGCAAGCACAGCTATTGTAGCTGCGATCTTCAGACTTTTCTGGAAGGGTCCCGGGTTCATTGCGCGGGTGCGTAAGCACCCAACTAAAACAACCCGGAGGGGATCCCGCAAAGCGCAGGGGCGGGTTTGTGGGGCGCAACATCCCGGCGGCAGTTCAAGCTTTCGGGCCACAAGAAAAACGGATACTATTTTAAGTCATTCGGGCCGTAGCACAGCTTGGTAGTGCGCTTGTTTCGGGTACAAGAGGTCCCGGGTTCAAATCCCGGCGGCCCGATGTGAATTTCGGTAATTTAACCGGTTCCATCGGACATAGTTCCTGAATGCAACGAAATTCACGAGGGCGCCAATTCCCTACGAATCCGCGGAGCGGGTAATGAGATTGCGCAGGGGTGGTGTAGGGGGCGAAATCCCGGCGGCCCGATGAATTAAAAGGCATTCTTACCTCTTCAGACTGACCTCATTAATCGGATTGGTGGGGAACTCGGAATATTCAGTTCACTACAAATCAGCGATGGGAAGTCAGCTTATTAAGCCGGCATTTCTGAAGGGTTAAGAGGGGCTGTAAAGTGTTGGAGAGGATGGTGTTAAGGTGATGATTGGGTGAGGTGTAGAGATTGGAAAACGCTACGAAAAAGCGAAGTGCAGAGTGGGCATTGCGAAATTAGAGGTTGTTCATTTAGATAAATAAGTTTAGCTGAATATATGGAAATATTTAATAAAGAACTTTTGAGTTGGCCGTCATTCAAACACCTTGCGACTTTTTCCTTATTTCATAGCGTCGCATTCTTGTACGTCTTAAATAAGATAAAGGTTTGCAGGGCAAACCTTCTAAACTTTATTTTGGTTTATATTGCAACTGCTCTGGCATTTAACCTTGCGTACTCCTGCACTGTTTTTAAGGGAACCTCATATTATATTGAGGCTCCGGTCTTTGTCCTTTTTGTAATCGTTGTCTTCATATTCGATAGAGAGAACGTGGTTTTTAAAAGAAGCCTATTTAATTTCTTTCTTCTATTGGCAGGCTTTTGCTTTACGTGGCGTGCAGGTATTCAGCTCATTTGTCTTGTGAAAGAGGCATTAGTTCTATCTCGCGACTGGTCGTTCGAAGGTGAGCACAACTTTTCATTAGAAACAATTGGAACAATCTTTTACATTATTTTATGTGTTATCTGCTTCAATGCGACAGTTAATAAAAGAAGTCTTTCACCAGGATCGTAAAAAAACATCTTATTCTGACATTTTAAACTCTGTCATAAAAAAACATATACGTTGGCGATGATGCGTCGTCGTCGGTCATAATCCCTCATTCCGCTACCAATCCCCAACGAAACCCGTAGTGCCCCCGACAGGGTACGGGGCAGGCCCCGACGTTGGCCCCGACTCTGGTCGGGGCAGGTCGACAAATTTCGTGTCACAGAAATGTTGCCTAACCGATTTGGCTTTTGGATTTATGTCTCTAGAAAGAACGGATGAAACGTTCCTTCGTCATTTTTGGGTTTCTGCTTCTTTGTGGTCTGGGACAGGCGGGAGAAGTCCCCAAGACCTTGCATCTCACATGGGAAGGGGACCCGTGTACGACGATGACCGCCCAGTGGTTGAGAGGGCCCGGACAAGGGGATCGACCCGAAAAGGGCAAAGGAGAACGAGTACGCTGGAAAAAGGCAGGAGATAGGTCTTGGCAGGTGTTGACGAGCAGAAGTACTGATTTCCCTGATCCCAAAAAAATGGGAATACCGAGGTGGTGTTGTAGGAGCGCCGATTTTCCTGATCCCAAAAAAAACGAAATATCGAGGTGGAGCTTATTAAGAGTCCGTTGGGTGGGGTTGGAAGCTGGAAAAGAGTATTTATTTCGGGTGGAAGATTCGCCTGAGCAGAAGTTTGCAACGGCGCCTCATCGAATTGAATCCGTGGTAAAGTTTGCGGAAGGGGGTGACGTCGATGTTCTCGAGGCTTCCTCCAATATGATTCGGGTTGCAGCACGGCAGGATCCTCTTTTTATAAGTGTTGGTGGAGATTTGGCATATGGGGATGGCCAGAATGTAGTCCGCGAAATCGAATTTTGGGAGCAGTGGAATCTGGCGGCCCGTGCTCCGAATGGGAGAGTAATTCCTTTTGTGGCCGGGATCGGAAATCACGAGGTAAAGGGTGGGTATGTGCAGAAAGGAGCAACCTTTATGCAGATGCGGAAAAGGGCTCCCTTTTTCTATGCTTTGTTCGGGGGGTTGTATCGCAAAGCGGAGCCGGTGGCGTTGGATTTCGGGGATTATCTCTCGATGCTGTTGATGGACTCGGGGCATATCCTCCCCGTTTCCAATCAGACCGAGTGGTTGAAGAAAAATCTGGAGAAACGGAAATCTGTTCCGTGGGTGTTTGCCTCTTGGCATGTGCCGGCATTTCCATCCTTCCGAACCTGGAAGCACCAGAAGGAGATCGTGGAGGTGCGGGAGAAGTGGGTTCCCGTTTTGGAAGGGTCGACTGTCACGGCGGTTTTTAATCATCACGACCATAATCTTCAAAGGGTGGAGTCGGAGGGGAAGGGGGGCAGAAAGATTCCTTTTTTTGGAAATGGAGCTTTGGGGGTGGACCCACGACCCCAGCAGTGTCCAGAGTCGCAAAAGCTTTCTAAGGCTTTTGCCCAGTCCGACTATGTGAATGTGGTTCAGCTCCGAGCGGATGGGGCGACGATACGCTCCTTGGGGCCTCAAGGGCAGGAATTGGATCGGGTTGAGTTTCCAAAGAGTGCGGACTGATTTTCCATTCTCCGCATCGACACTTTCGGTGGTTTCTGGTCTGCTGGGTAAATGATGATACCCGACAGCTGGTTGGAGCCCTATCGGGATCTGCGTTGGCAGGGGGCTTTAGAGGTACTGATTTTGACAGCTGTTTTTTACTACGGTTACAAACTGTTGAGACGAACCCAAGGGGCCAAGGTGTTGAGCGGATTTCTTCTCGTATTCTTTGTCGCTTTGGTGGCATCGCGTTTTTTGGAATTAAGAGTGTTGAGCTTTTTACTTCAGGCCTTTGTTTCGGTTTTGGTGCTGGCTTTTCTGATTCTGTTTCAGCCTGAGATTCGTCGGGCACTAGCAGAAATTGGGAAGGCGGGCGGATTTTCGATTCATGGAGAGCGGCAGTCGTTTGTGATTGAGGAGGTGATCAAAGCCATTGAGGCGTTGCGAGAGAGGAAGTATGGGGCACTGATTGTTTTTGAGCAGGCGGATTTGGCGCAGGGGTTGATTGATTCAGGGGTGCCTGTGCGTGGGCAGGTATCCGAGGAGTTGTTGGCGACGATCTTTTTTAATCAGACCCCTTTGCATGATGGGGCGGTTGTTTTGCGTGGAGATCAGATTGTGGCTGCGGGTTGTATCTTACCCGTGAGTCAGCAAGGAATGAGCCGGATCCTAGGGCTGCGGCACCGAGCGGCGCTGGGGTTGAGCGAGGAGAGTGATGCGGTGGTGCTGGTACTATCGGAGGAGACGGGGGAGTTAACCCTGTGTCAGCAGGGCAAGATGGATAGGCCGCTGGAGGTGGATCAGTTGCGTCAAAAGTTGACAGAGATTTTGGTGGGTGGGGAAGGGGTTTCGTGGGCAGAAGGTTTGGTGAGGGGTTTTGTGAGACCTACAGTCGGACCGAAGGCGTTGGGGAGGCGACTGCTTCGGATCGGGATCTGTTTGGGGTTGGCACTGGCGGTGTGGGGCATCATGGGGGTGGTGGTGGCGGGGATGCGGGCGGGAGGGAGATAAGTGGAGAGGAGGTGGTTTGGAACGGATGGAGTGAGGGGGCGGGTGGGGACGGAGCCGATGACGGTGAATTTTGTTTGGGCGTTGGGAAGGGCGGCAGGAAGTTTTTTTGCCAAGAAGAGTCCTAGGGGTCGGGTTATTGTGTCTCGGGATACAAGGGAGTCGGGACCGCGGCTCGAGGCTGCTTTATGTGCGGGATTGAGAAAGGCCGGGTTGGAGGTTGAATCGGTGGGTGTTTTGCCCAGCGGGGCGTTGGCGATGTTGGTGCAGGAAAAGGGGGCATGTGCGGGAGCAATTCTGAGTGCATCACATAACCCAGCGAGTGACAACGGGGTGAAGTTTTGTGGATCGGACGGAGCGAAGTTAACGGAAGATTCGGAGGCGGAGATTGAAAGAGGATTAGACCGAACGAAGCCTGCGCCTGACGTCAAGGTTGCGGGCACTCCAGACTTTACATGCACGAAAGAGGCTTTCGATCTGTATCAGGGGCGTTTGCGGAAGATCTTTGGGAGTGGACCCTTTTTAAAAGGGATTCGAATCGTGGTGGATGCGGGGCATGGGGCGGCTTGGTATACCACTCCAAAGATTTTAAGGGAGATGGGGGCAGAGGTGGAGGTGATGTCGGCTCAACCTGATGGAAAAAATATCAATGAGAATTGCGGATCGGAGCATCCAGAAAAGTTGATCGAGGCGGTTAAGCGGAGAAAGGGATGGGTTGGGTTGGCCCACGATGGGGATGCGGATCGGATGGTTTTGATTGATGAGGAGGGGGAGAGAGTGGATGGGGATGAGGTGATTGCGATGGCGGCGTTGGATGCGATGGAACGTGGGGCGCTGAAAGGGAAGACGGTGGTGGTGACACAGATGAGCAATTTAGGGTTGGATGAGGCGGTGAAGGCGCGGGGGGGGAGTGTGGTGCGGACAGCGGTGGGGGATCGGCATGTGGCGGAGGCGATGCGAAAGGGTGGTTTTGTAGTTGGGGGGGAGCAGTCGGGGCATCTGCTGTTTCACGATGCGGCACCAACGGGGGACGGGTTACTTTCTGCACTAAAAATCTTTTCATCGATGATGAGGAAGAAAGCGGGTTTGGCGGAGTTACGAAAAGGAATGAAACGGTATCCGCAGAAGCTGTTGAACTTGAGGGTAAGGCATAAGCCGGCTTGGGAGACGGTGGCGCCATTGGCGCAGGCGGTGAGGGAGATGGAGCAGGTATTAGGAAAAAGGGGGCGGATTTTGCTTCGGTATTCGGGCACGGAGAACTTGGTGCGACTGCTTGTCGAAGCGGACAAAATGGATACGATAGATCGCGTTGTGGAAAGGCTGATGCCGATCCTAAAGGAAAATCTGGGGGAGAAATGACGATGAGCACAAATGCATTAGAGCAGTTGAAGAAGCTGACCACGGTGGTGGCAGACACAGGGGATTTTGCGTCGATGAAGGAGTATGCCCCTCAGGATGCGACGACGAATCCGACTTTGATTGAGAAGGCGACGGAGATGCCTGCATATCAGGCCTTGCTGGAGAAAGCTGTGGCTGACGGCAAGGGCGGATCGGGTTCAAAGGAGGAGCGGGCCAAAGCGATCATCGATCGGCTCTTAATACTCTTTGGGTGTGAGATTTTGAAAATCGTACCAGGGCGGGTTTCGACGGAAGTGGATGCGAGGCTTTCCTTTGATGTGGACGCAACGGTTGCGAAAGCACGCCACCTGATCGGTATGTACAAGGCGGCAGGAATCGATCGTGAGAGAATTTTGATCAAGATTGCGGCCACGTGGGAGGGGACACAGGCGGCGAAGATCGTCCAGAAGGAGGGAATCCAGTGTAATTTAACTTTGATGTTTTCGCTTCCGCAAGCGGTGGCATGTGCAGAAGCGGGGGCACGATTGATTTCTCCTTTTGTGGGGCGAATTTACGACTGGTTTAAGAAGAGTACGGGTAAGGAGTATGTTGGGGCCGAGGATCCCGGGGTGAAGTCGGTCAAACAGATCTACGCATACTACAAAAAATTCGGATATCCGACTCAAGTCATGGGTGCAAGTTTCAGGAATATGGGTCAGATCCTGGAGTTAGCGGGATGTGATCTCCTGACGATTAGCCCGAATCTATTGGGTGAGTTGAAAGCGTCCACGGTGGCTGTGCCCAAAAAACTGGATGCGGAAACAGCCAAAAAAGATCCCATTTCCAAGCTCCCGCTGGATGAGAAGAGCTTCCGCTTCCTTTTGAATGAGGATGCGATGGCGACGGAGAAGTTGGCGGAGGGAATTCGGCTGTTCTCTGCAGATATCGTGAAGCTGGAGAAAAAAATCCTCGCTAAGATTTAGTTTAGCGAAATCTCGGGAGTGACTGTATCGGTCAGCGGGAGAGGATTTGGCGGAGGACGTAGGGGAGAATTCCGCCGTGCAGGTAGTACTCCACTTCTACAGGGGTATCGAGGCGGGAGAGAATCTCTGTTTTTTCGGTCGAACCGTTCTCGCGCTGGATCCGTAAGGTAAGTTTCTCCTGAGGTTTGGGGGGTTGGCTCAGCCCCTCGATCGAAAAAGTTTCTGTTCCATTGAGTTTTAGGGTCTGGGCATTGAATCCTTCTGGGAAAGTACAGGGGAGGACTCCCATTCCGACCAAGTTGGAGCGGTGAATTCGTTCGAAGCTTTCGGCCACAACGGCGCGAACGCCGAGGAGTCGGGTGCCTTTGGCCGCCCAGTCGCGAGAACTACCGGTTCCATACTCTTTGCCTGCCAGAATCACCAATGGGATATTTGATTTCCGATAATTTACGGCTGCATCAAAAATGGATAGTTGAGGCTTTTTGGGGTCGAGGAGATTGAGGGTCATTCCGCCTTCGACACCTAGAAGCATGAGGTTTTTGATGCGCACATTGGCAAATGTCCCGCGTGTCATCACACGGTCGTTTCCGCGACGGGCCCCGTAGCTGTTGAAGTCCTCTGCAGGGACTCCCTGCTCGATGAGGTAGGCGCCTGCAGGAGAGGTCTTTTTGATATTTCCTGCCGGGGAAATGTGGTCGGTGGTGACGGAGTCCCCAAAAATTCCAAGGCAACGTGCCGATTGGATGCCCGACAATGGGGAAGGCTGGAGGGAGAAGTTTTCAAAGAAGGGAGGCTCTTGGATGTAGGTGCTCTTGCGGTCCCACGCGTAGGTAAGGCCAGGCTTGCTTGGAATTTCGTTCCACGTGGGGTTCTGCTGTGAAAAATCTCGGTAGAGCCTTCGGAAAACTTCAGGTTGAAGTGCGGATTTCATTGCTTGGCCAATCTCTTCTCGCGTGGGCCAAAGATCGCGTAGGTAAACGGCTTTTCCATCTTTGCCCAGTCCCAGCGAATCTTTGGCCAGATCGAGGTCAACCCTTCCCGCTAGGGCAAAAGCGACGACGAGGGGCGGGGACATCAGGAAGTTAGCTTTTACCGATGAGTGTACTCGTGCCTCGAAATTGCGGTTCCCTGAAAGAACGCTGGCCGCGATCAGATCGTGATCCACAACTGCCTTTTCAACAGCGGTGGGAAGGGGGCCTGAGTTTCCGATACAGGTGGTACAACCGTAGCCCACCAGGTTGAAACCGAGCTTATCGAGGTAAGGTTGTAGTCCCGTGGCATTCAAGTAGTCGGACACGACACGAGAGCCAGGAGCTAGAGAGGCTTTGATGGTGGGATCGACAGTGAGACCTCGTTCAACCGCCTTTTTGGCGAGAAGACCTGCGGCGAGCATGACCGAGGGGTTGGAGGTGTTGGTGCATGAGGTGATGGCGGCGATCACCACCGATCCGTTTCGGAGTGTAGAGGACTTCTGGTTGGGGGTTTTGGATTCGGAGCTTTTGGGTAAAGGATCTGGGGTGGGGCGGTCCGAGATCATCTCCTGCTCATCTACGGACATCGCGACCGTTGTGGTTTGGGCGAGTTGATTGGAGTTTTTCCCGTAACCGCCCTCGGCGAGTGGTTTCGAGAGGAGAGAGTCGAACGTGGCTTTAAGGGATGGAAGTTCGATGCGGTCTTGGGGACGTTTTGGTCCAGCCACGCTGGGGCGGATGGTCGCCAGGTCGAGTTCGACAACGGAGGAGAAGGTGAGGGAGTCCTTCTGGGTCGCGATTCCGAATAGATTTTGGGCGCGGTAGTAGTCCTCGACGAGTTGTACGAGTTCGGCAGGGCGTCCAGTTCCGCGAAGGTAGGCGAGAGTTTCTTCATCGACGGGGAAATACCCCATCGTGGCTCCGTATTCTGGGGCCATGTTGGCGATGGTCGCGCGATCGGGGAGAGTCAATTTTGCGGCCCCTGGACCATAGAATTCGACAAATTTACCGACGACTTTGTGTTGCCGAAGGATCTGGGTGACGGTGAGAGCCAGATCGGTGGCGGTTGTGCCGGGAGGAAGTTCCCCCGTGAGATAGAATCCAACGACTTCAGGGGTCAGGAAGGTGAGAGGCTGACCAAGCATGCCAGCCTCGGCCTCAATTCCACCGACGCCCCAACCAACGATTCCAAGACCGTTAATCATCGTGGTGTGAGAGTCCGTCCCCACGAGGGAGTCTGGGTAGGCGATGACGGAGCCATCCGCTTGTTTTTTTGTAAAGACGCCACGGGCGAGGTATTCGAGGTTAACCTGATGAACGATTCCGATACCGGGGGGAACAACGCCGAATGTCTCGAAGGCCTGTTGTCCCCATTTGAGGAATTCGTAACGTTCCCGGTTGCGCTTGAATTCGTACTGCATGTTAAGCATGAACGCCTGTTTCGTGCCGTTGACGTCGACTTGGACGGAGTGGTCGACGACGAGATCGACGGGAACAAGAGGTTCGATGAGTTTGGGATCTTTTTTAAGGCGAGCCACGGCATCCCGCATGGCGGCGAGATCCACGAGGAGGGGGACGCCCGTAAAGTCTTGAAGGACGATACGAGCCACGGTGAATGGGATCTCTTCTGTGCCTGGTTTCTTGGCGTTCCAGCGGGCCAGGTTCTCAACGTCCTTAGGGCGGGCGGTAAAGCCGTCGCAATGGCGTAGAACCGACTCGAGAACGATCCGTAGTGAGATGGGGAGTTGGGAGAGGTTGAGTTTCAGCTCTTGGCCGAGTTTCGGCAAGCTGTGGAACTGGTAGGATTTTCCCGATGAGGAGAAGGTGTGATGGGTGGCATTACGGAGGTCAGGCATGGAAGGTGTGATCTTAGGATAAAAGCGTTTTTGGATAAAGTCGGAAGAGGGGGGAGGGGATAAAAATCTGGGGGTGCGGGATGGGGCTGAAAATGGCAGGATATTGGGATGGCTCTATTGGTACAAAAGTATGGTGGGACGTCGGTCGCCAATCTGGAAAGAATCCAGAGGGTGGCGGATCGTGTGGCTGAGTCACGTCGTCAAGGGAACCGCTTGGTGGTGGTGGTTTCGGCGATGAGCGGAGTGACGGATGGGTTGTTGCGGATGGCCCGGGATTTGCACAAAGAACCTAGCGAACGGGAGATGGATCTATTGCTAGCGACAGGGGAGCAGACGACGACGGCGTTACTCGCGATTGCGCTTCAAGGGCGTGGGGTCGAGGCGGTGGCGATGACGGGAGCGCAGGCAGGAATTGTTACGGATGGGACGCATACGAAAGCGAGGATTGCGAATGTGACCCCGCAGGCGGTTCAGGCTCATCTGAAGGCTGGGCGTGTTGTGATCGTGGCTGGCTTTCAGGGGCAGACGATGCAGGGGCAAATTACGACGTTGGGGCGCGGGGGATCGGATCTGACGGCGATTGCGTTAGCTGCGGTACTCAAGGCCAAGAGGTGTGAGATTTATACGGATGTGGATGGGGTTTACACGGCGGATCCAAGGACCGAACCGAATGCGCGCAAGATTCAGGAAATTTCGTATGATGAGATGTTGGAGCTAGCCAGTACGGGGGCAAAGGTGATGCAGGCGCGATCGGTGGAGTTTGCGAAGAAGTTCGGGGTGGTCTTTGAAGTAAGATCGAGTTTCAATGGGTCGAGAGGAACCCTAGTGAAAGAAGAAGCCAGATCGATGGAGCGTGTGGTCGTGCGGGGCGTAAGCTTGGAGAAGAGCCAAGCCAAAGTGACGTTGGTGGGTGTGGCAGATCGACCCGGGGTAGCGGCCAAGCTTTTTACCGGAATCGCAAAGGCGGGAATCAATTTGGATATGATCGTTCAAAACGTCTCTCTGCCCACGGGTGGAAAAAAGAGTAAGCCACAAACGGATATCACCTTTACGGTGCCACGGGAGGAGTTAGCCAAAACCCGCAAGTTTTTGGAGCCGTTCCGCCGCGAGGGTGGAGCCCGTCAGATTGTATTCCGGGAGGGGGTGGCCAAGCTCTCAGTAGTCGGAATCGGGATGCGAAGTCATAGCGGTGTGGCGGCACAGTTGTTTCGCGCATTGGCGAAAGCGGGGGTTAACATCCAGATGATCAGCACGAGTGAAATTAAGATCACGGTGGTCGTGGATGAGGTGCTGGGGGCTCGAGCGGTGCGTGCGGCTCACCGAGAGTTTCGGCTAGGGAGTAAGGGATGAGCGGGGATCGAATTGATCCGCGACCTTTTTGGATTCGGTGGCAGAGCTACGATTGGGCCTTCTTTTTACTTCAAATTTTTCTGGGGCTACGTTTTTTGACCGCAGGGGTCGGAAAGTTTTATGGCCCCCAGGGATTAAGTTTTCAGCACTTCTACAGTCACGTCATGCCTGCGTTGAGCCAGCCCTTTTTAGAAAAAAGCATTCTGCCTGCGTGGTCGGTTCAGCTGTATGTGGGGGGCTTGCCTTATATTGAAATCCTACTAGGAGCGGGAATTCTAGTGGCGGGGAAAAATCGTGGCCCGCTGGTTTTGGCGGGAATCCTTTATGTATCGTTAGCATTTGGGCAGATGTTGATTGGCGGGCATACGACGGTGGCTGACATAGGGATACATTTGGGTTTGGTGGTGGCGGCACTCCTGTTGGCAGGGGATGGGAAGCGAATCTCTCGTTAAAAGCTGGTAGCGGATGACACCCCTAGGACTCGAAGCTAGGATCAACCCCGACAGGAGTCGGGGCTGCTCTCCCGCTTGATAGCAGTGAGGACTTTGGATGAATTTTTCCAAGATTTATATGTTCGTTCAAGGTTTCGGGCTTCGGTAGGCAGGATGTTTCTTGGAAGGCAAGGACACCCAAAAACTTCCCTAATTTTGCCGTAGAACGAACGAGCCCTTGGCTGTGTTGGATAATTCGGCGATCCAGATCGTTGGTTGACCCTAAATAGGTTCTGCCTGAATCGAATTTAAGGAGATAAACACCACATTTCATAGATTCTCAAATACTACAAATTGGTTGGCATTGCCCCGGCTAGGACTCGAACCTAGGACCAACCCCGACAGGAGTCGGGGCTGCTCTCCCGCTTGATAGCAGTGAGGACTTTGGATGAATTTTTCCAAGATTTATATGTTCGTTCAAGGTTTCGGGCTTCGGTTAGGCAGGATGTTTCTTGGAAGGCAAGGACACCCAAAAACTTCCCTAATTTTGCCGTAGAACGAACGAGCCCTTGGCTGTGTTGGATAATTCGGCGATCCAGATCGTTGGTTGACCCTAAATAGGTTCTGCCTGAATCGAATTTAAGGAGATAAACACCACATTTCATAGATTCTCAAATACTACAAATTGGTTGGCATTGCCCCGGCTAGGACTCGAACCTAGGACCAAGTGATTAAGAGTCACCTGCTCTACCAACTGAGCTACCGAGGCGTAAGGGGTAAGAATATCGGAAAAGAGGCTGTCCTGCAACGCCTTCAGAAACGATGAGTTCGCGATTGAGGAGTTTGTGCGTGCAGGCATTCTCAGGTCGTGAAAGGGAACAGCTCGATTCAAGACAGGATGTTTTTCTATGAGTTTTTGGGATGATTTTCGTAAATTTGCGATTCGAGGGAATGCACTGGATTTGGCTGTGGGTGTGGTTGTGGGAGGTGCCTTCGGTAAAATCATCACCTCCTTGGTCAACGATATTGTTTTGCCACCGATTGGTTTGCTGATGGGAAAAGTTGATTTTTCCAACTTGTTTCTGGTTCTTGGAACGGGATCGTATTCGACACTGGCGGAAGCCAAAAAAGCGGGTGCTCCTGTTCTTTGTTATGGTGCGTTTTTAAGTTCGGTTTTGGATTTTCTGATTGTGGCTTTTTGTATTTTCCTCGCTGTGCGTTGGCTGGAGCGGTTTCGATTGCTCCCTTCGCTCATGATGGGAGATGTTCCGATGACTCGTTCTGAAAAGCTGTTGGAGGAGATTCGAGATGAGCTCCGAGACAAGAGGGGTGAAGGGTAGGTTTATGGAAAACCAAGAGCGATCCCAACAATCGGGGCTGCAGATCTCAGGGAATATTGGTTTGGATCAGGACGGAGTGATTCGGGCCACGGTCAAAGGAGATATTCGCTCCGTCAGTAAGCTTGTGATTGCGAAGGAGTCGCTTGTATCCGGAGTGGTTCGGGCCAGGGATGTTCGTTTGGAGGGGCGAGTGGATGGTGGGATAGAAGGTTCTGGGCAGGTGTGGTTGATTTCAGGGTCGATTTTGCGAACGCGTTGTGTGGCCAAAGCATTGAGGATTGATCCAGGCGCTGATTTCACTGGTGAGCTTCGGGTGGGGGAGTAGCTCGCGACTATGGCAGTACCCAAGATCGAAGTTCAGTGTCCCGAGTGTGGGCATGCGCAGATGGAGTCGGAGAACTTTATCTCCACGGTATGCAGGAGCTGTAGCTTTTACTTCAAATCGTCCCTAGCCCAGCAGTCCAAAAAGAGAAAAGTGAATCGTGTTTCGATTCATAAGAGAGAACTAACCTGTGCAGACTGTGGAGCGGTGCAGATGGTGGCAGAGGAGGCGCAGTCATCCAGCTGTTTGGAGTGTGGGCGGCATTTGGAGTTGGGGCATCGATTGATTGAGGGGGAACATCTTGGAAACCTAAGTTTAGAGGGTGAATTGCAGATCGGGCCAAAAGGCAATTTTGGTGGTTCAAAAGCAAGAGCTGCACGGATTGTCTTGCAAGGGAGGGCGACTGGATTTCTGGAGGCTGCGGAGTGGTTGAGGGTGGAGGGACAGGCAAAGATTCGATCCGGTGCAAAAGGTAACCAGCTTTTGATTCCGGAGGGGGCAAGTATGGAAGCAGGGGATCTTTTAAGTTTTGAAAGAGGAGAAGTGGACGGGGAGTTGAGGTGTGAAACTATCTCGATTGCAGGGATGCTCCGTGTGGGGCCGCGGGGTAGAGTGGTCGCAGAGAAAGTCGTTTTTGGGGAGTTGACCGTTGAAGTTGGAGGCAGACTCTTCGGTTATGGAGAGGTCAAACTAAAGCCTGTTGAGGCTCGGAAAGAGCCCCCCATGGAGGAGGAGATTAGCGAGACTTCGCTGCAGAAGTAGCAGCTAGGCGACGGAAGACAGGGGCGAACTCGGGAGCAGAGGCTTTTCCTTCGATTGGATCAGAGCGACCACGGAAGGTTGCAGATTCAGCGACAATAAACTTTGCAGTCTGCACATCGCCAAAAAGCTCGGCTTTATCGCACACTTCGACAGATTCGGTGGCGATGATGTTTCCCTGAACCTTGCCACGAATGATTACTTTGGCGGCTTGAATTTCGGCTTTGATCACGGCTTCAGAGCCGATTGTGAGAGTGCCTTGGGAGATAATTTCTCCTTCAAAAGTGCCGTTGAATTCGAGGGCGCCATCGAACGCGAGAGTGCCTT
>Ga0214917_10002768_pt1 | contig 20996 bp, 36 predicted proteins | sample LL_1208_BB_MetaG_FD_177983 | JGI IMG/M metagenome (GOLD analysis project Ga0214917, IMG submission 177983) | Freshwater microbial communities from Lake Lanier, Atlanta, Georgia, United States - LL_1208_BB | ecosystem: Environmental > Aquatic > Freshwater > Lake | place: USA: Georgia | collected...
ACTGCGTAGGCTGCACATAGGTCGTACCCATCTCGTTTCGCCCTCCTTGAATGAACCCTACATTCTTAGAGTAGCACGACTTGTAGCAGTTGTCAATAGGTTCTGAAAGATTTCTAGGAAATATCAAATCTTCAGGAAGGCGCCTTCGGGGTAGGAGGTAGGCTGGGTGACCCTGCACAAGTTCTTGGATATAAAAAGAGAAGGCTGCTTGGTGAGGAAACTCCAAGCAGCCTTCTTGCCAAACCTTACACCCCCGACCTTGTACCTTACACCAGCCCCCCTTCCTTGAATCCAAAAGTAAACACCGTGGCCCCTTCCGGGATAAACGGCTTGGGCCATTCGACGTTGGCAGTACCGGCGAACAAAGCCTGAGCAGCTTCTTCTTCCTTCTTGTTCATGGTCTGAGTATGTCCGTTACGGGTCCGGTAGCTACTGACGATGACAGGACCGACCAGCGTAGCTCCTGGAGTTGCCAGATTCGGTGGAAGTCTCCGCAACAGTCCATTCTCGTCCACCCACAAGGCAAGCGTGATGCCATTTACAAAAAGGGCAATACGCTCAATCGTGGCATTGTCCAGAATATTCTTCCACGCTGCCCACATATCATCCGATGTCGATACTTCGACAACCTCCACGGGTGAGGTGGCAGTCTTGCGTACTAAAAACTTCTTCATATATGCTTATGCCTCGACGGGTCGCTTGACGTTGAGTTCGACCTTGCCAAGCTCCGTAAGACGCTCCGCCTTGATATAATCAGCAAGACGCTGCGACACTTCCTTGGGACTAAGGCCCTCGAACTGCTTGTCGAGAACTACCTCGCCATCAATCTTGATCTTCGCCTGTACCGTGGTTTCCATTGTGCGCCCCCCTTAATGATTGTATACTAGCACAGTTGGTTGTTGGTGTCAATAGGATTACGAAAAAACCGGGGCAGGACTTTTACATCCTGCCCCGGCGACTTGGACCTACGCCTTCTTCTTGTGGGAACGAACCGGAAGGCCCAGCTTCCAGCGCATCATATCGACCAGCAGAGGGCGGACATTATTACGCTGGGTAGCGAAGTGCAACTTACCCCGTGCATCATCGGTGCCGATTTCACGGGCAGTAGTATCATCGAACTCAGGAAGGTAATCCTTCAGGCCCTCAATACCATACTTGTTACGTTCTGCCTCGTTCAACGAGAAATAACGGAACATCATGTTTTCGTGGCTGAAGTCAATGCTACCGGATTCGATCCCGTCCAGCAACTTCTGGAAGGACTCCTCATCCCGCTTCTTACGATTTCCGACAAGTTCACGGGCCAGCTTCGCACAAGCCTGAAGCATGACGGGCTGGGCCAACAGCGTCTTGTCGAGGGCACGGTCATCGCCAAAGTCCGGGGACTTGCTGATCGCAGACCAGAGCTTAAGGCCATACGGGGTAAGTTCATGAACAATGGCAGCAGACGCGCCCTTGTTATTCGACTTACCGAGGAACAACTGGCTGTTGATCGCGTTGAGTTCCTTGAGCGTAACCATGCCCTGATCTTCCGCATCGAACCCGATAGCGTTCTTGGAAGTATCAATACGGATTACGTCGGCCAACCCCTTGCTGAAGTTGTTGACCGGATTGGCCATGTCAAACTCCTGCGAAAGAACCTTGCTGACAGCCAAACGCTGATCGTTGTAGTCCGACCAGATCTGACGAATCTCATTGGCAGTCTTGTTCAGATGAACTTCAACACCAACGGTCAACTGCTGGAACTCAGCGTACAGACGCTCAAATGCCTTGGCTTCCGTATGCGTCAGCTTCAGGTTCTTCCGGCCCTTGATGTCGAACAGCTTGCTGTTCTTCGGGTATTCCTGATTCATGTTGATGGCGATCAGCTCGTTAGCCACAAGCTTATATCCCGCCTGACGGTGCTGACCGTCAATCGTGATGCTGCGCTTCATGACCAGGCCCAAACGACACACGTTGTCGCCGTAGCCAGCCTGCACCGAGCCAGAGCCATCGTCCAAGGTAGCCAACACCACAGAAGGAAGGGCATAAATGATGCGAGTATCTGCGGACTGGGCAATCAAATCTTCCAGACACTCCTTAACGTCAGAAGGGGTGTCAGGATCATTGGCCACAGACTTCAGCAAACCGCTGTTGATATAACGACCAACGCTCACGGCCTGAGTAAGATTCAGACTGCGCTGAAGGGGCTTCTGGATTCCCAGATAACCGGGACGGTCATTCAGAAACTCAGGATTAGGTACGGGGACCATCACAAACTCAGTAACAGGAATCGTACCGAGGTAGATGGGACCAGAGAAACCATGGACGGTCTTAGCCGTGAACGTATGCTGACTTCCCAGCAACGTATGAGTGGGCTCGTCAATAGTAGGCATGCAGAGATGCCCTTTCTCCCCTGCAAGGGGCTAGTGTTGGTGGCTCGTCAGGTTTAAGCACGCTGCAACGCACTTTCAACCTCGACGTTCTTAGCCTACACGAGCCCACGGTGGGAGCGCAAGAGCTTTTCCGGAACTTTTTTCGCCACTGGAAAGTAGCGAAGGCCTGAAATCTAGGCGTCAGGCGGATCAGGGGCAACCTTCGAGCTCGTCGTAAAGATTTTTTCCCGCCCACGAGTTGCAGCCCATGGACAGTCTTTAGGAGCGAGGTTCCCCTTGATCCACCTTCGACATGGAGAGCCACTACTTCAGTCAAACAAGAATCCTGTTTCAGAACTCCCACTACCGAGTTCTGAGCAGTTAGTCAAATTTTGACTTGATTCGTCCCACCTCTGAAGCAGAGGTTCCACATGCATAATGACATACGTTGGGCTATTTGGCAAGAGGTTTGCTCATTAATTCAATTCTAAATTGACCCAGGCGTTTGGGTACTAATCAGAATCAGAATCCATGATCTCAAGTAGGATTTGCTCCACCTCTGGAATCGAAGCGTGGGACATTAGAAATTCCAATTGAGCCTGCGGTCCATCATTGTTGATTTGTCGGGCAAATGAGTTTGCAAGATCAGTAACAGCAACATTCATTCTCTGAAGTCGCTCCAAGTCTCCATTGTCCACCGCCGCCTTGTATGCCACCATGAGTTTGTGCATTTCTAAATCTCCTACCAGTCAAACACGGGGAGGGTGTCGTCAATATCGGCATCCTTGTCAAGGCGCACACGGTCAACGCCATGCTTTCGTCCAAGAGCCTGAAGCGTCTCGTACTGAGCCTGAAAGGCAGGGTCAACGAAGGCTTCAGGATTGGATTCTTCTTGAATAAAAAAAAGCCAACCGAAGTCCATCTTCTCGATGCCCAACTCCATACGCCTCTTTCGGCTCGCCGTGAGTAGCCGATCAAACTCCTGACTGATATGAGCAGTAGAGATAACAAGAACCTGTTCGACCTGCATTAGTTGATACCTCCAACTCCAATCCGTCCCAAGGGCTTGTGGAGTACCCGACCCCGCTCCGCCATGAACTCTGCGACGTACTCGAAAGCCTCGGGCTGAATGTTATTCTCCGTGGCGATTGCGGCAATACGACGCTGCACCCACTTCTGGGCGTCCTTGTTCTGTACGCTGGCAGGAATGACCTCCACTACCACCATATGCTCTGCCTTCATCTCTCGCCCTCCTTTGATACTTCTATACTAGCAGAAATGGCATTACTTGTCAAGGGGTTGGGGCCAAGTTTCTTACGCTTGGCCCCTGATTATTCTAAAACCCGTCTTTGAGAAAGTCGCTCACGTCCCCCGTGACTGCAACTACAATTCTCCCATCATCAGTGACGCCTACGGGGCGGTAGGAAATTTCCGTCAAGCCGCCCTCGCTGCCTGTTACAGCTTCAGAGAGCTTGTCAAGAAAGCTCTCAAGATCACCGTCAATAAGTTCATAGAAATCGACAGTAACGGGAATTGCCCTTAGATAGGAATCTTCCTTCGTCATATCTACGATCTGCTCCATGGTAAGTGGGGCCTTCAGTGTATCCATGTCCCTACATCCCTCCTTTATTGAATGTAACCCTATACTACCACAACTCACGCCACTTGTCAAGGGGTTGGGGCCAAGTTTTCTACGCTTGGCCCCGCTAGACTAAGGTCTAGTCCTCGTCATCCTCCATATCCTCAAAGTCAAGGCTGATTCCGAACAGGTCATCGAGCTTATCCAAGATGGGGGCACGATCTGGCTTGTTGAAATCTTCAGCAAGGAGATCCAACGTATTGTCCTCCCCGGTCACACTGTCATACACGCCTGCGAAGGAGTTACCCGGCTCGTAGTAGTAAGCAGTCAGCGTTGTGTCCTCAATCCCGCCAAGCTGAGTCAGGAGATTGATGGGAGGAGCCCACGCCGTATCAAACGTCAGGTGAAGAACGCCGTCACTCAGAAAGAGCTTGACATCCTTCCGCTGGACATCCCACTTGGTTCCCCAGTTGGCTTCTGCAAAGTCGTACCACGTTGCAAATCCAAACTGTTCGATGTTACGAGCCGCAACATCCTCTGGAGTATTGGGATACGGTGCGTCCAGCAGTTCCGGGGGCATAGGTGCGAACACACTGAACAGACCAGCAGATTCCGCACCCTGCTCAAACGCCTCAAGCTTCGCCAGAAGATCAAGGTTCGTGGTCTTGATCTCAACCTGATTCATGCACCAGTTCGGCATAACGCCCTCCTTTGATACTTCTACACTATCAGATTCGTGGATACTTGTCAAGAGGTTGGGGCCAAGTTTCTTAGCTGGACAACCAGCCACCGACTATCCATACAGTCTGGCTTCCAGAGCTAGCCTTAACTGCCAGAACAGGTTCCCATTTTTCATGGTGATTCTGAATCCAGTCAAGTGCTGTCTCCGTGTCCTCGAAAGTCTCTCCAGCAACAACCAGACCATCGGCCTCGGCAAACGTACCTGTATACCCACCGTAGCCATACTCGGCTATGGCATCTTCGACTGTCTCATGGAATTGCCGCTGAAGTCCCTCAACGCTACAATCCGAATAGGTTGTATACTGAAATACTGCGCCCATAACGCCCTCCTTTATATCCACAACTTAGCATATTTAATGACCTTTGTCAATAGGCTTTCTGGTTTCTTCTTTCGCTTTTTGGGCTTCGGGAGTGGTCCAGCGATCAGCCGTGGTATTCCGGGAACGGATTCTTCCGGCTTGGTAACTGTATGGTAAAAGGCAATCGTGTCCCGTAAGAGGATACCTTCAAGATTTACGTGCAAGAACACAGCTTTTTCGCAATTGGCAAATGCAAACGACGCTCCCTTCAGATTTGTATTTGTAAAGATGGCCCCTTGAAGCTGGCAGTTGACCATGCTGACATTCACCAATTGACAGTGACGGAAAGTAGATTTACGCAGATCGCTGCCCGCCAACTGAGCGTGAGACAGGTCGTGGTTTGAGAAGTCCAGCCCTGCAAGATTGGCACCCATCAGACTCAGGCAATAGCCTTCATCTTCGCCGCGTAGCCACTTTTCGTGAGACAAGATAAGTTCGTCCAGTTCGCCCTGAGTGATTTTCATACCCCTACTCTAGCAAACATCGTCCATCCTGTCAAGGGGGGAGGGTCTGTCAGGTTGCAATTGTCTTACAGCGAGAAAATTAGGTTGGAATTTATTTGCGAAAAAATCGGCGCAAGCAGGTTGTGACCTGATATAAGAAAGCCCAGGGGAAATATTAAATGGTTTTAATGATAGGCCCAATCCTCAGGCATCAACAGAATACGGTTAGGCCCTCAACGAAGCTGGTTGTGTGGGGCAACTAGATTCGCTGAGGGCCATGCAAGTGATTATTCACTTGACAGGTATAAGTTTATTTCAAGATACTTAGTCAGTCATCAAAGACTGGATCATAATATGGTGTAGTCTTTGACCTTCTTCACTCAAAGCTCGGTTACACATGTTTGCAATATCCTGAACAATATCAGGATGAATAAGCTCCAGCCCCTTCTGAAGGTGAGGCAAGTTTGACGGATGGACCAGGACTGTAAGAGCCTTGACGACTCGGTGAAGTGCTTCCCCTTCTGCATGGGTGAAGGCATTATGAACAAGTTGCCGCAAGTCCGTCTCGCCGTAATACAGAATACGATCAAAGCACCCAGCTATTTTAGGTCGTATGTCCGAAAGGGGGGTGGTTGCGGTAATCTCGTTATTCAGGATTGCATCAATCACTACATCAATCGCAGCAGGCTTATCCTTTTGCATCGCCCCCATCCCCCCTTTGGTTGCTTGTCGGTGTTGTTCCAGAAAAAGAATCAGATAAGAGTTATCAGATAAACAATCAGCTATGGAATCACATGAAGTCTTGGTATGTGTTTTAAGTAGCAGCCAAGACTCTAACTTATACTTTAAGTCAATCGCCGGACCTTACACCCCCGCTAGTCGTCGATACCCAGGATACGTTCTGTCTCGGCTCTCAAAGCCCGTACCAATACATTCGCATTGAACTCATGCCTCTCATCGAAGATTTCCTTTTCAGTCATAAGCACACTCAGAAACTCCTTTGAGAAGAACTTGGACGGTTCGCTCTCAGTGAACATCATCATAATAATATTCAGAGGCAACACCGACGCCTTTACCTCGTCAGAAGGTGCAAGCGGGTTGTTGAATACCTGCCTACATACTTGCTGAACTGCCTCTGCCGCCGGATGGAACTTCTGTACCTCGTCCATTACCTCGCCCTCCTTTACTCTCTTATCCTATCACGAATCCAGCTTCCTGTCAACACCTTTGAGAAAAAAATAGTGGGCAATAGGTCCAATACTATGTCAAGCAGCCACAAGGTTCTGTGTCCACCAATCGGGAATGTTTCCATTCTTCCACGTTGCAAACGCAGCCTTATCTCTCAAATAATAAGACCTGTATGCGGCTACTGCATCCCCCGGCACCCGAAGTTCATCAGGCATCGCCTGGGCGAACTCAGTAAGCTCTCCTTGCGGAATAGCCTTGCTGCCATTGAGCCAGTAGCCTAGATACTCTCCTGTCTTGTGGGTCTTGCCATACCTCATCGTGTATTCATCCAGCATAGCCATATGATGAAGCAGAAGCCAGTCGTAGTTATCTCGGGTTTGTCTGGCCCAGATCGAGCAAGGGTGGTTCTGGTGAGTCATCTTGTAGGGGCTTTCGGCACCATTGAGGATGCAAGCTGCCGCCATGAGTTGTGCTGATTCCAGAATCATCTTGACGACGTGCTTATCACACTGTTGTCTAGCTGCAACCTCGGGGTCGGGATCGAGGATGAAGATATTCAATCAATAATCTCCCAGCGGTCTTGTCCGTCCTTAGAAGTATACTGAAACGTCCTTGAGTTTTCGTAACCTTCATCCTTGAGCTTGCGGCTCTTTCCTTGGCCTGTTGTCAAATCTACATCTGTCGAGAAGACACCCATCGGTGTATCTTCAAGCACCCAGAGGTGTCCGCAACTGGTGATAGCATGAATGAGCTTGAACTTGATCGGCATCTTGAATACCGTCTGGTTGGCTTCATCAACCACCTTGAGTAGAGGAACCGTGACACCCTTGAAAGTGCCTTCGTTCTTTTCGAGCTTGTACGCCTTCACTTGGACTCCTGTTCTGCCTTGATCTTGTGGGCAACGACGTTGAGGTTTTCTTCAATCTGACGTTCAATCAGATACTTGAGTTCGTGCCGGGCTCGGTACACACTCTCGTCATAGTTCAACCCAGCCTCACTAAATGCCTTACGAAGGCTTGCTGAACTCACTGGCACGTTGATCGAGAACACCATCTTGGACGCAAACATCAATTCCTCCTTTGTGTTTGTATACTAGCACAAGTGCGGGGGACTGTCAATCCCCCGCACCTTCGCTTTCCTACATCTTGGACAGCTTGTTCTTGATGAAGGGAGTCAGAATGGACAGGGAGCGCATAACGTCGTCGATGACGACACTGTACCCCTTGCCAAACATCTCCTCGCCGTCCTGAACCGTATAAGCGTTGCAGACGCCGATACCGTACACCTGCGTGCCCAGCTTGCGCCGGGCATTCTCCACGCTGCCCCGAACATGGATGTTCCCGTTGCAAGGACGCCCATCGGACAGGACAACAACCATGCGCTGCTTGGCATCAGGGTGACTCTTAAGCTGACGCTTGGCAGCGTACTCGATAGCGTAACCATCGTAGTTGGCGCTGTGGGCGTCAATAGCAGTCAAGGCATACGGGTTGTCATGCTCAGGAGTCAGGAACTCCATCATCAAGACACGAGAGCCTTCCTGCAAGATTTCCGAAGTATAACCATTACGGGAATACTGGTTCTTGTAGGGAGCAGCATCTCCGGTGGTATGTCCGATCACGCTGACATGAACACCCTTGATACCCTTGAGAGCTTCAGTCAGAGCGATAGCAACAATCTTCGCATCCCTAGACTTCTCCCCACTCATAGAACCGGACAGGTCCACAAGAAGGGTGATAGCAAGGTCAGGCTTGGACTGGGCGATCTTCTGCGAGAAGATATTCGGGTTGTTCTGGGAAATCTTATGAAGCGAACCCATATCAAGCTCGCCCTCAGAAAGCCCGTGGACCCAACGAGAGTTAGCAGCAGCCCGGAAAGCCATAGCGTTACGCATGCCCGCAATCAGGTTACGGTTCTGCTGAACAATAGCCCTATACTCCGTAGCTACGCTAGACTTGATACGAACAACACCCAACGAGTCCAACGGAACATCGGAATCCGGGTAGTAGTCGTAGTGACACATCGGATTGTTCTGTTCCAAATCCTGATCATCCAGCGAAAGCTCGCCAGAGGCACCCTCGACAGCATCCGGCTTGCCACCAAACAGGCCACTGTCCACGAGAGGCTTAGAAGGCTTCCAGTTGGTGTCAAGCTCCTTGGGACCGGGATTCCCCCCGGTAGGACGCCCCTCACCTTCACCCTCACCTTCGCCTTCACCCTCGCCCTCACCTTCGCCCTCACCTTCGCCCTCACCTTCGCCCTCGCCGTCCTCGTCCTCCTCGTCCCCGTCTTCGCCGGGAGGCGGAGGAGGGGGCTCAGGAAGATTGGCAACAATGAAGTCGCCAACGGAAATCTGGTGCCGGAAGGACTGCTCAGGAACAGTGTTGGCCATAGCCATAGTCTCGACCTGCTGAAGCAGGTGGTTGAGAGCCGGGGCATCGGGCTTGTCAGCGGGGAACTCAATTCGGGCATCAGGATTAAGCAGGTTCCACCCTGCCAGCGTAGCGAAGGCTACGGGGCTGGTTTCTGCCGCAGACAGAACCTCAGTCTCGACCTGTTCCCGATTAAGGGTATTGGAGAGTTCCTGATTGATTCGGAAATAATCAGAGAACCCAGCCCAGTCATTAAGGACCGCATCACGAGCCTTGAAGGTTTCGACAGACTCAAACAGAGGCATAGCCGTTTTCATAGGCAGGGTAATCTTGCCCATACCACGAGCCTCGGCTTCCCGAACCAGATGGTAGTTGGTATAAGCAGGAATCGACATGGTGCGCTTCATGCTGGACAGGGTAAGAGCCTGTCCCGTCAACATGTCAAGGCCCTGATCGGTATCAGTGATGTTCAGGTAGTCCTTGGCAGACAGGGTGACAAACCGATCACGAGGATGGTTGATAGCCTCACCGTCAGCCCAGCGCAGCTTGAGAGCAGTCTCTTCATAGCTACCCTGCGAGTTTTCAACGATGTTGACCACTCGGGCAAGCTGGTAAAGAGCCTTCTTCAGCTTGAACTCGGTATTACGAAGAACCTTGTCGCCCTGACTTCCACGAGGATTGTAGTAATAGAAATCATCCTCTGCGAAGCTGGACGAACCCAGCTTGTTCTTCCACCAAGAAGAAGGGGAACGATATTCGCCCTTTTCTGAGAACCCATAGCTATTCTTACGAGGGGTATAGCCCCAATCGTAACTGTCCTGCGAAAACTTATGCTGCACTTGTGAATCCCCCTTACTCACTAATCTATCATACTTGTAGCAGCCTGTCAATAGGGGGACGGCAAGATTTTTCTCACCATCCCCCTATCAGGCTATACCCTCTACGCCCCGGCGGCTCCGAACTTGCCCTGAATCATCTGAAGAACCTGACTCCGCTCCGAATCAGTCCCACCATCGTTAGAGAAGTGGCTTGCGATGGAATAGTCCAGCGCATTCACACCCATCTTCCTGAACAGGTCCGCAGTGGCGATAAGCTGGCGGGTAGAGATAGTATTGGACAGGGTAGCCCCGTAACCAATAGCCTTCTTCCGAACAGTCTGAGCAAGCTCGACGAGCTTGGTTGCAGCGACCCGATCAATCCCGGTACGATCCACCAGAACCCGAACTTCTTCGGACTTGTCAAGGTAAGTGACCTCGATCCGATAAGAGAACCGATCCTGAATGGCAGCGTCCAGAGCCGATGTACCCGTATACTGGCTACCCTCGTTCATCGTAGCGAAGAACACGGTACCCGGCCCCACCTTGAGGACGTGATCGGTGTCAGGAACGTGAGTCTGACGACGGCCATCCAGCAGGGGCATCAGGGGGGACAGAATCGTGCTATCGACACGATTAAGCTCGTCCAGCAGGATAACGTGGTTCCCGGCCTCCACCGCATTGAAGAACTCCGAAGGCTTGAAGAACGTCGTCCCATTGGCGACGTGCATCCGTCCCCACCAGAGGTAGCCCTCTCGGGTATGGGCGCAGTCCATAATCAGCAGGGGCTTTCCGGTACGGGCAGCGAACTGGACCGCAGTCTCAGTCTTGCCGCAACCGTGAGGCCCGACAAGCATGATGTTCTGGGCAACCGGAGCCGCCGCCTGAATGAAGTCAAACAGCCCGCCCAGCTTGGGATCCACGAAGAACGTAGGATCGGTAGCCGGAACCGAAGATACCGTCACCCTTGCCTGAATCGGTGCAACCGGGGCAGGCGCAACCGAAACCGTAGACGCCACCACCGGGGCGGGAGCCTCCGGGGTCGTAGAAACCGTAGCAGTCACAACACGCTCCTTCTCAAACTGACTCAGATCCGCCTTGTCACCGCCCAGAGTAATGAAAGCCTGCTTCCAAGCGCCCATCGCCCCACCAGACGAACCCAACACATGGCTTCCAGTTGTAACCTGGAACACATCACCGACACGAGTTGCCTGTGCGTCGGGATGACGATCCAGAACGAACTCCTTCCACACCCGGCTCATACGCTGATTTTCCACAAGAAACTCCTTTGCAAATTGTGGAACCGACTTACAAATACATCCTAGCACACCAGACATTTACTGTCAAGACTTTTGGGAATATTATTGGGGGATATTTTTCAATACCCCCCAACAACCCCCGACAACGCCTAATAGAACCGCAGATACTCGTCCCGCACCGAATAGCCAGAGACAAACACCTTGGAGGAATCGTCCTCACTGATGAAGTTGGCCTTGACCATCTTGTTGACCGCCTCCGAATGGAAGGTGATCAGGTTGACCATCGAATCAAAGGGAATCAGGTTGACCATCTCCCCATCGACCTGCCGATGCATGCGGTTCATCACGAAGCTGGGGTGATGGTACTCCCCACCAACCGGGGCCTCGAAAAGGCGCAGCTTGATCCTGCCGGGAAGCTCGACCTCGGTACGCTTCATCTTGAGCATTTCTGCGATAAGCTGGCCCTTGAGGGTCAGATCGGACTCCTCGTGGGATTCGATCTGCCGCTTGAGGTCCAGAATCTCTGCAATCTCCTGATCGACAGAGTTCGTGTTACCGGACTGCGTTGCAATCTTGTTCGTCATGGTTATTCACCCTCCCCTGCTGCCTGCGTGACAGAAATACGCCACTCCTTGCCGGGTGCCTGCTCCCACAGAGCCTCACGCTGAGTCTCCGTAAGACGGCCCTCCTGATACGCCAGCTCAATCTTGTTCGTGTCGAACCGGGCTGCTGAAAGAACAGCTTCTTCCGGCGTGAGATTCACGCTCTTGACACTGTTGAGCATGTTCAGGACCAGCGGATCATTAGGATGAAGCCACTGGCGGACCTGGGTCGCAAGCATCAGACGGACCTTGGTGGCCCCATCCTGCGTGGTATACACAGGGGACTTCTGACCCTTGGGCGGGGGAGCGAAAAGGTTGGCCGTCTTGAGACGAGCCTTCAACTCCTCGCACCGCTTCTTATACTGGATTTCCATCTCTGCCTTGACCTTGCGGTTCAGGAGCAGAGTCTCAGCAAGACGCTGAAGTTCACGCTCTGACATATACCCTCTCTCGGTGATGCCATTGTAGGGTTTGCTGATTCTCTCTAATCATCGCCCCACACGAGAACACTAACAGGAAACCGAACCTCAGTCAAGTTAAATGTTCGTAAAAAACCAAACCCCGCCCATTTTTGCATTAGGGAAAGGAGGCAAACCTAATGCTGGGGCGGGGTTTGGCGAGTTCCAGAGGACTGGCTCTCTTACGACTCCCCGGTTGTATGGGGGACGTAACATGTACGGAGCGTCTTCGATACGGGGGATTGATAGCTCGGTACAATTAAGTATAGTAGAGTTTTGAGAACAATTTGTAAAATATTTTCAGATTTTTCGGTACAACGCTATTGCAGCCTGATATGTCTCCAAAAACGGAGGGTCTTTTCGACAGGGAAAGGAGGAAACCCATCGAAAAGACCCTGCTACGTCACCAGTGAGAGTTGTGCCTCTCGTCTGGTGTGGTTTGCTAGGAATCTGGAAAAGGAAGGAAACCAGACTCCTAGCAAATCTGCCCCTTGGAGAGGCCAGGGTGCTTGCTGGGCGTTTTACATCGCTCCAAGTCCCCTGAACGTTGGACTCAGCTACCGCTGGCCTCTCCAACAACCTCTAGGAAGTGTATCAAGACTCCCTAGAAGCTGTCAATGGGTTTTAATCATCGATTGTAAAGACCATCTTAATTTCTCCTTCCTCAGAACTCTTCGTAATCTCGGTCTTACGTTCCTTCTTCTTGGGCTTCGGTTCTTCAGTCTCTTCATCTTCAGACTGATTGTCCATCATGACGATAAGCGTCAGCTTCATCAGAGCTTGCTCGACATGTCCGAGATTAGCTCCAGACAGGAGGGTCTTTCTCATCTTGATCACTTGGTCATCATCCGAATCCCACAACAGTCCCAACAGGGCTGTCGCTGCTGTGAAAATTGCAACGTCACCTTTAGTAAACACCTGTCACTCCTTTGCAGTAGGACTTCCTACCCCCCTACCATAGCAGAAATTTTGAGCCGTGTCAATCACTTTTGGTCCAATTCTTTTTCTTTTTTTCTCGGCGCAAGGCGCTTGCAGTCTGAGCCCCCTCAAAAGGAAAGACCCCTCTCCTGAGAGAGGGGTCGCTTGGGTCAGATTCCGAAAAAGCCTCGGACTCTATCCCAGAAGCTCACTCCGTTTTCTACAAGTCCTGGAAGATCAGGATTGTAGTAATAGCCTCGTCCCGTATTGACACAGGTGATAGCGGCTCTAATCGGCATACCCGCCAAATCATAGGCAGTCTTCTTGTTCACGTTGTTCCCTCCTTTACGCTAGTAGTCTAGCATAAATTTGTTGACTTGGCAAGAGCTATTTACCCATGACTTCCGATAAAAGTTTCCAATGCTCGTGGCTACCTGCTGAGAGCCAGTATTTATGGTCTAGCTGCATCTCGTTCCAATCCCTGAAAGGTTCAGGATCTTCGTAGCCGAATACACCAAAGGGCTTGCCTTCAAACTGCGGGTGAAAGACCCAGGCGATCATGGATCGGTGGCTATGGAAAGGCGCATGGAACATGCTGCCATCCTTCATGATCGCCATCAGCTTACCTGCATCAGAACCCAGATACTTCAACACCCGAAGATTGATAACCCGGTGAGCGTTCTTGGTCAGCCAAGCCAAAGACTCGATAGGGGTTATCGAGAAGCCTTGAGTGAGATAACAGTTCATGTACGACCAGTGTGCATCTGCTATAATAGGATAGAGGGGAGGATTATCCGTGGACTTGCAAGCTCTTAACTGGGTCATCATTGAAATGATGTCCAAGAATATTACCGAGCATGTATTCGGTAAAATGAAGAAATAAAACTAAGGTTTCCAGATAACGGGGGCGTCAGACAAATCAACTGACCGCCCCTTTATGATATCTGCCAAAGTGCTTCGATTCATCTTGCCGTTTGGTTCAATCACGGTACATTCCAGCACAGGCGCAGTTCCTCGGGATGCACCACCGACAATAATAAATACAGCTTCTTTGATATGACCAGCCAAGAACTTGGCTAGTTCCTTAAGGTCAACGCCCTCAAAAGGCATACCTGTTCCTGTCCAGATAAAACCAGCCAAGGTTTCATGTGACAGTAGGCTTACTTCCCAGGGTTTGGCAGCAAGCTCTTCACGGAACTTGTTGAGATCCGCTACTTCAAACAGGTTGGTCCTTGCGTATCCTACGAAATCAGACATGCATATTCTCCAATGGGAGGGGGAAGTAAACTACGAGCCTGGCACGATTCGAACGCGCATCGATCCAATTACGGTGCTCAGAGGTAGAAACTCTGTCCGGTACAGGCCCTCGACAATTGTTTATAGCAACTTCAAGCGGTCCTGGCTAGGTGAATTTCGTAGGGCGTGACTTCCAGCCAGCCTACGTCGGTGAAGGCTTCAAACACAGGACCATCTCCCAACCAGCGAGAACGGGTCGGGAACCCGTATCCTCCGCCTTTGTAGAAATCATCAATGTTCTCATACCAGAAAGTCTGATCGTCCTTGGCCAGAACGAAGGGAATCCTGAATCTCTCGAATCCTTGAAGACTTTCTACTTTATAAAACTCAGGCTTCTGATAAGCAGGCAGGTACACCGACTCGACATGGGGCTGAATCGCAACGTATGGCATTTTGTTAAACACAAACCAATGATATTGGACCGCTTGATCTAGGTCATTCAAGAAGTCTACGGTTCTGGTCACTCGAAACCTCGATACATTATCATCTATGAATCCAAGAAAGGACTCAAGTGCGTTCTCGAAAGAATCTGTTGGCCTGTACGAAAGCCAGACCTGAAAGCGTCCCTGAAGGCTGTCTGATACTGAATCCGAGCTAAGGGTGGCAAATAAGTGTTTAGCTAGGTTAACTTGGGGACGAACTCGACATCGTTGACCGACTTTTACGGTTGAAGCATCTACAAAGTATCCCAGTACCGTTTTATCAAAGAGGTGTAGTTCTTGAGGAAGCAAGTCATCTTCTTTGAAGTAATAAGGACATACTCGATACGTCACGGGTGGCTCTACGAAATCGTAGCGACCACAGAGCGACATGAAATGTCCTAAATCATCACGGTCTGACACACATACTTATAGTCTAAAAAATGAGGGTCGGGAAAAAATCCCGACCCTCCGTAAGAGGATACTACCTACTCGTCAGTATCCTCTTCATCGTCGTCTTCACTCTCCTCCTCAAACTCCAGCACTTCTTCTTCCTCCTCGGAGGGTGCGGGGGCTTCTGCTTCCGCCTCGGCTTCAGGCTGGCCCGCCACCATCTTCAGCACACGCAGCTTGGCCTTCATCGCCTTGAAAGCCTCCTTGCGCTCCCCCTCGGCCATCGCCTGGAACTCAGCCATCACCTGCTTATCCGCCTCGGACAACTGCCCGGAAGCCCTGATTCGATGCTTCCGCCGCCCATCGCGAATGTCCTCAAGCTGCTGAAGCTCTGCGTTCAGCTTCTGGATACGAAGATTATGCCTCTCGGTAGCCTCAAGGATAGTCTTCTGCTTATGAGCAATCAGCTCCTCAACGGTCCTATGCTTGGACCCCTTCTTCGACTCGGTAGTTGACATGCAACTCCTCCTTTCTGACCTTAGTGTTACACAACTTTCGCTGCTTGTCAAGAGGCTAAAGAGGAAATTCTGAAATTTCTGCGAGGAAGCTGGAAGGGGCCAAAGGCTTACCATAGAAGTCAAGTCCAGTAGGGCTGCTCAGAATGAGCTTGTCCTCGGCTCTCGTCACGGCAACATAGAACACACGACGTTCTTCGTCAAGGTTGGCTCGGGAATGTGGTAAAAATCGATCATTCAATCCTAGAATATAAACGGTTTTAAATTCTAATCCTTTCGCTGCATGAACTGTCATAAGTTGTATTGCAGATTCAGCTTTTATGCTGGACTCCATAAAAATCTGTTCCATACAATAATCAACAAACTCTGGTATGCTTGTGTATTTCTCAGAAATATCCATCAATACCTGAATACTGGCGACTTTATTATGATACGCATCTTCGTTGTTGTCTGTGTCTAGCCTGAGTTGTTCATCATATACTTGATGAAATGCCCAACCTAAAGCATCGCTTGGGGTATCAACCTGCTCACGCATCTGTTCAAGCATGTCTGCCAAATCCCGTGCCCCGGCTTTGAATCTTCGATCCAATGCTTCTTCAAACTCTCTGGTTATCTTGACAAGATCACGAGGAGCGTTTGTAGCTCGATATAGCAGTTCCAGCTTACTGAAACTTGCAGCACCTAAATAACGCGAAGGCTTGCCGAAGTCTTTGGTCGGCAGGTTGCCTATTCCAGTAAAGCCTTGTTTGGAAAATCCAATAACGGCTTCCAGTATATTGCAATAAGCAGCAGCGAGAAAGAATATCATCTGATAGACTTCTTTGCGTTTGAAGAAGGTTGTTCCTCCGCGAACCGAATACGCAATACCTTGTTTGATAAGACATTGTTCCAATAGAGCAGACTGGGCATTGGTACGAAACAACACCGCAACATCAGCAAGATTGTTCCCATAGTGTTGTTGGATATGCTCGCATATAAACTCTGCCTCGCCGTGAAACCCACCGTCAGGTACGGCAATCTGTATGGTGTCCCCGACTAAATCATGAATCACTGTGAGCATCCTGGTGCAACATGTCGGGTCGATATTGTTCTTCAATGTCCATCATGTTTCGCGCTATTGCATTAGCAAAGTCCACTATTTCAGGGCGACTTCTGTAATTGGTCAAAAGGTTAATCACTCGGGCATTATACTTGGTAGCAAACTGCTGGACATACTGTGGAAACGCCCCGCGAAAGCCATAAATACTCTGGCGCAAATCCCCGACCAGCATGACATTGGTATGCCCTCCGCCGTCCAATAGTGATTCAATAATATTGAACTGAATAGGGCTGGTGTCTTGGGCTTCATCAATAAGAATATACTTGAATCTATTTCCCCAGCGCCATCTCAGGTCTTCATTACTGGCCAAGTAATCTGCCGTCAGGACCAGCACATCGTCTTGGTCGTACCGTCCAACAAAGTCGAAGTTCTTGTCTTGGTATTGCTGGCGTTCTTGTTCGTAAAACGAATAAGCATCTTGAAGAAGCTCAGGATCGCTGTACCCTTGAGAAATAAAAAAATCTAGGCTCTCGTCTGGTTTTATATAAAAGTTCTTGGCCAGCCCAAAAGCTGAAGTAAGCGTCGAAAGTTTCACGTTTCGATCAGTCGTGTACCGTTCCAATATGGAACGCGGGGCAAACGGGGGCAGCAGAAATGCTTTTGCTTGCATCGCCATGGCCAGGTCTACGTCAGCATCTTTCAGAATAGACCAACACAGACTGTGAATCGTGCTGATGTTCAGGTCAGAATGCAATTCTGTTGGAACGAGTTTTTCTACTCTATCGCGCATGTTTTGAGCAGCAAACTTGGTGTAGGTTATTCCCAGGGTTTTTTTGTGTTTCTGAACAAGCCGGGCTAACCGCTGGACAAAACAACTGGTCTTACCGGATCCAGCAGGCGCCGTGACAATCACCGGACCATCTTCGTGAGATATAGCGTCTAGCTGTTGAGGATTGAACTCCATACCTGAATATAGTAAACCCCCCTCAGATTATGAGGGGGGTTTGAGACTAGATGAAAAACTTGAACCGCTGAGTTCGCCTGAACTCTTCAAAGCTCATGCGATCAGGTCTATCTTTTCCACCCCACATCCACTCAAGGAACATGGTCACAGCCTGTTCATAGTCGTGGGTCATGGCATTGAAAGAAGGTCCAAGGTTTTTCATGCGCCTCACGCGCCATTCTTGTCCTTGAATCTGCGTGAAGTTATGAATCAATGCCAAACTCCTGTTGCGTTGTCTGGATATGATCTACATACCTGCTCAAAGCCTTCTGGAAATCTGCATAAGTCAGCTCCGAGAAGTTCATCTTGGCATATTCAAACAAAGTTTGAAAGGACTGCCTAAGCGACTTTTCGTATTCGGGATGCATCGTCTCCTTGAGCGCGGTAGGAAGGGGTCGTTCTACCAACATGGAAGTGATCACCAACATGAACCAGTTCATGTGGCTTCCGTATCGATCCAACAGCATGAATTGCAGGTGCGAAACAATAAATGTTTCTACACCTGAGTTTGATTCATAGATCATTCTGTCGCGCTGCTTTCTCGCAGAAATCTCGGGCTTCTTCGATAGCCTCAATAGGAACTTCCACCGCCTGATAAATATCTTCGTTCTTGATAACCGTACCCGCCGTGTCCAAGCTGAGGCGCTTTTCTACCAGACTATGGTCATAGAACTTTCGAGATGATTCAACCTCAAACCGGTCTGTGATGTATTGGATGTCGATACCTGCTTCGGAAGCCAGGGCCCTGAGCTTTCGAACATACTGCCGCTCAAAAGGATCAAGCCACGGCAGAACGAAATCCCGCTCTGGCAACGGTAGCTGGTTCAACTGACGCAGTAGCTCGCTACTCCGCTTTACCTCTCTCTTAAGCAAACCCCTGTGTCTCCTTCACTAATGGCGCGTGGTATTCAATACCACTATTAGCGTACCACAGTCCTGTAACCGTGTCAAGGCTGGCTAAATAACTTTCTCTAAGGAGCGTCTAAATCCCATTCTGTGTCACATTTGACACAATAAAGTTGGCGATTCATTTTGATTCCACAATCAAGGCAAACTCGATGCTGAAGTAAGAGCTGAAGATACCGATCCAAGGTATTCAATAACTCGGGTAGGTTATTAAAAGATTCAGTAATCAGCCTGAAGTCCGCCAAAGCCTCTTGCTTTGGGGCAAGGCCAGTTATGTCCCTACCCCTCGCATCAACCACGCAAATATCTTCGCCTTCTTCGATCAAGGCCCAAGGGCCAGGAGTTGCTGCTTGCAGTAAAGACGTTAGATATTGCAAATCAGGTGTCACGAAACCCTGTCCTGCATGAAGCTCTCAATATAGGCCATGATATTACCGTGAGCCTGCTTGTCCTCTAAAAGCAAATGAATGTCATAAACAAGCCTACGCAAATCCAGAACTTCATTGACAAGCATAGCAACGTCTTCTCGCGAATGGCTGATAAACCAAGCATCCTCTACACTGATATTATCAGCCAGGATTTCCTGATTAGGGCTAGTCAAAGTAACCTTGCCTTCTCTATCAACCGTGGTGTCCCAAGGGCCAACGGTTGCAGACTCCAAACGGTCCAGCAGCTTTGAAATACTCCGTAGATGCATCAGTCCGCAAACCCCATAAACCCGTTCTCAATAAGAACAAATACGACCTCAAGTGCTTCTTCCACAAGGGTACACGCTTGGTCATAAGTAAAGTTATCGGTGTCAAACATCGTGGTTCGTCCTCCTCTTCATTGTAGTCACCTGACGGAGGACAGTTTGATTAAACCCATGTAAAAAGGCGGCGAGGCCCATCAGGACACCTCGCCGCCTTTATGAGTGAGAGTCTACTGGCTGTCACGCATCTCGTCAAGATAGTCGGCCACCGCCGCACTAATCACCTGACGAATCGGAAGCTCCATCTCCTTGGCCAATACCCGAAGCTCGTCCAGAAGTTCATTATCAATCCAGAAATCGCACTTGGTCTGCTTCTTCTTGATGCGGTATTCCTTCTGCTGAACCGCAAAACAAGAGTTACAAATGGTCTTTCGACGCATCGCGTTATAAGGCTTGTCAGTATTGCAGAAATTACAATGAAGATTAAGAGGTGCAGTTTCTACGATAGGAATCAACTCTATCTCCTTGAATAGAGACTCAAACGAGAATGTCGAGCAGATGCGCTGGAATACAAGTCGCGACACCGCATCCCGATAGCTGCACCTACCCGACAACTTTACTATATCACTAATCTTTGCGAAAGTCAAGCGCCGATCTCAGAGGAGCTTCATACTGGTCCCGGTACTTGCCCACACTACGCCTGAGATCGACGCTTGCTTCATATAGTGTACGGCAAGTGTCAATATCTGTCAAAACGAGATAGCCAGTAGCGGTGCCGAAAGGTTCGCGTTTGTCCCCACAAGCCCTTCACCGCTACTGGCTATACCCAATTTTACCACAGGGAGGCCCATGGTGTCAAGTGCCGTCTTTAAGTCCACCCACCTGGATTCGAACCAGGACTACGCGGTAATCTGCCGCTAAACTTGTTATAAGCAAGCTGGTCTGCCGTTAACCTATGGGTGGATAGTTTTATATAGTAGAGTGTCGCCTCTACATTTGCGCTAACATTTTGAGTCTTTCAGTGACTTATGTAGCCAAGATCCGTACTTCCAGGCACCGATCTTCTAGTAAGAATCCTCACCAGCCCGCAGGGGCTACATAGTGCGGGAGGTGGGATTCGAACCCACCCTACGAAGATTTTAAGTCTTCTGACTCTGCCGCTGGTCTACTCCCGCCCAACCAACACATCACGTCATTTGTTCGAAGAACTCTTGAAGTGAATCAAGTCTATCAAGCCCGTGGGCGTAATAGAACCTTATGATAGCATCGATCTCTTCCTGCGTCAAGTCTTTTTCTTGAAAAACGCCAGACCTCTTCAGAAAATCCTCAAGGTTGTCCTGAACCGGGGTTTCACTCATCCACGTGGACTCCCAGATAGTCCTTGAGGTTAGAAGGGGGGTCCACAAAGACCGCCAGCGCCCCACCATTATAGGAAGCAACCCGAAGCTCGTTTGTCAGATTCAAAGAATGACGAGACTCGGTAAGCATGTGGGCGAAGTGACCTTCCAGAATGTTCTGGGCGTCATTGACAAACGACTCACCAAGCTCAAAGCGATTCGTCGAGTAAACTCGATCACCATGGACAAGGGCAATATTACCCTGCGCGTCTTCGTATAGTTCTACAATCTCTGGCATTGACGGTTCTCCTTTTA